>Ga0209427_10000828_pt1 | contig 34197 bp, 43 predicted proteins | sample DeeMarSWOR136_30_FD_187465 | JGI IMG/M metagenome (GOLD analysis project Ga0209427, IMG submission 187465) | Marine sediment microbial communities from White Oak River estuary, North Carolina - WOR-1-36_30 (SPAdes) (version 2) | ecosystem: Environmental > Aquatic > Marine > Intertidal zone >...
GGGGTGTACGACTTCAGCGTCGGCGTTGAATCTCTGGAAACCCTCCAATCCATCTACGTGATCCCAATGGTTGTGTGAGAGCACAACCCTATCCACACTCTTAGGATCGATGTTGGCTTTTTCAAAGTTATATATGAGCTTCCGGCCGTCATCCCCAGTATCAAAAAGGATTCGTTGGCTACTATCCACCAAGCACGAAAAGCCCCATCCTGATTCAAATCCTGGATGGGCATTGTTATCATAAAGAATTGTTATTTTCATAGTTACCGCCGGACTTTATGAAATTCAATACGCAGCCCTTGTTCAGTTCGTCATCGTGACTTAGGAGTGCACAGTATCGTCGTTCGAATTGGAACCCCGCGCCTTGAATTTCCCGCCTAACATCGGTTGACCGAAGGTGCTGAAACTCCCTTGTCGGGCTGTCTTCCTCCGTGTGCTTAGGATATATCGACAGCAGACCATTTTCCTTGAGAACTCGAGAAACCTCTTGATAGAGCTTCACCCTTTCATCTTTTACAAAATAATGCAGAACATCATAAAGTAAAGCGACATCGACCACCCCACTTTCCAATGGCAACTTCAATTGGCCCGAAGTTTCTATGGCTCTTACATTGGTCAAATTATGGAAAGCTACTTTGCGGCCCAATTCGCTCAAGGCCTCCCACTCTTTGTCCACGGCGTAGACGATCCCGTCATTGCCGACTGCTTTGGCCGCCGGAATCGTATAATGGCCGACTCGACAGCCGAAATCCAAGACGCTTTGACCATGTCTCAATCCGATTCCTCTGAGGAACTCTACTCCACCATCTCTTTCCCACCATTCCATCTGATTATCCTCAGGAAGCGCTCGGCCCGGTTCCGCTATTTCGTTGTTCATTTGAAACAATACAGTTCCAAAGCAATCTCTTCAACCTATCTAATGTGATCTTATGGGGTTTAATCTCTATTCCCATCCAGTCGGAGAATTCAAGGATCTTCTCAGGATGCTCTTCAGAGTATCTCTCCCAGAAACCTATCGCATCGAGCAATACGGCACCTCCGGTGTGCTGAGGGAAATTCTCATTGGCTTTGCCTTTATCCCAGTCTTGAAAGACGTAGTTGCGATAGACAATCCATCCCGGTGTAAGCCACCAGGTTTTTCTCCCCTCGCTGATTTCATCTCTTTGGCTTTCACTGGCTAACATATCCATGCAATGCGTTGCATTTATTCTGGAAATTGTACTTCCCGTTTCCTGCTCTCGGATCATCGTATCCATTGTTGTGTAGGGATCATCGACATTGACGTAGCAGAATTTGCCGCCATAAACAATGATGATTTTCTTGGAGTGTTGTTTGGCGAGATTGATTTTTTCTATCAATTGGCTTTCGAGTTCTTTGAGAACCTCATGCCGTCCGGGTGTTGTATAGAGAATTTTCCTGGCATCTAAGAAACCCTGCTTTTTCAAATAATTGAGCTCCAGGGCTAGCGTTCCACAAGCAACGATGACATAATCTTTAAAAGACAACTGTTCTGCCATTTCTTTATGAGCTCACCTTTCTTGGTGTGGAATCAAAACACTCTTCACGGACTATCCCAATTGGTTCAATTGGTCTTATTGCTTTCAGGAGATAATTCGTCCACAAAAACGTCCGAGTTCATAAAGTCTATCTCGTTTATTTTTGCTCGCAGCATCTTACTTTCTCCCACGAGGTTCTCCACTTCTACTTGGCTACCATCGACTTTGAGATAGGCAATGTCTTTCATAATCAGCTTGCCCCCATTTCCACGTTGGTAAATATCGGCCAGGCACATACTTCCGCCCCTTTTTATATTGATTGACTTATCGCTTTTCTTTTTTCAGATTCTAACCTGTCAGCAATCTGCTCTATTCCCTCAAGAGAGATCGTGAGCTCATTGCCAGCCAGGCACGACATGAATACATCCTTGTTTTCATGGATAACGGCGATCACCTTCTCTTTATCTACTGAATCCAGAAGCACCTTTTCTGTTTCACGGTTTACCCTGTTGAGTACATAATAGGTTGGCTTGTTAACTTGCTTGCCCAGAATGGATATCTTCTGAGCCAAAAGTATTGAATCTCGAGATGGACTGATGATAACGACCAGCAGATGGACACCTTTTTCTACACCGCGACCAAAGTGCTCTATGCCGGCATCCGTATCTGCGATTAAAAACTCGTTGTCTTGCAAATCCAGCACCTCCAGGACCCTTGCAGCAAGGGCGTTTATCGGACAGGCACATCCCTCACCAAATTCATAAATCTTTCCCATTGTTAGAAACGTAATGTTGCCCTTTGAAGATAAATAATCTTCAGGCAGATCGTCGGTTGTCCATTTATTGGCCATCTGTCTGGCTTTCTCAAAGAGAATCTTCTTGCCGCCAAAGTAATTCATAAAGTCGTCGGGCTTATCCATTCCCAGCCGCTGGGCAAGGCCAATATTTGATTCATCACTATCAATGACCCAAACCCTATTCTCCCGCCTGGCCAGTTCTTTAGCCAAAAGGGCTACGACGGTACTTTTGCCGCACCCACCTTTGCCACAGATTAGGATCTTCATAATCATTCACCGTATTTCAGTGACCACAAGCATCATCTGCTTTTCGAGTGTGCATTGAGATAAGCTTTTTACCAGCCCTTCTGGAGCTTGGTCATCTGCCCAGCTTCCTGAACGTAATTCTCGCCAATATCCGTAGCCCCAGCCTCTACGGCCTCTTCTATCTCTTCGGCTCTTCTGCTCTTAGCGGCTAATACAATGGTGACGTGATCGGGAATCTGCTCCCGGATTCTTTCGTAGTTTTTCGCGATACTCATACAATCGTCAGCCAACAGAGAACGTCTCTACTTAGAATTCCGCAATTATCGAAAGACCTGCATACACCTGCTCTCCGATTCTGGCCTTAATCTTCAGATCTTGCAGCTTGGGCAGTACGACATCGACCTGGGAGCCAAATGTAATCATCCCTATCCTTTGGCCCAAAGCCAGTTCGTCTCCTGCTTTCGAGTATGTCACAATGCGCCTGACCAGCCGTGAGGCGATTTGAATCAGGCCGACTTTCAACCTATCGCTCTCGATAATCTCAATCGACCGTTCATTTTTGTATGGAGCATCCTCTTTTTTTAGAGAACGGAACTGCCCGTTAATATGCTTGAAGTAGGTAAGTTTGCCCTTAATTGGCGTCCTCGTAACATGGACATCTAAATAGGTCATCAGTATTCCAATTAGATAACCCTGCTCATTTTCCAAAATATCCGTCAAAGGTGCAGAAAGCCTTATTCTTTCTTTGCCTTTTGAAGAAAATGGAATCTCGTCTTTTTCTATAGGTTTGATGTATTTGATGATGCCATCTGCGGGGGACAGGATAATATTCTCCCCCTCCGGCGGAACCCTATCCGGATCCCTATAGAATCGGACTATCAATGCTGAAGCGGATACCAAGACAATTAGAGTCAAGCAGCTTATTAGCCTTGATATCAGGCCTATAGAAAAGTACGCTTCGATGATACATATGATCGATCCAACCAATAGACCGATTATTAGACCGGTAATAGAAACAACCTTGAGATTTAACTCCCATTTATAGGCTATGGGAACTAACATCAACTGGCTCAAAACAAGGCTGATAACTATATTTTCCATTGATTAAGGAAGATTTTGTAATGACATTTAACCTGTTCGCTCCGCAGGCAAACCCTGGTTGTTCACGTGCTCTTTATTCACACGGTCTCTTGTCACAAGGTGCATCACGGCCGCAGCAAGGTCTGTTTCTACCACAAGCTGGAGAATTACTGCGAGCGTAATCAGTTGCATGAAAGCCTGAGCCTTTGAAAATGATGCCCCCTCCGCCACTGATCAAACGCTGAACCCTGCCAGTACACTTTGGACATTCCTCTAAGGGTTTGTCCCTCATGCTCTGGAATCTTTCAAATGTCCAGCCACAATCCTGACATCTATATTCATACGTTGGCATGATTACTTTCTCTCCCTTTTCGGCGTTGCTGGTAAAACATCCATCTTGCTCTACAACACCGATTCACTCTTCTGATGTGCTGAATGGATCACTGCGATTCAAAGCTGTAGCTTCCTGTATTGCATAGGCTGGATGCGATATTGTAAGGAAGACCAATAACAAGCTGTTCTTTTTTAATACCTCCATATTCTCTGGAGTCAGGACAGCCGAAAGAGATACTGATGCTTTGCTCAAGGTAGCTTCTGACCGCAACGTTGCCACACACAGACATGATGCCTGAAATGTCCACACGCAGATTTTGGCTGGTCATTTTCTGCCAGTTTCTGACTAATTTCATTGCTGACTCCGGGCTGGCATAACTTATGAAAACATCCCCCTGAATGTCCATGCCAAGGGCAATCCTAATGATGCTTTCATTGAGAACCGGTACACTCCTAATCAATTCATAGGCAATATCGTGGCCCATGTCTGCTTTTTGAGAGAGCCTTTGAGCCAGCTTCATATCATTGTCCTTTAGCCAACCGAAGCATCTCCTCGCACCATCACAACACAGACTATCGCAGGTGAGTGAAACGTTCTTCTTCTGTGCCTTGTATACGGCTTCACAAAACCTTATGGGGCCATCAATAGGTGCGGATGATTGTCCCTGAAACTTAACAGCAATCCATTCGGAACTGCTAATTTGAGACAATCTCTTGCATATCTGATTCAATGTCGATGGTTCGTTTGGCATACAGTATGTCGTACTCCCTCCGAAACAGATTTGTTCCTCTGATTGAGGAATTTGCCCTTGGCTGTGGCTTTGACTTTCCCTGCCTGGACGATCTCAGCTTCCAATAGGCACAAAGGATGGGAAAGGCCCGTAATGTGTGCCGAGACCGTTGCCTGCTGGTTTGTGATAAGAGGATGCCGGAACCTCGTCGTCATCTCAACCGTCATGGCAACCTGCCCGCGCGAAAACATGCAATGGCCCATAGCACCATCCAAAATCGAGGTGACGATCCCGCCGTGCACGACTCCCGGGTAACCCTCAAGAGCTTTGTCACATGTGAACGTGGCCGTGACGCCTCCATCCTCGTTGGAGACGAACTCTAAGTGCAGGCCCCTCATATTGGCCGGACTGCACACCACACAATTTGGATGGACTGTATCACTTATATCGCTCATAGCACTCTGTTGCATTTCAACGGTCACGGTTTCTTCCTCTTATTTCTATATCCGCCTTTTGCTATCCTTAACGATGGACGTCTTCATTTTCGATGTAGACCAGCAGAATACCGTTCGAAACACAAACGCATGTTTCTGTCTGACATAACTCATTGCTGAGACCATGCGTAGCAGAATTCAAACACTGATCCTGTAACGCATATTTCAGCCCGTTGGTCCTGACTTTTGAAGGGCGAGGACCATACGGAATGAGTGAGACACGTGTCCCAAGTTTGCCGTGCAATATGCATTTTTCACTCTTGTCTACCGCGATGAGCGTCGAGGTACCATCAAAGAGAGCTACTTGCCCTGGGTGGCTGGCAATCAACGCAACATTCCCCAACGTGTGATCAAGACGGCCACCCGTTGCCGCGACAAGGACGACCTGTTCGCATCCGTGCTCGAGGGCATATTCCACCGCAAGAGCTGCATCGGACTTGTCTTTGTCGATCGGATATCGAATGTGCTCAATACCACAGTCGTTCTTCCACATATCAGAGCTAATCGAATCCGCATCACCAATGATGACTTGAGGAATGAGCCCTATATCGACACAGTATCTCGCCCCGCCATCTGCCGCGATCAACAGGTCGCAGTCTTTTGCAATGTGTCTGACTTTTGCTGAATTGCCCAGCGGACCATTGCAGAAGACACAGGCTTTCTTGGCCGAATCAGTGGTCACAGATGTTATCTCCGGTCTCCAGGGTGTCCTGCAAGTAGGCTGATACAAGCTCTTCAGGTGAGTTGGAGGCTGCACCTATCACGACGTCAATGTGATTCTGGGCAAACAGTTGCTGTGCTCGCTGTCCCATCCCGCCAGCAATAATAATATCTACCTTGTTTTCGTGTAGCCACTGCGGCAGAACGCCGGGGGCATGGGCAGGAGGCGTTGCATCATTTCTCTGCGTAGGCTTCTGAAGCTCTTCATCAATGTCGAAAATGGCAAATTGATCACAATGACCGAAGTGAAGGCTTAGTTTGCCTTGGACTAACGGAATCGCTATTCTCATTGTACCATGCTCCTTCTTGAGTTCTGATAACGTTTTTCTTATAGGCTCAGTAGCGATTGCATAGCTTCGTCAAAAGCCTTTGCGGTTTCGCTCGATCTGTAATGCTGTACATACGGCTGACCTGCATCACAGGCCCGCACAATTTGCGGGTCGATGGGTATCCGACCCAAGAAAGGCACGTTCATTTGGGCTGCCATGTATTCGCCGCCCCCCGATTTAAATATGTCCGTCCGCTCACCACACTTTGGGCACACGAACCCGCTCATATTCTCCAGCACACCGATAACCGGCAGGTTCAAGTTGTGGCAGAAGGAGATTCCTTTCCTTACATCAGACAACGCCACTTCCTGAGGTGTGGTGACTATGATCGCGCCATCGGCGTTTTCCAGGAGTTGGACGACCGAGAGCGGCTCATCACCGGTACCCGGCGGACTGTCAACGATCAGAAAGTCCAGATCGCCCCATTGCACATCCTTCAGGAATTGCTTAATCATTTGATATTTCATCGGCCCTCTCCATATCACAGCATCGTCGCGGCCTCGGAGTAGAAAACCGATAGACATGACTTTCAGATTTTCAGGCATTTCGATAGGCAAGAGGGCATCTCTTATCGCTTGGACAGATCTTCCTTCAAGGTTCAGAATCTTCGGTATACTCGGGCCGTGTATATCTATGTCGAGCAACCCAATGCTTTTGCCGGAGAGAGCAAGCGAGACGGCCAAATTTACCGCCACGGTGCTTTTACCTACACCGCCTTTGCCACTGAGGACAAGTATTTGATGTTTTATCCGTTTTACCCTTTGCCGGATTTGCTCTTGCTCGGCCTCTATTTGTTTTCGCTTGTTTTCGTTAATGTAAGAAACGCTGCTTTCCCTCGTCATAGTCGGTATTCCCTTTCTCAAAGAACTTGTTTATCATCACCAACTTCGGGGCACGCGTTGGAAATCTTCACAGCCATGACCACCTTATATTCCGCCGCCAGCCTGTCGAAAGCCTTCTTAAGGTTCTCGAAAACAACCTGGCTGTCTCCTGTTACGAGCGTGCTCATTGAGCCGATTTCGACCTTTAGCCTATTGGCCTTCAACAGTTCAACAAATTGCCAAATCGGCTCAGTCAAGTCGCTGCAATGCAATGGATATAGGCTTATTTCGGCCCGTACCCTCATATTTTCAGCACTGCCGCCATAAAAGGTCCTTTTTGACCTCCAGCAATTCGAGCAATACGATCAATGCACGGAGCCAAAGGGATCAGCCAACTCTGTGTAGGCACAAAACCTCCAACGGTTATTTCCACCCGGCCATACGGTTTTAATAAGTCTCTCAATTCAGCACGTGTAAACAGCCGAGCGGCAGCATATGGATTTTGGGGGTGGCTTTGCCTCTGCCTTCGCTGATTTATTGTGGACGTCCCATTTAGCACGCCAAGCAATATCCTGCCTGGTTTGCGAGTGCAACGTACCATCTCCCGCAACACGACTGCCGCATCCCGGACAAACTCAAGTGTTGTAATCGCCGCCGTCAGGTCAAAAACGCTATCCTGGAACGGCAACGCATGGCCATCACCCTTATGAAATGAAACGTTCGGAATGCCCTTTTGCCGTGCTACACTTATCATACCCTCCGAGATGTCGAGACCGGTGACCTCAAAACCACATTGATTGAAGAACTTACTCCAATGGCCTGTTCCACAACCGATCTCCAGCAGTCTTTTCCCTTTGATTTGGGTTGGCAGAAAGTTGGCGATCAACTCCTTTTCCAGACGGTCATACATCGCACCTTGCCGGCTGGCATACCAGCTATCATAGGAACCGGCAAGCTCGTCAAAATCGAATCTGGATACCTTCGATTCGTTTGCTTGCAGCTTCCGTTTAACCGAGGGCATACGTCACCTGCCTCCACAAGGCCTTTATTTGCTCTGTTATGGCGCCTCCTGTATATTCGACCACGCTTGCCTTAATCATCTGCGCTTTGGTGAAAGCCTCATCATAGGCGATTCTTCCTATCACTTTCAATCCTCGGCTTCCGGCCTCTTCGCTTATTTGATCCGTTATTCGTGGATTGACATCCGACTTGTTAACACAAACCAGAGTCTTAATCCCAAAGTTTTCCGTTAGTCTGGAGACCCTGTCTAAATCATGTTTCCCGGAAAGGGTGGGTTCTGTAACAACCAGCACCAGATCTGCCGCTGTAATGGATGCAATGACAGGACAACCTATTCCCGGCGAGCCGTCGACAATGAGTAAATCTTTCTTTTGCTCTTGTGCTATTCTCTTCGCCTCTTTGCGAATAAGAGTCACCAGCTTGCCGCTGTTTTCCTCTGCGATTCCCAGTTTGGCGTGGACCATAGGCCCAAACCGCGTATCTGATACAAACCACCGGCCATTGGTATGATCGTTAAACTCAATGGCGTCCATCGGACAAAACTCCACACAGACCTTGCAGCCTTCACATGAAATCGGATCAATGGTAAATGTTTTATCAACAACATCGTTTCCCTCTCCATTAAAATCGATTGCATCAAACCGGCACATATCCTGGCACTTTCCACAGCCAATACATTTTTCAGTGATGATGGAGGCTTGTTTGCCTCCGGAAAAATCATTGGTTTGTTTTACTTTCGGCTCTAGAACCAAATGCAGATCCGCCGCATCGACATCGCAATCGGCCAGGACAGCATTCTTTGCAAGAGCCGCAAAGGCGGCGACAATGCTTGTCTTGCCGGTTCCGCCCTTACCGCTGATGACGATCAGTTCCTTCATGGATTTAGCCTTTTATAGAGTGCGCACTAATCGGTGATGAACGTCATTCTCTGGCAATATTGATTCTTCAGTCGTTGCCGAGATCAGCTTTCATAGCCGTCAATCTATCTACCGTGAGGTCAGCCACCTTTTGTTCCTTCTTAAAATACCGAACCATACGTTCAAGGAACAACTGCCGTTGGTCCGGACTGCTATAGTGCTGCAAAAGACTCTTCGCTTTCTCGATATTTGCCGCGACTTCGTCTGGAATTCTTTCGCCGTCGTGACGCACAGCGTCCTGGGGGCAAACATCGTGACATTGGCCGCACCGAATACAGTCATCTTCGTTAATGAGTGCTTTTTGGTCCTCGTTCAAAACAATCGCACCGACCGGACAATCATCCACACATACGCCGCAACTCACACACAAATCCTCGTTTATCCAAGGCATCGTCTTTGTCTCTCTCTTCTACCTGCATAAAATTCAAACTCTGTCGTTACGATCGTTTTTTTTGTCATCTTTGTCAAATGCAAGAGGTGTTTCCATTTTGTTTTTCCTTTTCTTCCAAGCCAAAGAATTTCTCACGCCACCACAGAAAATGCCCCCACGGGTTATCCAGTTTGTATTTGCCATCTTCCGGGACCCCGTCCCAGGTGTTGATTTCCTCCAGCAACTGCGGGCAAGGCTTGTCTTCCACCAACAGCTCATAGGCACATTTGACCAGCACGAATCGTCTGGCCGCCTCGACGTCGTCTTGATTATGATCCGGATGGTATTTCATGGATGCCTTTCTGTAGGCTTTCTTCAGATCCCCCTTGCCGGCCTCTTCGGAGACTGCGAGGATCTTGCAGGCTGCCTTTCGCGCTACGAGATCACGCGTTATTCGCTCCATGAATTCAAGATCATCTTTCATCGGACTGCCACACTCGCATGAATCTTCTCGTATAGCTGCGCGAACTTCTTTTCGTAGCCGGGTAGCGCATCAATGATCTTAATCCCCTGTGAATACGCCTCTGCGATCAATCGGTCATTCGGCATCTCAAGGAGAATGTCTATATCCTCTCGTCGACAATATCTTAATACTCGATTATCACCTATATCGCAACGGTTTATGGCAACAGCAAATGGAAGCTCGAGCTCTCTGACCATCGCCACCGCCAGTTCCAGATCATTTAAGCCAAACGGTGTCGGTTCGGTGACCAGCAGAATAGAATCGGCTCCCTTAACCGCTTCGACCACCGGACATGAGGTGCCGGGGGGCACATCGATGATTACCGTATCGCCGTTTGCCGCTCTTTGTTTGACATACCGTATCAAAGCAGGGCTCTGGATGGCACCAATATCGAGTTTGCCGGCACCGTAATAAACGCCGTTGGCCCGACCGAATTCAGCGATTCCGATCTTGCGTTGTTTTTCCTTAATCGCGGTTTGCGGACAGACGGCCATGCATCCACCACAGGAATGACACAATTGCTCAAAGGTCATGACCGTATCCTTCAGACAAATGATGGCACTGTATTGGCAAAGCTGGCCACACTTGCCGCACCCGTCACATAGAGCGGTGTCAACGTCCGGTACTCCTATAGTCACATTGTGCGTCTCTTCTATCTCCGGCTTCAGAAATATGTGGCCGTTCGGCTCCTCAACGTCACAATCAAGATATTGCACACTTTGGCCCATTCGAGCAATGGAACAGGCCAAATTGGTGGCAATCGTTGTCTTGCCCGTGCCACCTTTACCACTGGCAATTGCTATCTTCATGTTAAACTTGCTCCACGATCGAATTGATCCTATCCCAATCAAATTTATCCTTTGCAATCCAACCGTGCTGTGGCAGAGAATCAAAACAAACCGCTTTCGGATTGGACCAGCGGTTGCCCGGTAAGATGTCCCACTTTGTATACCTGTTCATCGGTGACGTCGTTTTGTCTATCCTGTAACCATCCGGATGGAAGCCAATGGTAATCTCTGACGCCTTCAATGTGCGATCCATCATGCATCTCCGCTATGTGTTCTTATCGAAGTGTTTTCGAACATATTGGCAATAGATCGCGGCCGCGGGATTGTGAGCTAATACGCGATCCTTGGCAATAAGCGTTGTCACCGGTGCATTTGAAAGCCTGGCAAAGATAGCATCGTGGCCAACGCAAAGCCCACATATCACGTTGAACTGAGTTTCCGCCTCATTGAGCAACTGGGCCTGTCCGGCCGGATTGCACATGACCTCGTCATTTTGTGAGGAGATCTGCTGCAAGGCAAAATCTCTCTTGTCAATTCCAGAAACCTTGCAACAGACTGAAACGACCTCAAAGTGCTTCGAAAGAATACTCTCAATAATTCGCGCCTCTTCACTCAAACCGATGCAAAATGCCAAGCCAATTTTTTGATACCCCAGCTCCTTAGCCAGCAAGACGATTTCACCCAATCGTGTTTCTTTGCCATAATACCGGGCCTCAACGGCAGAAGCGGCTTGGTGCAATTTCGCTACACCATCATAATACAACGGTTTATGCCTTGGTGTTTGTGAGAAGCAATCCTTGCCGTCGCGACACTCCTTGCTTTTGCATCTTGCGCATTGCGGGACTATTCCTTTTTCCATCTCGCTGTTCCTTCGGCCTGTTGTCCTCATCAGCAAACACGACTCTTGCCTTCAAATCATCTGCTTTCTTAGCAGGAACCTGGAGATAAGAGAGTATGAGAATTCTATCGCCATCATCTGCAGAAAGCGGGTAAGTTGGAGGATAACATGTCAACTTTCCCGGTGTTCCAACTCGTGGCAGTCTATTCAGTAAATTCCTTCTGGGCAATTATGATTGCCTTGTCGGGACATTCGGTCATACAGGCAGCGCAGCCCGTACACATCTCATCGTTAATAACGGCTTTCTTCTTAACTTCGATAGCACCTTCCGGACATACATCGACACAGATACCACAACCTGTACACTTTTCAGAATCAACAACAGCAACAGCCCTGCGACCACTTTCAAGCTGTGTTATTCTTTGATTCAGTTGTTCCTTTTGCTGTTCGAGCAGTTCTGCCTGCTGCTTCAGAGCGAACAACTCCTGTGCAGGATTCATCTGTGCCTCAGTGCCCTGTGGGAAACCTGCTGCCGGGCTACTCGAAGGCAGAACGACTGGCATATCCATTGGGGTTCCCATGCCCATACCACGACCCATTCCGCCGCCTCCGCCCATACCGCGTCCCATTCCACCGCCGCGCCCCATACCTTTTCCCATACCGCGTCCGCCGCCTCGACCCATACCTCGACCCATGCCGCGTCCGCCGCCCACACCTAAACCCATTCCACCACCTTGCCCGACCGGACCAGTCATCGACTGTCCCGTTGGCGCCGGATTTGCCGGCGAAGCGTTCACACCAAAGTGACTGGCTACACTTGGCCCCGAAGCAGAGGATAAAGCCCCGGTTTTGAATTGTTCAACGGCAGTACGTACAGGTCCGCTGAGACCAACGATCACCTGGATGCCCGCCTGACCAAAGACGTTAAATGCGTTAGGGCCGCAGTTGCCGGTCAGGACCGCTGTTACTCCTTTTTCCGACATCAACTGAGCGGACTGAATGCCCGCACCACCGCCAAGGGCAATGTTAGGGTTTTCGATTGCTTCATACTGCATTGTGTCGGTGTCAATAATCAAGAAATAGGGACACCGACCAAATCGAGCCTCTACATGGTCATCAAGAGTAGGTCCTGTTGACGTTACTGCGATTTTCATAAAACATCCCTTCTAACCAGACTTTTGCAAAACTCCTATCATTTAACTTAGACTGCATGGATCACTTCTAAAGCGGCTATAGTTCCGTCCCCGACAGCTATGGTAATTTGTCGGTGTCTTTTATCTCGAATATCTCCGGCTGCATAGACGCCTCTGATATTAGTTTCCATTTGTGGACCCGTAATAATGTAGCCATGTTTCGTCAATTGGATTGGCGTGCTTTTTAAGAAAGCACTGTTAGGAACAAGCCCAACAAATATAAAGATCCCGTCACGCTCTAATCTCATACGTTTATTTGTTTTGAGATTCTCCGCTTCTACGACCATCTTGTCTTCTTTTTTGTAGAAGGCGCGAGGTTCATGAGACCACAGAATATTAACCTTCGGATTTGTCGTGACCTTATCTGCTGTGATCTTTTCAGCCTGCAGCGTGTCAAATTGATGAATGACTGTGATAGATTTTACAAACTGTAAGAGCAGCAAGGATTCTTCCATGGCGCTGTTACCACCTCCTATCACGAAGATGTCTTTGCCTTCATAGAATTCGGCGTCGCAAGTGGCACAATAAGAGATGCCACTGCCCTTGTGCTCCTGTTCACCTGGAATGTTCAGCAATCGGGGAGATGAACCGGTGGCAAGGATTACAAATTTCGCACTGTACTTATCTCCATCGTCCAGTTCTACCCATTTTTCCCGGTCACTAAGATGAAGGTCCGTAATATCTGCCGCCAGCTTAAACTGGGTGTTATATTTTTCAGCTTGTTTTCGCATATTGCTTGCCAGCTCGTGCCCAGTAATGGGCTCGACAAAACCAGGATAATTGGCCACCTGGTGAGTGGTCTTCACTTGACCGCCGGCAGACGACTCGTCGATCACGACAGTCGAGAGAGCTGCTCGCGCCGTGTAGATAGCGGCTGCCAAGCCTGCTGGCCCGGCTCCGATGATAAGCACATCATATTGTTGCATATCTCGGCCCATCGTAATCATCATCCTGAATGAAATGAAGATTACGCAAAAACATCGCTGATGATGCTCTTTACTTCTTTTGCCGATTGAATACTGGAAGTGGCTTTTACGACCTTGCCGTTACGATAATAAACGGTGAACGGCAACCCCCAAAATCCCCGGCATTCCGGTAACCCTTTGATTAATGCAGCGGCAGGGATGTCAAAATCCATGTCCCGAAATTGAATGTCAGCGTAGCTTGCCTGCAAAATTTCAAATATGTCGTATACCGGGATGCACATAGGTCCCATTCGTCCACAACAGACTGCAACTTTTTCGTTGTTCTCAACTAACTCTTTGAGTTGCTCTTCCGTTTCGATATGCCCTAAATTGGTCTGAAGCATTTGTTGCACTCCTTTTTCTCCGCCCCAGAATTAAGATAATAGTCATCCATATTTGCCCTTATATCTATATTTGTAACAGCGCTTTTCTAGCGGCGCCGATTGCGCCCGCTCAGTAACGAAAAAATCGTTACTTGATTCCTTCTGTTCAACGGTAACGTATTCTGGCAAAGGTGGTTAAACAATTATTGAGGAAATCCATAAGAAAGACTTTCTTCAACAAGATAGTCCGAACCTGCGATTGCCATAGAATATCGTTTCCTCTACGAAAGAGGACACGTTCCCGTTGGGCAGGTTTCATTGCCCCGTGATGAATACTTGTTTCCCCGTCCAACAGAGAAGCCTGAAAAAAGTCTTTGTAAATCCGAACCTTGGCAGTGTTCGCAGACGTGCGTGTGGCTGGTACTGCTTTTTTCCAGAAATTCCATTTTGTGCCCACACTTGTTACATTTGTATTCAAATATTGGCATTGTTATATCTCCTTCCACATTTCAAAAAGACCTGCACAAAACACAGTATTCTCATGGATTGCATCGAATCCATACCTGAGCAGTTGTACGGAATTGAACACGAGAGACCCGAATCTGCAAAGAAGGCTGGGGATGGTGTCTATGGCTAAACATACACACCATCCCCTCAGAAAGGCAGAATCATCTAAGAAGATGGATATCAGGCTGTCCGCTTCCTATTCCTTGGCGCCTTTCTGACTCTCGAGTTCTTCCATCCGCTTTTTGATTCCATCCAGGCTATCTTCGAGGTATTCTGCCTGACCTTTTAGGGCGTCGAGCTCTTGCTGAGTCGTTAAGCCCGGAGCAAAGGGCGCACCGCCGTAAGCGTATGGGCTCACCGCACCGCCCCAAGCCGGCAGGCCATATCCCGTTCTTGCCCATCCGGGAAGACCCGTTGCGTAGAACCAATTGCGACGGCCCCAGCCGCCCCCTCGGCCCCAGCCCCAGTAACCCCGGCCACCCACAGGATTCATATAACCGGGTACCGAATAGCCGGCACAAAAACCGGCCGCTCTGCCTGTCATGGGTCCCATACCGCCAGGACCTGTTCCGTCTCCGCGTGGCATAATAAATCTCCTTTCAAAATAGATTTATGCTCTTGTCATCTTTGTACCACATTTCGGACAATTTCTCGCGTTGCAGGGCTGGCCGGCGATGTGAGTGACTACGGCTGCGCAGTTCGGGCATATACAACGTCCACCCGGTCCTGCGGCAAACGGTCCGCCCATTCGGCCTCTTCCCTGGCCCTGGCCTCGCCCCATTCCGCGGCCTGTGCCGCGCCCTTGGCCTGAAGGCCCTGTACCATCTCCTCTTGGCATGATGTCCATCCTTTCTGCAATGAGATGCTCAGTCAAATCTACGACCGGTAACCAAATCGGCCTCTGCCGCGACCACGGCCCCGCCCGACACCTCGGCGAAAACCAAAGCCTCTGCGAAACCATGGAGTGACCCGGCCGCCATAGGGCAAACCATAGCCGTACAAACCAATACCATAGCGCCTGACGGCAGACACACTCGAACCGTAGAAACCGGCCCTACCCATAACAGGATTCACATAGCCCGGCACGGGGAAACCCGCACAAAAGCCAGCAGCCCTACCTGTCATGGGTCCCATTCCTGCCGGACCTGTTCCGTTTCCAAATGGCATAGTGATCACCTCCTTTTCAACATTTCCAACATTCTCGACTTGATGAATAATGGGCACATTCTGTAATCCCACAAGACCTCTCACCTCGCCCGGGTTTTCGTCGGAGACCGTCAAGACACAAAATCCTTGACCTCGTCCTGTCATCGGGCCTTGACCTGATGGCCCGCTACCATCAAAACCTGGCATCTATTCGGTCTCCTTCACCAAATCCACCGCATCTTTAAACCTTTTGCACTTTCTGAGAATCATCTCACCGACTTCACAACCAAGGTCCTTTGCGATAACGGGACACTTGACCTTCAACACGAAGAATACATGCTTATCCACATCGCTAAGGGTCTCGTAGTTACCCTGCCCCTTGGCAACGACCAGATCAGCTTCTCTGAAACGATCAACAAAAGCCTGGGAACAGGTTTCCAGAATCGTTCCGGGTCCGTCAGACCCATTGTCAATCACCTCGACAATTCGGGGTAAACCGGCAAGGACCGCATCTTCCATTGTGGCATCATTGATGATGGGCGACCCCTTGACAACGACGGTCACCTTTTCTATGGGCAACTGCTCAATCAGCAACCGGTCAAAGACAATCTCGCCGGCATTGTCAGCAATATAGAGTATCTCCTCGGCCTCGTCTAATGCCTGCTGAAAAGGCCCTAAATGCATATCAGAAAGATCAACAACCAAACATTCACCAATCATCTTTTCAAGGTCACTTTCTTGCAACGTGCTATTCACCCCGAAATCGATGATATTCCCCGCTATGGCCAGCCTTAGCGCTGTCTCCAGCCTGTCTTTGGACTCAATGATGTATGTGCGAAGTCTTGGATATAACTGAAGCGCTGCATTATTGAATTGTCTTTTGACGTCACGATATGGATCTTCAACTCCCACTAATTGACGAATCAGTCGGTGTATCTTCTGACCCATGACCGGCGGGCTCTGACTCATATCTAAGTCGTTCGCAAGAGCAAGAACCTCTCGAACTACCTGCTCATGAATCTGCTGATCATCGGTCGCCAGTCGGGCAGCATCGAGTGCCTGACGAATGAAACACGGAATACAATCTACGAAAATCTGCATGGTTTCACGCACCTGTCCGAGGAATGCACAACCTAAATCCAATGGCCTTCAACATTGGCCCGGTCTACTTCTTTCAATGTGCCTGCATTGAACGAATCTATTCCCTCCTGGACTGTTTGTTTCTCAGCAAGAAACACCCTTACCTTCGCTGCACCAAGCGTCCTAAATGCATTGGGGCCCACATTACCCGTAATGACTGCATCCACACCGAGATTGGCTATGTTCTGTCCGGTCTGAATTCCCGCTCCTTGAGCAGCGTTTAGATTCACTGTGTTGTCGTGAATTTCAAAACTGCCTGTATCTGTATCTGCTACGATCAAGAATTTGGCCCGGCCAAATCTCGGATCAATTTGACTGCCAGGTTCTCTCCCTTGTGCTGTAATCGCGACCTTCATAGAAATCCAGCTCCTTGTCTTGCACTCCGTCCCCGTCGGTTGCGCAGAACCATCATCAGTGTGGCGTTACCCGTTTGTTATCTGCGTCCACTCTTCCAGCGGCGGCGTCGGCGAAAGCCTCGTCGGGCTCCGGGCCAAGAACCAGGCAGAGTATATTGCGGCTGACTCAATTGGCCCGTCTTGTACGCATGCATAATCTGTTCCGTTGAGCCTGTAACAAACGGTAGGACTTGAATTCCCGAACCGTTTATCATCTCTGCCAAGGGCCTGGAAATGGCTCCACAAATCAGGACGCTGATGCCAAGCTGTTTCAATATAGCGGCCCTTTCCGGGCCGCTCTGTTCAACAAGAGCGATCTCTCGACGACTCTTCTCCTCGCCATTTTCGAGTTCGATCAGCAGTAGTTTGTGAGCAAAATCGAAAACGCTCGACACTTGACCTTGCCAAAATGGCAGAGCGACCTTCATAAGCAATCTCCAAATTCTCCACCGCAACTCCCATGCCAAAGCAGTCTTCACACAAACTGTGTGCTCTCTAATTCATTTGAAAGTAGAAGCTTACGTACGAAAAGAAAATGACGGCAAAGAACGTGGGGCGAGGCTGTATTGCATTCTGCAATAGCGAAAAACCCTTGCGAGCGTGCATAATGCAACATTGGTGGCGTCTCAGGCGGTAGGGTAGAGATCGTGCGGGGCTATTCAGTTCGTATATTCAAAGTCTTGAGTTTTCTGAACAAGGTGCTGGCGTTTATCCCCAACTCTCTGGCTGCAGCGGTCCGATTTCCATTGTTGCGGCTGAGCGCTCGTTCGATCATGAGTGCTTCCATTTGCCGCAGGGTCCTGAAAGTACTGGTACCAGACTCCTGATCTGTAGCGGATTTCCTCATTGACGGTGGCAGGTGCTGCAATTCTATAACATCGCCCCGGCAAAGAACAAAACAATGTTCGATGCTATTCTCGAGTTCGCGTATATTGCCGGGGAAATCATAGCTCATCATAGCGGCCATCGCCTTATCGCTGAGACAACATATGTTCTTGTTATAGATCCCGTTGAAGCGCTGGATAAAATGCTCGATCAAAAGGGGGATATCTTCGCTTCTGTCCTTCAGAGGCGGCAGGGACAGCTTAACGACATTGATCCGATAGTAGAGATCGCTTCTAAATTTCCCCTGGTCAACCAACGCAAACAAATCCTTGTTACTTGCAGCAATGACTCTCACGTCCGCTTTCTCGGAAGAGACAGCCCCCACTGGCTCATATGTTTTCTCCTGCAAAACGCGGAGCAGCTTAACCTGAACAGAAGCAGAGACGTCCCCAATCTCATCCAAAAAGAGAGTGCCGCTCCCTGCAAGAGCAAGGCGACCGGGCTTGTCCTTTTTCGCATCCGTAAATGCCCCGGCCTTGTAGCCGAACAACTCGGATTCCAATAGAGTCTCCGGAAGGGCGCTGCAGTTGACAGCGACAAAAGGGTTTCCTCTGCGCCGACTCAAATTATGGATCGCCCGGGCGAACAACTCTTTGCCTGTGCCAGTCAGGCCCTCGATCAGAACCGTACAATCGCTCTCAGCAACTTGTGGCAGAATATTGAAAAGCCCCTGGATACTGTGGTTTCTGCTAATGATGTCCTCACAAGTGTACTTTTCTTGAACTTGCTTTCGCAGTTCTTCGACAACAGTCATGTCACGAAAAGTCTCAACACCGCCGATCACTCGATCCTTGCCGTCTTTTAACAATGCTGTAGATATTGTTATGGCCTTTCGTCTTCCCTCGGAGTCGATAATGTGGACAGGTTTGTTGATAATGGGATTGCCTGTATCCAACGTGTATCGCAGAGCACAGTCGGTTTCGCAGACATTGGCTCGTAGGACGTCCTTGCAGACTTGCCCAATCGCTTTCTCTCTAGGTATCCCGGTTATTTCTTCTGCCGCTTTGTTGTAGGTGGTGATATACCAGTTCTTATCCACCGTGAAGACGCCGTCTGCGATGCTGTCCAGGATGATGTCTCTTCGTTTGTAAGGTTCGGGATTCATCGATATCATTATATTGTTTTGGGCAGGCAAAGTACAAGCATAAGGTGTGGAAAAGCGGCTGGTGGCTTTGCTGCGGCACCTAGCAAGGGTATCTGCACGGTTCCGCAGGGATTTGGGGTGAGCGAAAGAAAACGTTGAACCGTGGAACTGATTCAACAATATAGTCATCCCTAAATAGGGCGGATTACGACTTAGGATCAAGAGGTAATATGAATATTTATCGAACCGAGATTGATCGACGTATCCAGGTATTTGTGCGGAAATCCCGTCTATAACGTATGGTATGAGGCTTCTATGGCGAAGCGCTAAATGGCCTGCCGATCCCCAAGTCCGTGGGGGCATCAGGCGAGATTAGCCCAGCCCATGTCCAGGTCCGAGGAGCCTCTTCGATCTATGCAGGCGAAAAGAGAAAACCCCCGCACCATGCCGCCAATTCCATCGCGCTGGCCGTTACAGATCACGGGCGTTCCCAGGAGGTCTTCGCGCTTCTCACGGGCGAGCTGCTTTTCGTGGGCGATGTGGGGCGGAATGACCGAGTGGAACGCGGCTCAGAGAACCGTCTGAACTCAAGAAAGGGGATAGCATGAATACATGGTTCGCCTCGGTAATTAACTGAGGACTATCGACCGCCGTCGCCGACTTGGCCCCCACTCATCGTGCAGGCGTTGAGCGGATGGATTCTCTTGTCTGGGATCGGCGTGTCGAACCCCTCGCCGTCCGAGTCGGCCACGTCGCAGCCCTCATTGCCATCGATCTTTAAAGTTTGACATCAAAGCGGACGGGATGGGCGGCGGTGGACGTCACAACAACCAGCGCGACCACTGTCATACCGATTGCGACACCCTTAAGCATTTCTTTGTCCCCCTGAATTCCCGTTGCAACGAGATGTATCTATAACGTCCAGCCTTTTCGATACGCTCGATGCAGGTATTGGTTGGCTGCTGGGTCGTTCGTGATTTTCATATTCGGACCGTCCCATCGGAGTTTCCTGCCGACGCGCATGGCGATGTTCCCCAAGAGGGGAGTCTCGGTCAGCAGGCCGCTGTGTCGCACGAAATCAGACCCGGCCCGTACACCACCGCGACAGGCATCGATCCACTCCTGGTACTGGCCCGGCGAACGCGGTAGCACCTTCGGTGGTTCGCCGTACGCTTTCCTTTTTGACTCCGGGATCAATAGGTGGCCCATCAGCGTTCCCCTCTCCCCGACATAGATGGGAGACATCACGTGACGGCCGGGCTCAAGATCTTTGGGCCGGGGCGGGGCGAAGCCGCTGTCGTGCCAGGTCACCGTTACGGGGGGCATCCCCTGGCGGGCCGGAAATTCATAATGCACTCGGAAATCACGTGGATAGACGTCGGGACCTATCTCCGTACAGGTGGCTTCAATTGTGATCGGATGGCGCAATTTGAGAGCCTTGAAGACGGTCGAGAGTACGTGACAGCCCATATCGCCGAGTGGTCCGGTGCCGAAATCTCTCCAATCGCGCCAACGCCAAGGGTGGTAGGCCGGATGATAAGGCCGCTCAGGCGCAGGGCCCAGCCACAGGTCCCAGTCTAAGCCCTCGGGGATCGGAGGCGTCTCCGGAGGACGGCTGCCCCAGGCCGGCGGGTCCCAGAACCGAGGGCCCAATCCGATGTGCACTTCACGCACGGCACCGACAGCCCCATCCAGAATGAACTCCTGTACCAAACGAGCTTCCTCGGACGCCTGTCCGTGATTGCCCAATTGTGTGGCCACTTCGGCTCGGCGCGCAGCTTCGGTGACCTGCCGGGCTTCTCGGACCGAGTACGCGAGAGGCTTCTCGCAATACACGTGTTTTCGCTTTGCGAGCGCCGCCATCGTCACCACCGCGTGCGTGTGGTCCGGGGTGGCGACCACGACGGCGTCCACATCCTCTTGCTCAATGAGCTCTCGATAGTCGGCGTAAGCCCTGCAGCCGTCGTATTCCGCGACACCCTTCTGCCGGGCGTAGTGCTCGTTGACCAGGCGTCGGGCCGGCTCGCGTCCGCCCAACTTCTGCTCCGTCCCCTGCATCCAGTTCCACGAAATGTATCCCCCACCCTCGCGATTGACATCGCACACCGCCGCGACGTGTACTTGGCCGAGCTGCAAGAGGTTGAACAGGTTCACGTGGCCTTGGCCGCCCATGCCGATGCATGCCAATGTGGTTCTTTCACTTGGCGTAACGTGACCTTTGGCCCCGAGCACGTATCGAGGAACAACAGCAAACGTCGCAGCGGCACCCACTGCGCCAAGGAACTCGCGGCGGGAAAATCGACATAAGCTTGACGCATGGGTGCCTCTGATTTGATTCTTGAATTTGTCCATCTGCAGGTCTTCCTTCCTTTCGCAAAGGTCGATGTCGACTTCACAGGAAACCCAGCTTAATCGTTTAAGCAGCCAACTGTCAACACTGCCTAAGGAGCGCGATCAGTTTGGGGTACAATTCCAGATAAAGTTTGTAGCGTCGTCTATAGACTTCAGCATTCTTGCTGCGCGGGGTGATCGTGCGGTTCGTCGCAACGGCTTCTTGAATGGCGGAGCTTACGGCGTCGTATTTGCCGGCACCCACCGAGGCAAGAGCGGCTGCGCCCAGGCAGGCGGCCTCGGTTACCCGTGGAACACGCAGGGGTGTTTCACAAATGTCGGCCTTTAGTTGAAGCCAGCTCTCGCTGCGCGCTCCTCCACCAACAGCGTGCAACTGTTCGATCTGGATCCCGGATGCCCTCAGAAGGTCGAGATTGATGCGTAGTTCGAAGGTCAGGCCTTCGAGGATGGCCTTCGCCAGGTCGGCCTGAGTGGTGGCAAAGGTCATCCCGAGAAAGGCGCCTCTTGAGGTGGTATCCAAAAGAGGCGTGCCGCTACCGGCGAAGTGCGGCAAAACCATCAGATCGGTGGGGCCCGGCCGGGCATCCGCCAGCATGAGATCGTAAGCGTCGCTGCCCGATTGCTCAGCCGCGAGCAGCTTGTCCTTGCAGAGGGTGTCTCTGAACCATCTTAGAAGAAGCCCGCCACTGTGGTTGAGGGTCATCGATAGATACAGCTCTGGCACGACATGCCGGTATACGGAGATATTGCCCCGGCGTAGCGATTCACTCAGCATAGGCGATGACATAGCCACTTCAACGACCTCGGCCGTACCGGTCGAGACCATTGCCAAACCCGGTTCGATCACACCGCTGCCCAGTGCGGCGCAGGCCTGGTCGTGACCGCCGCTGACAAGTGAAACATCGCTTTGAATACCGACCTGAGCAGCGATTTTCTTATTGAGGCTGCCAACGATCCCTCCGGCAGCAGGCGGCAGCTCGGCTAAACGCTCATGTTCGATTCCGCACGTTTCGAGGATCTCGGCCGCCCAGCAGCCGTTCTGCAGGTCGTACATTTGTGTTCGCGATGCGAGGCAATGGCTGATCGAGGCCTTGCCCGTAAGACGTCTTAAGAAGTAGTCCTCATAGAGGAGGAACTGATGGCTCCGTTCCCAGATCGCCGGCTCGTTTTTCTTGAGCCAGAGCAGTTTGGTCAATGTGTTCATTGTATGGATCGGCATACCTGTTCGGTTGAAAAGCGTTTCGGCGCCGAATGTTTCGGCCAGCCATCTGTTCTCAGTTGTTGTGCGGGTATCCATCCCGAGGATGGCATTTCGCAAAGGCTTACCGGCTTGGTCCACGGCAATGACGGCTTCACCCTGGACCGATAGCGCCATCGCTTTCGGTGGATCCGATGAGCACTGATCGATGGCTTCGGCAAGGGACTCAAGGGCAAGGTTACAGACGAGTTCGGCATCCTGCTCGGCCCAGTGGCTTCGAGGAGTTAGGATCGAATATTCTCTTTTGCCCTCTGCAAGGATTTTCCAATCGTCACTGAAAACAATGGCCTTGCAGCCGGTCGTTCCGATATCCAGTCCAATCATAGACATACCAATCTCTCCATATCCTTCACGGCTCTATTCAATGACCATGGCATCTATTGTTTCGAGCATCTTTTGTTCACCGGTCCGGCCGGACATCCACTCGTCCTGTAAACGCCTCAGATCGATAATCGCAGATGGCTCGCACAACTCGACGTCGTCGTATGTGACAGGCGTATCCTTTGCGACGGGGCGGATCAATTTGGCGTTTTTCGCGATCCCTGCGGGCAGAAGTCCCTCTTGTGATGCGATCTTGTACTCGTCGATCAGGCAATAGAAATGGCATCCTCCAATCCCATCGAGAACGTCGCCGGGCCGCAAGTCCTGTTTGGCAACCACGAAGACTTCGGAAATGAGCTTATCGAGTGGGACCATGTTGGATTGGCCCCGGATGGCGAGCATCGCACAGGTCAGGGGCACTTCGATGCTACAGAGATGATACGGCCGAAACAACGTATAGTAAGGGCCTTCTCCCATGTCACGATAGACTAAAGCCTGGCGCAGTCGCGGATGGTCGGTTGTGACGACGGCGAACACGCCGGGATGGACCTGGCCAATGCCGTAATCGACCACGCCCGTTTTATTAAGAACGCCGCCGTGCTCTTTCAGGGCGAATGTCTCATTGAGTCTGTCGCGGCTGGTCTTCGGACCGTGCATCCCGCGAACGTCGGGAACAAGACCCGTGGCGTTCGAGACCGCGGCCATCTCAATCATGGTTTTGCTGCCGTCTACGAATTCGATCAGCATATTGGGGCTAAGCCCCCGCCGGGCGGCCTCTGCGGCCCATTTCTCGTCCGTCGGCTTAGCATGACGATCGAGCGGATTATTCTTGCCTTTGCCCATTGCGACTATCGTGAAGCCCAAAGCGTCCGCGAAGTCGTATAGTTCCTTGCACGCGGCCGGCTCGTCCCCCGCCGCCAAAGCGTAGAGAACGCCTTTGTGTTCGGCGTAGCGTCTCAATAACGGTCCGACCGTAATGTCTGTTTCGACGTTCATCATGGCCAGATGTTGTCTGCTTCGCGCCGAACGCAGCGCCGCCTTGGCGCCGATTTCGGGAACACCCGTCGCCTCGAGCATCACGTCGATGCCCTTCATGTCCGTAATCACACGATAGGCCGGGGCATAAACATATTTGTTCTGCGCAACGAGTTCGTCGGCTTGTTCGGCTGAATCGGCTCGTTCTGTATCAACTTCCATCCCGGCTATTTCATACGCCCTCCTCGCACGCTCAAGATCGATGTCTGCAATGGCAATGACCTCGATGCCTTTCATCCGTGTGACTTGCGCCACGACGTCCACACCCATTTGCCCGGCGCCGATCAGGCCAATCTTTACCGGGTTGTGTGCTTTTTCTCTTTCGGCTAATTTGGAATTCATTCCAATCACGACTCTTTCCTCCCGATCTCGATGACTACCTTGAGGGCTTCGCCGCTGGCGGCCGTCCGGTACGCTTCATTGATCTCATCAAGTTCGAATGTATGGGTTATCAGCGATGCGACCGGCAGCTTCTTCTCTGCCAGCAGGTTCAACGACATCTTGTGAAAACGTGGATGGTAGGAGAAGGCGCCGATCACTTCAATCTCACCGTAATGGATCACATTTCCATTGAGCGTCGTCATAGGATTGGCCTTGGGCAGACCCCCGAAGAGCATCACCTTGCCGCCTTTGCGGACCATATCCAGCGCCAGGGCATGGGTCTGTGCGACGGGATTGGCACAGATGACGGTATCCGCCCCGACGCCGGATGTGAATTCCTTCACCCGCTCAACGACGTCGGCTCCCGATGCGTCCATGATCCTATCGGGATCAAAACTTGCGGCCATCTTCCGTCTGGCCTCCGCAATTTCCAGGACGATCACCCTTGCGCCTCGGCTCTTTGCGACGCAAACGTGCAGGCAGCCGGCGGGCCCGGCCCCGATCACAACAACCGTATCCCCTTTGTCGGTGCCGGCTTTCTCATGTGTCGCGAGCACCGAATTGCACAACTCCGAGACCGCTGCATGAGTAAAAGACAACCCTTCCGGCATCCTGGTGACAATTCCATCGACGAGAATCTCACCAGTCAGCGCCATCTGCTCAGCAAAGCCACCGGGATAGCCCGGTGTGATGCCGACGAATCGCAGGTTATCGCATAGATTGTACATCTCCTTTTTGCAGTAATAGCATTGGCTGCAATGAACGTCCGGGGCGATTGCAATGCGATCGCCGATTGCAAAATCATGACACTCGGGCCCGACTTTGATCACAACGCCCGCTGCTTCGTGGCCGGGGACAATCCCTTCGCAGCCGGGTGGTGGACTCTCCTTCCATCTTCTAAGGTCCGAGCCACAGATTCCACAGGCTTTGGTCTCCAGGACAAGCCCGTCGTTCGGCACCTCCGGTTCCGGAACTTCTCGCACTTCGAGCGTCTTGGGTGATGTTAAAAACGCAGCTCTCATCTGAATATCCTCTTGAACTTCTTTCCACTACCATTTCGCCTTTCGCCGGCGGCGTCAATGGACTATTGCTGTTGCCTGAGTTTCTCACCGACGGCACCTCCCGGATGTGTGCGGCCAAATTCTTCCTTGCTGTAACCTCGCGATTCCAGCAGGAGGATGCACAATACATCACACGCTGCGGCGTTAACAAGCGAACTGCCCGTGGCAATCATGCCATAGGGATCGACTTCTTCGGGTGCAACAATGTGATAAATGGCATCGCTGAGATGTCCGAGCTCCGAATCGGGCTTTTCCGTCTGAGCAATGATCCTGGCCCCACGTTCCTTGGCAATCTGAATGAACGTGTTCAATTCGGCGGTTTGCCCCCCTTTCGATATCACATAAACGACATCCTTATCAGTAACCGATCCCGCGCCTCCGTGGATGGCGTTGGCGGCGTTGATGAACACCGCGGGTGTCCCACAACAGGCCAGCAGGTGGGCAAATCGTTCTGCAATCGCCCAGCATGTGCCGGCCCCTGCGACGAGCACGTGGCCTTTGCAGTTGAGGATCAGCTCAATGATTCCGGCTATTTCCTCAGTCAACTGGTTCTGAAGATCGCAAAGTGCCTTCGCCTCCGATTCGATGACCTGGCGGGCTCTGGCAAGCATCTGTTCACTGGACCTATTTGTCATCGTTTTCTTACCTCAAGCTTAAGTCCCATACGTAAGTGTTCATTCTTCGACTCTGATATTTCGCCGGCTCAGCTTGGCAAGGTATGTGTTGCGAAGGCTGTCGATGAAGACTGCAAAAAAGATGAACACGGCGGCAATTAGCGGGTGAAGATACAGATCCACGCGCGCCGAAACCAGGCTGTTGGATACGGCCTGAATAAAAACGGCGCCTAAAACGACGCCGGGAAAAACCTTGCCCACGCCTCCGAACAGGCTCACCCCTCCCAGGACGGCTGCCGCGATGGCATCGAATTCGTCGCCTTTGCCGAATCCGGCGTTAACGTTGCCGAGCTGGGCGACGGAGATGAATCCTCCCAACGAAGCAAATAGTCCACAGAGAACGTACGCCGTGATAAGAGCTCTATCGGCGCTGATCCCCGCCTTGCGGGCCGCCTCTTTGTTGAAACCCACCGCATAGATCTGCCGGCCGAGTGTTGTGCGTTCCAGCAGCACCCACGCACAGAATATGACGGCGGCGAAAAGGACGATCGGGTAGGGAATGAGACCAAACAGCTCCGCAGAACCCAGTCCCGTCACCGAATCGGGGAAATTGACCGCGTGTGATTTGGAGAACATCAGGCCGATGCCCCTTCCGGTAACCATCATGGCCAACGTCACGACAAAGGGGATGATTTTCAGCTTTGCGACGGCGAAGGCATTCACCGCCCCAAACGTCGCCCCGACGACCAGACATAGAAGCAAAGCAGGCCACGGTCCGATCGAGTAGTGCTGCATCGCCAGCCCCGCCACTACGGCCGAGACGTACATGTTCGAGCCGACCGAAAGATCGATGCCTCCCGTCAGCAAAACGAACGTCATACCGAGGGCAATGATGCCGACGTAGGAGGCTTGCTTGAAGGCGTTCTCGATGTTCTGATAACGCAGCGATTGTGGAGCCACCAGCCCAAAGACAACGAACAGCAGCACAAACAGCAGCAAAGGTGTGTTGTTCAGCAATGCAAACGTCAATCTGTTTCGCTTTCCATTCATCTTTTGAATCAGTTCATGTTGTCGCTATTTGCAGAACTGCCTGAAGCGCTGAAGGCCGCCTGAAGGATCGCCTCCTGCTCATAATCGCCGCGATGAAATTCCGCTTTGAGCCGGCCATTGCTCATAACCAGTATCCGGTCGCACATGCCCATCAGCTCTTCAAGCTCCGAGGAGATGTACAGAATGCCGGCTCCCTCCTCAGCCAGCCGGTTGATGATCCGATAGATCTCGTACTTGGCGCCGACATCGATACCTCGTGTTGGTTCGTCGAGAATCAGCACAGCCGGCTCGTTAAGAAGCCATTTGCCGATCACGACCTTTTGCTGGTTGCCGCCGCTGAGATTTTTGGCCCGGTGTTTTCGGATCGGCCCGCTTTTGATGTTGAGCCTTTTGGATATTTGATGGGCGCCTTTCGACGTTCTGATCCAATCAATTAGACCGACGGGGCCAAGCTTCGCGAATTTCCTTAACGTCAGAAGATCGAGATTCTCTGAAACGCTCGCTTCCATTAAGAGTCCCTCTTCCCGCCGGTTCTCGGTGACAAAGGCCAGACCATGTCGAATGCTCAGAGCCGATGACGGTTTGGCTATGTCGGTTTCTTCGATGCGGATCGTCCCGGCTCTGAAAGGATCGAGACCGAAAATGATTCTGACTAGTTCACTGCGTCCGGCGCCCATCAAACCGAAGAGGCCGAGCACTTCTTTCTTTTGCAGTTTGAAGGAGATGTCCCTGACGATGCCGGGCTGCGACAATCCCTGAACTTCCAGAACCGAAGTCGTTTCTGGATTCGTGCTTCGGGCGGGATACATCTGCTCGATTTTACGCCCGACCATATCTGAGATCATCCGGTTTATGGAATAGTCGCTGCAAGGTCCGTCACTGACGAGACGACCGTCCCGCAACACGGCGATTGCGTCGGAGACCTGCAGAACGTCTTCGAGCGTATGAGAGATATAAATGATCGTCTGGCCCTGGTCCTGCAATCTTTTGATGATCGCAAAAAGCCGCCTTCTCTCGGCGGCCGTCAGAGACGTCGTCGGCTCATCGAAGATGATGATCCGGGATTTTCGTCTCATGGCCTTGGCGATCTCAACGAGCTGTTTCTCACCGGGGGCAAGCCGCTCGATGGGTGTTTTGGGGGGAATGTGCAAATCTACCGAAGTAAGCAATTCTTCCGCCTGTCGATGGGTGCTGCGTTTGTCGATCAACGGCGATTTGTGGATCTGTGGAAAACCGTCGATAAAGAGGTTGTCTGCGATGCTCAGATTGCCAAACAGATTGAGTTCCTGGTGGATAAAGGCGATACCCGCACGCGTCGCATCCGCCGGACACGCAGGATGATATTTTTCACCAAAGAGTGTGATCGCCCCTTCATCTTGAACAATCACGCCGCCAAGAATGTTCATGAGAGTGCTTTTTCCTGCGCCATTCTCACCGATCAGTCCCAGGGTCTGACCCTCGCTAACGCAGAGGCTCACTTCGCTCAGCGCTCGGACGCCGAAGAAGCTTTTGCTAATACCATTCACTTCCAGTGCCCACTCAGCCATATCAGGTTCCCGCCACCGAAACAACTTGACTGGCAGCGATGCGTGTACGCAGAGCGTCTAATAGGGCTGCCATGAGAATCACGCACCCCTTGATGATGTCTATCGAGTAGAATTCCAGCGGCATCTTGTTCAGGGAATTGTCGAGCACAACGAAGAACAGCACGCCATAGACCGCCCACAGCACCTTGCCTTTGCCGCCGAACAAACTGATTCCGCCGATCACGGCCGCTCCAATGACATCCAGCAGAAGGTTTCTGCCCAGGGTCGGACGTCCCGCTTCCAGTCGGGCCGAATACAGGATCGAGCCGATGGCGGCGCAGAAACCGCTAAAGACATAAGCCAGGATGATGACTCGCTCCGTCGGAATGCCGGAGACTCTCGCCGTCCGGATGTTTTGACCAACGGCATAAAACCAGCGACCAAGCACGCTCCGATTCAAGATCACGAATGCAAGGGCCGCCAGCGAGACGACGATCAGTAAGGCCGATGGAACGGGACCGACGGCTCCCTTCCCTACTGTGATGAAACTATCCGGCAGATGCATGATGTTCTCGGATCGGGTCAGGTAAATCGCCAGTCCACTGAAAAAAGACATACCAACCAGAGTGACCATAAATGGCGGCATCTTCAGTCGCGCTACGGCGACGCCGTTTAGAAATCCGATCACGACGCCGACCGCAAGCATAAGCAGAATTGCCACCGACACCGCCCCACCGCTACCGGCGAGCCATCCCCCCTGCTCTGAAAAGACCACGTCCCAGAGCGGATTGTGCTGGAACTTGGCCGGATCGAAGCGCGTGGCCATCACCATCGCGCCGAGAACGCTCGTCACCGCCATAATCGAGGTTTGGGATAAGTCGATGCCACCGACGATCAGTACAAACATCTGACCGATCACCAGGGCCAAAAGAGGCCAGACATTGCTAAAGAGATTCGCGAGATTACGGCGCCCCGCCATATGTGGATAAATCGCCCAGGTCACCAGGAAATAGAGGATCGTCAGCACGAGGACGAAGTGGTCCGACAAGACCACCGCCCCCGGTAATCGTAGTAGGGTCGTACGATCCTTCATATCTATGTGCCGGCCTCTGCTTCCTTAAGAATCCTGCACCCCCACATATCCATCTCCCGCTCGGCCATATTCTCCTGGGTCAGGGCAAAGCCCGGATCCTGTATCCATTGCTCGGGCTCGCTTTGGCCTTTCTCGATGGCCTCCAGCAGAGCTTCCATAATCGCGTTGGCCTCGAAGAACAAGTCCTGCACGCCGGTGGCATCGATGTAGCCTTCTTTCATCAGTTTGTAAGCCGTGGAATCGCCGTCAAGCCCGCCCAGTATCACATGATCGGGATCGCCGATGGGCTTCCATTTTCCGAGGGGCTCCAGAACCGCTTTGACCTGGGGATACAGGAAATCCGACGAAGTAAAGAGAAAGTCCACCTCCGGCTCAACCTGAAGCGCAGCTTCAAGATTGGCCAGTGTGGTGACGGCGTCCCATTTCGTCGGGACTTCAATCGGCTTTTTGAACAGATCCGGATGGGCGTTGACCGCTCTATAGAAACCATTCTTGCGCTCGATGGAGTTCTGGTCGCCGAGGTCGCCCACTAAAATGAGAGGTGTCATTTTGCGATGGAGCTTCCGGGCCACCTGAGCCATGTACGCGACCGCTTCTTCGGCGATTCTCTCGTTGTCCGCCACGACCACAAGGGCGGGATGGCTGCGGTCGGCGGGCGGACGATTGAAAACGCCGATGGGAATCCCTGCCTTGTTCGCCTCGCCGATGATGGTCACGGCGCTTTCCCCGTCCTGGGGAATCATAATGATGCCGTCCACATCCTGGGCAATGGCGTCGCGGATCTGCTCGAGCTGCCGATTCGCATCCTGATGGGCGTTGCGTTCCAGGACTCTGATGTTCCTGGCCCTGAGGGTTTCCGTGATCGCTTTGTGGGCGGCCACCCAATACTCGGTTTCGAGGTCCTGAAAGGCAAAGCAAATGGTGATCTGGTCCGATTTCTTATCCTTGCGGGAACAGCCGTCGTGCGTAAACACAGCCAATCCCATCAAGATCAGCAGGATAAGCCTTTTCGTCCTTTTCATTTCTTTTATCCTTCCCATGATGCCGGCAATCCGTATAATCATGTGTTCAGACTTGAACGTACGAACATTATTAGACGGACCGGGATTTGTCAATGGGCCTCTCGCAGCGGCTCCACGTTGTCGAATACTCGGATACTGACAAGAACGCATACACAAGCCTTCAAGAAAGCCGATGCCGTAGGTGACATCGCGTCGCGGTTTTTGACGGAAACGGCGCCAGGATCAAAACCGCCATCGATTCTAGGATCATTGGTATGGGAATTGACGCCATCAAAAATTCCGCGTGTCATTGGCGTCGCTGGTGGAAAAAGCAAGATTGGCATGATTCGGGCGTCAATACTGGGTAAACTGATCAGCGTCTTGATCACCGACGATCAGGTAGCTTCAGGTCTCCTGAGAAACGAATAGCAATGGGATAGTCAATTCGAACGTGCGTACAAAAGGGGTAATGCGATGAAAACAAAGCAGACTTTTGCCGTCATTGTGACGTCTCGTAATATCTTTCCGGGACAACTGGCTTTGCAGGAACGCCGGAATATCACAGCCAAACTGGATGAATTGGGTTTCGGCTGCATTCTTCTAAAGGAGGATGAGGTCCCAAACGGTGCCGTGGAAACCTATAGCGACGCCAAGAAGTGCGCCGCTCTTTTCAAGCAAAAGCGAGATGAAATTGACGGTGTGATCGTGGTCCTGCCCAACTTTGGGGACGAGCAGGCCGTCACTCAGACCATCGATATGTCGCAGCTAACGGTGCCCGTACTGGTTCAGGCCTGTGACGAAGCCAATGCCACAAAGCTGAGCTTGGGTGAACGACGCGATGCGTTCTGTGGTAAGTTGTCGGTGTGCAATAATCTGTACCAGTACGGCATACCATTTACGAATACGACGCATCACACTTGCGGTATCGCTGATGATATCTTCACGAAAGACCTCAACCGTTTCGCTGCCGTATGCCGAGTTGTCAACGGCCTGCGCGGCGTGCGAATCGGGGCCATCGGCGCCCGGCCGGAGGCTTTTCACACCGTCCGGTTTAGCGAGAAGCTCTTACAGGTTTCCGGGATTAAGGTTGTGACTGTGGATCTGTCTGAAATATTCTCCGCAGCCAATGAACTTGGGGACGATGCGGCTGAAATCCGCAATAAGATAAAGGCCATAAAGGACTATGGGAAAATTCCGACGTCGGTGTCCGAAAACAAGATCCTGAGACAGGCGAAATTGTCCGTTGCCATTGACAATTGGATGACTGAGAACGAATGCGTCGCCAGCGCCATTCAGTGCTGGACGTCTGTACAGCAGCATTACGGCTGCGCCGCGTGCCTGTCGATGAGCATGATGGGCGAGCAGGGCAAGCCGAGCGCCTGCGAAATGGATGTAGCCGGGGCGGTTTCCATGCTGGCACTGAATCTGGCCTCAGATGGCAAGCCCTCCGGATTTGTGGACTGGAACAACGACTACGGCGATCAACGGGACAAATGTGTCGTGACCCATTGCAGTAATTATCCCAAAAGCTTCGTGGGCGATGAAATTGAGATATCGGAGTTGGATGTTCTGGGCGAAGCGCTCGGAAAAGACAATTGCTTCGCAGGGATTAAAGGCAGAATCGTACCGGGCGACATGACGTTCGCCCGCATCAGTACCGACGATAGACTCGGCATCATCAAGGCGTACGTGGGCCAGGGCAGATTCACGGACGATCCGCTCGAGTGCGACGGCGGCGCCGGAGTGTGTGAGGTGCCCCAGCTTCAGATGCTTCTCGACTTCCTATGTCAGAATGGCTTTGAACACCATGTCGCTATGAATCGGGGCCACTTCGCAGATGCCCTGGAAGAGGCCTTCGGCAAATATCTCGGCTGGGATGTGTATAACCACAGCAATCCCGTTGTTGACTGAATCCAGACGGTAAGTATCAGAGAGATTCGAGCGCTCGTTCATCTGTTATCGCTCAACGGAGCAGAGCAGTCTCACCGTTTCTGAAACTCCGCACCCATTTTGCAGTTGTTGTTATTGCATGGGTGGAAGCAGCATGTCTTATCTGCTAGCGCTCGACGGGCTGTTCCTGGAACCACACGGTTAGCCTTTGTCGTGCCTTTGTCCCGTCGCCTGGAAGTTGTCAGCCCTGTTGTCTATCGAGTCGTTCCAGATTAGAGCGGCCAGCCGGGAAGCCTCCCACACGATTGGAGTGCCAGGATGGCAAAGGCACTGCCGAAATTCGAGAAGTAATGTCGGCTGTCCTTGGCAGGTGAGCGGCAAAACCACTTTCCACTGACTCGCTGGTTACCCAGCAACCAATCGGTGCCGCGTCGCAGCCGCGGATCATTGCTCGACACGCCCAGCTCGCGGGCAACGATGATGACAAAACCGGTAGCGTAGGCGTCGCTGGTCTTCGTGTCGTGTGGCTTGCCGTCCAGTCGCTTAAGGCCCTTCCAGTCCGCCAACAGACCAGGCGTGGACCATCCACCGTCGGAACGCTGAAGCGCGAGCAGCTCGTCGAGCGTCTTCGCTCGCTGTTCATCGTTCGTCAAATCGTCGACATAACATGATGCCCAAGCGATCATCGCACGATGATGGAGTGACAATGGCGGGTTGTTCTTCAAGAACATACGTATCCTCTCAAGGCCTCGGCGAGCCTCTTGCGTCTCGGCATATCGATCCGGGGCAATTCCTGTGATCAGAGCTGCGAGCGTAACGCCATAGTGCTCGTCGTATTCTGTCGGGGGATAGCCGTCATTACGCCAAGCCCAACCTCCGTCTTCTCGCTGGAAGTCCCACATCACCCGAAGAGCCCGGCGTGTAATCGGGTGCAACCGGCCCGTGGTCTGCAAATCATTGAAGGTAAGTCCGGAAGCGACGACCACAGTTTCCTGCATATTTCGTGGCGGCCCCTCTTTCCACCGTTTGGTGACATACTCCTCGAACAGGCCACGAACCTCGCCTGAATCTTTCAAGACCGAACTCAGGGCGGGCCGCGCAAACAGATAGCCCATGTTCACATGACAGGCCGCGCAATTACGTGATTTCTGCCAGTGAAGTGACGCGGTGTCGAGATAACGAGCCGCCTTTTCCGCTGAAAACACATCTGCAATGGGCTCATCAGCAGTGATCCGACCCGGGTCGGCGACATTGGCAAGTGTGATCAGTTCACCCGCCACGCCGAAGCCGGGGATCAGGAGGACGAGACACCATCCGATAGTGAGCCGGCCTAATTTTCCCAATCGGAGCGTTGCGTGTTGCATCTTGTGCACTAGTAGTAAATTCAATTTCCACATACAGGGACAATTATACAAACAGGGACATAACTATTCAAGGAAATATTATGGTCGAGCCTGAAATCTGACGCTCACGTC
>Ga0209427_10000829_pt1 | contig 34197 bp, 83 predicted proteins | sample DeeMarSWOR136_30_FD_187465 | JGI IMG/M metagenome (GOLD analysis project Ga0209427, IMG submission 187465) | Marine sediment microbial communities from White Oak River estuary, North Carolina - WOR-1-36_30 (SPAdes) (version 2) | ecosystem: Environmental > Aquatic > Marine > Intertidal zone >...
GACCCGTCAATCCAGTGACGACGACTTTTCCGATCGCAAGACTCGAATTGATATAAATTTCCAAAAGCACCCATTGTCCGCGTCACCATGAATCTGGCCTTGACACTCGTAGCCTTTCTACCCAAAACATAATCCGCCGCTTTCGTAATCCGACCTTCAATGATCATACCAATTCTAAGATCACTCAATTTAATATAATCCTTCTTTTTCATTTACTTACGCTTTCTTTTGACACACTTATATCCGCGTTTTTTGAGGATTTCTCTACAAAATTTTTCCATGTCTTTGCCAAGCATGACAGAGCAGCCAACCATGACCGAGCCATCATCAAAGACCTCGAGTTCATCTGCAAGTCCGGCAATCTTCATTGTTTTTGAATTTAGCAGGGTACACTCGTCTTTTTTTCGGGTAAGTAGCAAATAATCGTCATCGAGCATCTCTAAATCGCCACCAGCCTGATCTTCGACGGCTGATAATGACCGATTATATACCTCGTAAATACCATCGACACGCTCTTTGCCCCATATCTTTTTCGAATCTTCGTCTACCAATATAGCCTTGACCCTATAAAACGCGCCATCCTCGAGATCGTTGATAGCAATCTTTCGCGGTCTTTTGCGCGAAAAACCCCTTGGTGCTATTTTTTTTGTCTTTTTCTTTGGCATGATATTAATCTACCCAAATGTATCCTTGCTTCGTAAGTTCGCCCTTGACCATTTCCGGATCGATCTCGGAAGCTCGAATTACTAAAACATCTTCTCTTTCGCAATACTCTTCGAGCGTCTGATAATTGTGAGTGCCACGCTCGAGAATATAACCACTTGGAGGCTTTTCTCCCTCTTCGTAATAATACTTTTTCTTTATAACCGGATCATCAGGATCCCACTTTCCACCCTTCTTTTTAATGATTTTGCACCCGCGATCGTATTCAGTTAGCCCACGCAAATCTTCCTCCGAGCTAATCGAATAATCCTCACCGCAACAAGTGCAAGTCACCCGATAAGGATTATGCCCAAATCGATTTTGGAAATAAACCTCAGCCTCTTTTTGCGGAAGCTCGATGTAAATCCACTCATACGGCGGCTCTTTCGTCCTACCACCAGAATGCATATCCATGAATCTTGTCCACATGCTCTTTCTCCAAACTACAACGAATCGCGCTTGATCAATGCCGCGATTTCATCACGAAATCGCTTTTCCGTTTCCGTTTCCCATCTCTCGGGACGAAATCGAACATCATCAAAAAGAAGCTCGATGATTGACATTCTCTCTTTTAGAAAATGTTCTGCCGCGGCGTCGATTGCCTCTTTTCGCGCCTTTTCATCAAAAATACCCCACATAAACAAGCGTCTATACGCTTCATTCAACTCTTCATACAGCACACCATTTAACGCGCTTACCGCTTTCTGGATATGCGGCTCGTTCATCCTCCACTGAGAATTCCCAAGACCCTTGACGGCATAATGAAACGCAACTATTCTCGATCGGCTAATCGCGATTGAGTTTAATGCAGCCTGTACAGCTGAATCAATCGAGCTTTTTTTCTGTTTTTTTTCTTCAGACATTACCGCTGCCCAATACTTCATCAGAAAAAATATTCGCCATGTTCGCGGCTAAAATTGGATGACGATCTAAATGCTGCGCCATGGTCACACAGAGCCGCATATCACCGTAACCTACGGGAATACCATCGACGCAAACCGCATATCTAAGATAAATCGGAGCATCTTTTTCGCAACCAACTATCGTAATTGACATCAACTTTCCAATTTGAATATGTTTACTCATCACGCTCTCGCTTCAATATTTCTTTTACGGCTTCATCTGCAATCTTCGCCGCCGATTCGATAACGGTAGGTTTATCTTCAAAATTTTCAAAAAAGCGATCATCAGAAACCGCAGTACCACCAACCAAATCCAAGATTCTCAAAAATATGTCGCGCCAAAGCTGTTGCTCCTCGAGCTTTTGCTGCACGATTTCATACTTATCTGGAATCTTTCGAAGTCCGAACTCGTAATCCAGGCGCGGCCTTGCCCAGCCCTCGCCTTTGGGGGCGAACGCGTCCGGCGCTTCTTCTGGAATTGAGATTTCGCATCCAGGATATTGATGAATCTCTTCTTCATTAGACGCTAGCTCATCGAGCTTATTTGTAGGCACAAGATAAGCAGAGCAACCATCCATTGTAGTCCAGGTTTCGCCGTCGTTTAAAACGACAATCCATGTTTTGTCTTCAGACATTGCTTTAGCTTTCTCCGCCGATCGTCTTAGCTTTTCATCGCGGCGGCTTTATACTGTCGATGAGCGCAGACCCAAACTCTTCTGCTCCGCTCGCAAGCGCGATGCCAGCAATCGTCCCACGGAACATATTATCCGACGCCTGCGTGGCCTGGCGGGCTTGTTCAAGACCAAGTATACTGACAACCCTCTTTGCCGCATCTAACGCAACGGCTTCGACAAGGTATTTTAGCGGTCTCAGGTTCGCATTCTTCATCCCGGCGCAACCAAACTGCTCAGCGATTAAGAATGGTATAGCCTCTTTTCCGCGATCGATCTCATCATAGACTTCTTTTAAAACCAGTGTTCGCACATCTTCGGAGTAAGTATCGAGCATGTCATCAAGTGTCATTTTTGCCTCTTTAGTTCGTATCCGGATCGATCTCATCACCCTCGTTTTCATCGTACTCTCCATTATCAAGATCGTACTTAACCGAAGGCGAAGGACTGAGCTTTAAATACGCTTCCTTTGTGCCCTTATGACGATAACGCTTGACATTCCAATCAAGTCTTGAAAGTGTATTGACCACTTCGTCGATCACATAGTCCGAAGCACCTTTTGGAATTGGAACTTTGATATCCAAATTCTTAGCTTCTTCGATTGCCTTCTTGCATGCCTCGAGAAGCCGGTCTCTTGTACCAGAACCAGCCGCATCAAGTGCCTCTTTCTTTGCCTTTGCGCTCATGATTTCAGTCATTGTCTTTTCCTTTTATACCTTCTGCGTTTCGCCTCTTTCACCTAACACCATTGATGTTTGGCTTCCTTCAATCAAATCTGTTGCTACTACATGAATTTTTCCATGTTCATCTCTATAAATGTCAATCTCCCAGTCGGGGCCCTCGCCAACATAAACCACAATGGCATCCATATCCTCTGCGAGGTTTTGCATTTCGACATCAACCATTACCGGCTTCCTTCTGGCTCTTTCTCACGATGGGATTATGATTTTCATGATTTACCCTTAGGGCCCATAACAAAAAACTAATCGAAATTCTTGCTTTAAAATAGCCAAATGAAAAGATTCTAGCAAGGCCATCTACAATCATTAAAAAACCATGTACCATACTTTGCCAACCGTAGATATTGACAAGATGATCACCATCATCCCATTCTACGTCCTCAAGTATTATTTCTATTTCCTCCCTTGTCGGAGCCCGATCCCAAGGTTCATCTTCTAAGAGAACATCGTCAAGATAAATATAGTAATAAGGATTACCATTCGGAATCACACCAGGATGGGTATGCGACTCAATTGTAATTCGACCCTTTTCCGTGTCGTATTCTTCTGCGACTTCTACAGTATCTGCATCTAGATCTCGAAATTTAGGTGGCATTTAGCTCCTCGATTTCAACAAAGGCTTCATAATTACCAGGCTCCATTCTGGTAACAAAATCAACGCCTTCAAACCATGTTGCTCTTACGACGCTACCGTCAATAAGCCGCACTTTTGCCACAAGCTTTCCTTTCTGACCTCCAAACCCCTGACTAAATGAAGATTCCTCGATCTCGAGAACTTCGGTCACTGCCAAACAGGACTCGCCATCATGATCTTGATTTTTATCAAAATAAAGTGGGCTTCTAAGAACTTCTAACGCATTGCCGTTAAGCTCTTTTTCCATGCGGCGTGAGTCTTTATCAATTTCATCGAGCATTTCGCAAAAAAGCTCACCGCCGCTTCTGCCCTTGCCTTCATGCTCGGCTTCGGCAGCCCAAAACTCCGCCATGGTCAGAACTTCACAGCCAGTAACTGGATCTATTTTTGGCATTAGAAAAATCCTTTCGGCCAAGAAGATTGCGAGGCCTCGCCCATGACCGCCAGTTGTAGTGCCTCTAGCTCCTCTTTGGAGGCTCCTGTTTGACTGGCGGCCTGGTGTAGAGCCAGGGTAAGTACGCAGCCGCTTGGATGCTCGTGGATGAGCGCGCGCGTGAACGCGAGGAGAAGCTCTATGGAAACCGTTCCTGGGCGTTCACCCTCGCCAGCAGCGCACGCCGGTCGCCGTTCAGCGTGCTGCAACACCCCGCCCCGATGTACAGACTCGTTTTCAGCCATTCTTTATGTTCTCCTGCGTTTAATACAGCGCCACACCAATAACGATCATCTTTAAACACAAGCGCTGGGCACGGGATGATTGATCCATGCAATTTTACACCAAGAACACATGGCGTTTTTTTGCAGCAATAACCACAACCAATGCACGATGGGTATTTCTCTTCATCGCTCATCTTAAATCATCCCAACCCGTTTCCACTACCAGCGCGGGATGAATTTCTCCACAAATTGAACATTTTTTTATTTCAGCATCCTTAAACAAAACAAATGTACCACCACAGCTACCACACCAATATGCCCGAAGATTTGCGCCGTGTACCGGGCAGAAATCTAACCCCTCGATTGTTTTCCATTCAAAAAACAACATCGCACGCAAATCATCGGCGTCGCCCTTCATTATCTCCGTGCGCTCATTGCAATCATGAGCATCACAAGATAAAAAAACAGTACTATGCGCCGTCATCGTCAAACTCCCAATCAATCTTTTTCACTTTCTCATGCTCGCAGCCCCAGCATTTTTCCGGCTCGTCACCGCCCATCACAATCATAATCCAATCACATTCTTCACATCGATACGGCGTTCTTTCCTCTGCATGGATTTCGCAAAAATCAAAATCGTCAATCGATCTCCAGCCAAGCGGCAAATCGGCGCGAATGGCATCATCATGCCAGCTGTTGTCGTATTCTTCCGATACCTCTTCGCAGGATTCTGCGTCACATTTCACAAATTTCTTTGTAACCATCATAATGCTAGCCCGCTTTGGCCTGAGCCCTTTTTCCATATTCTCGCACTATTTGTCCAAGCTTCGTCACCTCGCCTGTAGCCCATGCGAGATGATTGTGACGACATTCATTGAAACCAAAAACGCCGACCTTAGTCCATTCGACTCCAGTAAGTCGCCATTCAGCACCGCCAAGCAGCCACTCTCGGGCGTGCTCACTAAGACTATTCCAAATTTTTGCAGGATCCATTTCTGTAATCAATCCGCGTCCAAATCATTTACAATTCGGTTTCCCAAATCTGTAAGCTTCCCTCTTTGATCGATAAGCCCTTCTTTTTCCATCCAAGACGGCGCATCAATCGGAAACAAACCCTGGTCGTCCGCGGCTGCGTCGGCCCAGGCGAGCGCAAGTTGCCATACTTTGCGTCTTCCCAATTTTTTTGTTTCTGGAAGCAGCTTCATAATTATCACCAAAAAAAACGCGATTAAAAATTATTCAACAGAGAACATTTTTTTTTCTTTTTTTGTATCAAAATTCTCACGATAATCTGCAATGGGAACATTAATACTTAGATCGATATCGCAGACATCGCCAACAGAATCGATAACAACACCTTTAATGTGACGCGCATACAAATCCGCACGTTCTAGGTCAGAGAAACTGGCGACAACCTCCATTCCATATGGACCGCGCGCGAGAACATCATATCTATTTTTGTCGTTACTCATCGTTTTTTCCAATGATATCCATTCCGCGATGTATGCCTTCACTATCCATGTAAAAGCTTGGAGCCCAACCAATCTCGGAAAATTTTCGCGCCTGCTTGGGCTCCATATGTTCTTCTTCAATGAGATAGTTTACAAATTCATCCAGCGTAGCAAAAACCGGCGACACAGGAGAACCCTCCGAAACCGTTTCCCAAAGTTGGTAACCTGGGCCTTTGGGTGGGGCATGATCTTCGGATTCCCATTTATCGTATGCTTCCTTGCACGCCGGGTCCATGCCACTACCATCGCATTTCTTACACCACCCCCATTTTTCTGGCATCCCGGCAGCCTCAAGGATCTTTTTTGCGGCGCGGTATTGTGCCGTCGAACAAAATCCCAAAAAACTAGGCTCGCCGCCGCTCAGCCCCTTTGCTAATTCGTATAACTCTTCGCCGCCAGGCCTATCAATAAATCCCACCAACTGAGGATGAAGCCTCTCGCGATTCATTGTGGGGTCGGCAGCAAGAAACAGCAGTCTCAGAAAATGCTCGAATATCTTGCCGTCATACGTACCACCCGTACCTTCGGCGCAGTGTGGACATTTTTTGTAATGTGGATTCAAAAATCCTTCCCACACCTTGTTGAGCGGCCAATCGAAATCAAGTGGAACCCTACGCACTTCTCTGCCCATTTTTATTCTCCGTCATCGGCGAGCACATTGTCTTTATTCTTGAACGCGATAGTCTTGAGAAGCAAGACGCCGATTACATCCTCGAGGCTTTTTATACGTTCGCATAAATTTTCTACAAACAAATGAAACACCAACGATCCATCCGGCATAGGATAAAATGTATCTAGATACAAAAGATCATCCATGTCATCGGCAATACGATGCCCCGTTCCAATAACATGAAACTTTACGGGAACCTTTTCGGCATCGGGATCGATAAGCAGCCACATGAAAACGCCGCCAGCACACGGCTGCAAAGACGAATGGAGATATTGTGCCCCTATAGGCAGCTCTAAAGTAAAGCTGTCATCGGGAGCTACTGGATACTTGTAGATAATCCTTGGCATCTTAGCATCCCTTATGCGCAATCGTCGGGTGATTCGATGTAATGAACCCATGCATGGGCAACCTCTGCCCTCGCATCAAGCTCATTGTATGCTGCATTGATCGCGCGCGTTTCCAAATCTAAATCTTTCTTCTCCGGGTCTTCCCAGAGTACCTCAACCGTTATCGTGGTCCACTGTCCGTGCGCGAACGCTACTCCCACTTCTACAGAAACTTTATCGCTCATTTTTTCTCCAGCTTTTCCATACGCTCCGAAATCTCATCGAGTTTATTCCTCATCGCTTCCAGATACTTGAAACCCTCTTCCCCAAGCTTGTGAGTCAAAACCGATCGTGTGCGCTCATCGTAATACATATCGAACACTCTTGCCCACGCCTCTTTCTTTGCCTCTACAAGCGTGGCAAAGTGCTTCATGACGACAGTACTTTTGTATTTACTATGATCATAAAGCGTCCACTTTAGCCAACAATTTTCGTCACGAATAATTCGAAAGGGCCACGACTTTGGTTTCTTGCGCCTATCTTTTGCAATGCCCCCACGATAACACCCAGGCTTTACGCACTCCCATCTCAAAATGGGTTCATCCGGCATGGCTGGTTGGGAAAATTCACATGTCACTGTCATCTACATTAACTCCCGCCTTACGGGCCTTTGCATAAATCTGCGTGGTTAGATGATCTTCGGCGCTTTCTATGGCGATCTGCTCGTCCTGCTCGGTCAGCAATTCCTTCATTCGGGCAGCCTGAAAAAGCGCTTTCTTATAGTGCTGACTCGAATATTTCATCAGCACATAAGCAACGAAAAAACCAAGCAAGACGATAACGAGGGCGCCCACTACTTTTCCTCCCAGGCCCAGGCTTTGAAAGATCTGGCTTCGCGCCCCTCATACGAACAGGTCTCCGTACCGCCAGCCCAGCAACGCTCTCGCATCAATACAATGTGAAGAGCATCGGATTCATCCTCGGCCTCGACGCCGGTATATTCATGCCCCGGCCAAAATACGACTGTAAATTTTCTTACATCATTATCCATAATAACCTCTACCGAGGTTTAAAATCAAACCGATTTAGCTCAGAAAAATCACCCTCGTCTTTGAAGGTAATCTTTCCTGCAAGAAATATATAATGACCAACAAATTCCATTCCCTCTTCGTAGAATTTGATGGAAAACTCCAGTGTTGGATATTCTGAAGAGATTGTTTGAAGGGCGTTTAAGGGCGGCGCCCATGCCGATTCGAAGTGATATATCAATCGCCCATCTAATTGATCCACCTTCGCATCGACATTCCACTTCGTACCCCAGTTATCACAACACCAATGGTACCAGTCCCTTGCACCATGTTTTTCCAGATTGGCTTTATACCGATCGGCATCAGCCATTGTTTCAGGGCGCAGATCACGAAAAATTTTAATAGCTTCCTCACGGCTTTCCGGCACTAAACCATCATTGGCATCGCGTATCCAGGAGCAAATCGCCACCTTTTTCCAGTCGCCGTATTTCACGTCATATGCTAAATCGGCGAATCCAGATTTAACCTCATAAAGCTCTTTCGGACATGGTACCAACTCCTGTAATGAAAATGCCGTAGATTTTCCTTCGACAAGCTCTCCCCCGGCGGCCTCACGAAACCTCTCGAGATCTTCGTTTAGCCCCGATACCGTCAACTTATTAGTACACCAATTTGGCATTTTATACTCCGAGGTAAATCTTTCCGGGCTCAGCAATAATCTGATAAGCGGTAAAATTTTTAAACTGTGCTCGAATAATTCTTCGAATAGATTTTCCAGCCGCTGACTGTGTACGATATACAGCGGCAATATGGCATTTTTCGAGATTTCTGTGCCTCAGAACCACGATCGTTATCGTGCCTGAAATGACTATTCGATAATTATCTTTCTCGATAAACTGCGCCATCTTGAGCGCCGACTCGAGAAGTCGCCCATACCATTTTACATTAACTTCGCTAACGCCTGGTGCAGCACAGTTGACGCGATAAGACTGCGGCTGACCATCATATTGACAACATGCCGCTATCACGCCCGGATGATCACAGACTCTTTGTAATGTCGTCATCATTTTCCCTCTATCTATAGTGATTAATCACCGCTTTACGAACGCGCTCCCAATCGTCTTCATCAAAAGATTTAGAGGGCCCAGCTTCAAACTGCTCGCGCGTATGAATAGTGGGAATCGGCGTCACATAAGCATTAGCAATAGCATCGTCAAGATTAGAATCAAAAGAAATTGCCGGCGCCCAACCAATTCCAAAACCCGGCGCCCCGAGGCTACCCATTGTCTCGTGCTTTTGCGCAATCAGCTCGCATTCTTCAACGAACTGATCGAATTCTTTTCGCGTCAAAACGGCACAATATTTACGATGCTTGCCCTTTTCCCATCTACCGCCAAGATGACTATAGTCATAACAGGAATCGTCTTCCGTGCATTGCCAAAGCTTCCGACGTAATTGATTATTTGGCGGCTTGAATCTTCCAATACGCTCATCGCCGGGAACATCGAGTGAATATATAACTGAAAAAATCATAGCACATTACCACCCAGTAATATCGCCGTGTCAAAACCATGTCGAGCGGCTTTGACAATATCACGCTTATCGACCTTCAATTCCCAACCGGCATCTTTGATTTGCCTGATTAAATCTCGAACGCATGCATGAAGCATATCTTCAAAATAGCCATCTTTTTGCCTAAAGTCTTGTGCATCTTTATAACTACATCCGCCAAGCGTATCTCGCCCTGTGAATCCAGCCCATCTGGCCTCCATGATGACGGTACACCAGGCCCAATCATTTCCACCTTCGAGGTCGCGCCGAATCTGCTCTTCGTATTCTTTATCAACCTTCTCGTTGCCGCTTGCTATCGCGTTCCCCTCAATCGGTATATCTTCCTGCCGAAAATCAAAAACGAATTCGACCTCGAGCGGCTCAAATTTTCGCGCCATCACCATTCTCCTCGATCCGATGACTCAAATACTTCTTACTGATTCGATAAGAAAAACCATTAGCGATCCCACGCAATGGTCGAACGCTGGTTATCTTCACATGCGACGGATTACATCCACTGTGTAACTTCCAGATTTCACCAATTCTTGGCCTTTTATTTGCTTTCTTTATGGCAATATCGCGAACCATTTCTCGCCATTCTCGAGCCTTATCATTAATGGGATCATCGGCCTCATCCAGATATGAAACCGGGCACGAATAAAAATATGGATGCATTGATTCATCAATATCCTTATAGCCCCAGGTTTCTCCTCCATGTTTTCCAAGCAGGTAACAAGCAATCCATTTTCGCTTTTCACCATCCTTGGGTCCACTTTCGACAAGGCACCATAACACATTTCCTTTTATACAATGCCGAAGAACGCGCCAGCTTCTAGTCTCGCTTTCGTGACTCTCAATAATTTCACCGATAATATCACTTTTAGTGAAGGTGCTATATGGGAACGTCCAGCCCATTCCTATTCCTCATCATAATAGTCTTCACCAATATCGTTACACCATTCGAGGGTAACACGAAGCAAATTATCATAATCTCCGCTCATGGCTTCTTTTGTATACTGGTTGATTTCTTCTTTGGTATGACCCGTTTTCCTGAGCGCTCTACTCACCCGCCCCATAATGGCCATGGCATTTCCGTCTTCACCCACAAGCCGAACATCTGGCTTGGGTTTATTTGCTGGAGTCATTGTTTAATTCCTTATTGGTTTATATCCCCGTTCGATAATCGGACCATATCCGTTTTTCAAAAGCAATGTGGAAATTTCATCAAGCGTATCTGGTGACCATTGTTTTTCGTGATCTTCCTTCGGCCATAAAATTTCCTCGATACAATTTACGATGCGTTCTAGATCGGCCGTAGTGATCCCCTTCTGATGCGGCCCCACATTCAAAGGCGGCGGCGTAGTCCCAAGATAAATATAACCTGAGGCGCTTGGCGTAAATCTCACAAGCCGAATCCACGTCTTCTTTCTGTTTGGTACGATTCTTTTCGACGGCGCAGGACGCCACTCGACCAAAAACTGAGTTCCCTTTTTTGGATCCTGCCGCTGATCGACAATCTCTCCAACGCGCTGATAAACTCCATGATAAAGACAGCGCCTGTCTTTATCGGCCCACCATTGCCCAATTTCAGGATTGGGCGTATATCGTTTCGCTTTCGTCATCAATTCACATCCTCTAGCTCATAATTTTCGTCAGCCATTACCTCATCGATATTCATTCCGTCATCGCTCACCCAATCACACCATTCTTCTTCTGTCGCATCCCAATACTGTAGCCCCGAAGCATTACTGTAATCCGGCTTTACCCTATGCTCGTACTGAAAAATATCGTACCTTGCAAGTAATTCTAGAACGAGCTTTGCTGTTTCAACATCTGGAACAGCGACGTAAAACGATTCCATGGGAATCTGAGGGATATGCCATACGCGTAATTTCATTTTTACTTCTCGTACACAAGTCTTGAAATTTTTTCACGATAATAGGAATCAGTGGCGCCATTCACCTCGAGCAACTCGCACAATAGATTCTCCATCTTTTGTGCCTTATCAGCCAATGCCAAGAGATCTTTGGCGCGCTGCAATGACCAAACACCGATAAACCATTTACATTTGGTCTCGGCGCTTTTGTCGCGATTCCAGATAAATCCCTTATCGCTCATTTTTCAAATCCTGCTCCGCAAACTTCCGTCCGGCATTAAAAGCTTCTAGCGGACTCGGATATGAATCGCCAAAGATTGGGTGCTTCGCGGAAAACATCTTTCGTACGCGAAGTGAAGTCTCTTTATCAAAGTATCCAGAATAGTAACCAATATTATCAAGCTCGATCTTGGCCGCCTCTTCGCGAGTTTTGCCAGAGACCTTCATGTTGTGTTCAACCAGCCTTCCAAAGTATCTCTTAGCCTCGTCATCATCGGTAATTTCTATACACGGATCATAAAGATCGCCAATGGTCGCATTTTTAGGAAAAGGTTTGTTTCTATATTTAGCCGACATGTCTATTTTGCCTTTCTCACCGCCTGTTTCCAGCCTGGAAGCTCAACAATTTCACCAGCCCTTAAACGTCGTCCAAGGTTTTTACGCTCTTCCTTTGTTAGTGGTAATGATCCAAGTCGCAACAGTCGACCCAGAGTTGTCTTTACAGCATTTTCGAACGGGCCAACTATATTGAAAACCTCTACTCGCATTTGAAAATCTCTCTTAAACGATGCAGGTCTTTGTGTCCCACAACTGCTTTTTCAAGCGTTTCACGAATCTCTTCTTCCTCCCCGCACCTTCTATCGATATTCTCGAGGATACTAACAACGTGATTGATTTCGCCAACGGCATTGCTACGGGCAAAATGTTCTGACAAAATAGCAAAGCAATTCCAAAGCATTGCGTCGTGATATTCGGGCGGCTGCCAGCGAAACCGTTTAACAGTTCCTTCAAGCCGATCGATCGTAGCTTGTCGCCGCTCCCGCAGCTCCTCCTCTTTCTTCTTATCGAACATCGTCGGTTACCTCTTGAAAATTATTTACGACATATTGCCAAAACTCTCGCGCCTCAGCAATCGAAGCCTCCATTCGCATTAACCTTGCAAGTGTCTCGTGTGCTTCGTCCAACGATATTTCAAGAGGAGGATAATTGCGATAAATTATCGCTGTCCCATGCCCAAGATAGGGCTGCCGCACCTCCGTTCGATCATTGCGCTCGGCATTCTGTTGTTGTATTTTATCAAGCGGCAATGAATATCGTAACACTCTTTTTTCTAGACCGCTCATTATATTCCTTTCAAATAACAATTAAACCCGACCTGGGACCAAGCGTTACTTTTTGAATTTTTGACATATCAGGAAAAAAACATCTTCGACAAAATGTCTCTCCTGGCTCCTGCGGTTCTGGCCGATTCGAATCAGGATGCTTTTCTCGATGCGTCAACCATCTGGCTTTGGCGGCTTTGTATTTTTTATAAGCACGAGTATCTCTATTAAGCTCCGTAAGCGTTACTGGCCCCTTACTAAAACAGAATATCAAAACCTCATTACGTTCAGTGTCGAACAGATAGACGTAATCGGTCAAATGTGACGTTTCCCACGGCCACGGCCATCCATCTTTTGGCCATGTGGCATCATCGCGTCCGCGCAGTAATTTTTCTACAGCCGCTTTGAACGTGTGCCGTTTTTTCTTACGCAAAATTTCTTGTGAAATCCCGTGCTCTTGACCTAACTCTTGGGGATAACCATCCCACCCCAATGAACCAAGCCAATCGTGTTCAACGATAGCAAATCGATGAAACTTTCCTATATAAAAATCCGCGCGGGTGCCCATTAATATCTCCTACATGTCTTGAATCAAAATCTGAAAATCAGGCAAGCGATCTCCATCCCATTCTTTTCGTACAAATGTTCCAGGAACAAACGCGCCGCTTAGTGCTGAAATCTTGCTAGATACCGGTCTTTCTTCTATAGAAATAGTAAGTGGAAGCATTAGGAATCCTAAAAGATCTGCAATATCTTCGAAGCCCATTTTTACTTCGACCCAATCTTCTCTGACTTTCGTTTTTAGTTCCTCTATGGCTTCCCATGTTGGTCCACCCGGCCTACACAGGGTTTCTGTCCAAACACCCTCCTTTACTACACCGCCAATTTTCTCTAAACCATATGCCTGCAACAACACAGACGCATTTTGATGATAACGGCTACGAATGCCGAATCTTAGCATTTTGTTTTCTCAGTACTTGGTTTACGCCGCGATAAGCTCTTTCTTCGCGACTTGAAGTGCCCTAGCGTTTAGCGTGACGGCATCACCAAACCACAGATTATCGAGACGAATCTCATTATTAACCCCGCGACCGTAGCTGAGATATTCAGTCACGGCATTGTACGCCGCCCATGCGGTGCCGCGCACACCGACAACATCATTGCCACGCCCCTGCTCGAACAGTGGTCGAATTCGCTTGATAAGCTGCTTTGCAACATTCTTATCATCAGGATCTTCGGCTGGTTTGAATACCTGCCGCACGTAACGCTTTAGATCCTTGCTACTAATTTCGTGCTTTGCAAGCTCCTGATAAAGTTCTGTGCTGGCAACAAACTCCTCATTTGCTAGATCCATCGCATCGCGAAGCTTATCGAGAGCGGCCTTTACGTTGCCGCGGTGGAAAACGCGAACAAGCTTACTCGCCTTGGCGCCATGCGCCCACGAAAGTGTGTTATGACAAACAACCCGAATCGGCGTAAAACCCAGGCGACCAGCCGTCACACCGTCATGACCATTACTGAGCAAAATGTACGCCTTTACGTTATCGTTTGCTTTGGGGACAATCGAGATTGGATCTCGATTGATTTGAGCGAGAATCCAAATCTTCTTTCCTTGACGCAAAACACCAGCCGTCTCGAGCTTCGCGAGTTTACTATCGAGAAATGGCTGGAACCAGGAAATCGCGTCCCAATTATTGAGTACCTCGTAAGACTTTCCACTTGTTCCCAGGATTTCGCCCGTATCATCACGAATAATCGCAACTGCAGGCGCCTCTCTTCCATCCTCTGTGAATAGAGGATATGTATTCACTGGATAATCCATTCCAGCGAGCTTGTATGCATGCTTCAGATCTTCCGGATGATCATCTAAAACATGACCCAATCCGTGCCACGGAGTCTCGCGCACGGAGAACATTTCCACTACCTCATGTGCCATTTTTTGGCCTTTTTCCTTTCTTTTTTGTCATATGACTTTTTTATACTTTGTTTAGTAACCACCAACGTGATCGGTTTTTTCGTCGCAAGGATTACGTGGAACAGATTCAACGAATTCTGCCCCGTCATAACAGCCAGGAAAATAAACGCGCTTATGCGTCCAGAGAGTAAATGGTGTACCTTCTGGGCCGCCATAACCAGAATCAAAAAAACGATGTAGTTCTAGTTCAGAGAGAGTATGACTGACAACATCATCCCAGCTTTCACCTTGTTCAGTCATCTTTGACGTGATTAGCTCATGCCACGTTTGACCATCACACTTTTCAAGTTTCGCCATTTTTTTTACAATCCTAATGCTTCGATTTCCTCTTCGCTCAAAACGGCTTCCATTTTTCTACGGGCCTGCTTGCGAAGTTTTTCTTGTTTCTCTCGCTCGAATCGCCAACGGTCTTTTTCAACCCACTTATTAAGCTCTTGGATGGCGCACTCGACTACTTCTGCCGGACTTCCAAATTCATTCGCTTCGACTTCAGGCGTACCCGCAACCCATTTTTCACCATCGTAAACCAAATACTGCTCGCTATCTGGAAGCCTAATATATCCGATGTAAGCAAGCCCCGCACTAATAGCACGAATAGAAAACTTGTATTCTTCTTTTTCTGAAGTCATTATAAAATTCCTTCAACAAAAAGAAAGATTAGAAAGCCTATCATTTGCATAAGCATCAACACCATCCCCACAAATGCCCCATGTTTTACACCTCGTACATAAGGCTCTGACCAGGGTTCAATTCTATTTCTATTCATCCTTGATTCCTCTGACAAATTCTTCTTCGGTAACAAGTCGGGTTTTCACCGTTCCAGCACTAACATCGATCTTTGAATACCTGCAGCCGTCCCCTTTTAGCTCTGACGCTTGTCTGCTTGCCTCCTCGAGCGCTCTCTTAGCGGCTGCGGAAACACTTGGGCCATCAGTATTTCCGGACCTTAGGGCTTCTTGCGCAACCTCGAGTAGTTCTTTTTCCTCTTCATGCAACCACACGGAAAATCGGATATCGAACTGACCCTTGCTATCGAGATTGAAAAGATAACGAGTGCAACCCGCTTTATCTAGTAAACCCGCAATCCTCTCTGGGCTCGCATCCTGACCGGTATGAAATCCATGTTCAAATCTATCTTGAATGAGAAGATAATCGTAGTTTTCCGGACAAATCGCGCTAATTGAATTCCCTTTAAGTTTACCCTCAAAACCCTGCAGATATTCTGCCGCGCCTTCTAACAGGCAATCTACGCAGACAAATTCTTCATCATCACAGTGATAAGACGGCATCCAGCAATAAGAATCTGCGTGAATACGTACAATACCCAGACACATATCACACTTGCGCCAGCTTTCTGACCACTCAAGCTCGATTCCCATTTTCTCAAAAATATCAGCAAGCCGACTTACTGTATTGTCGACGGTTTCCCATTCGCCAGATTCTCGATTATATGCTGTTACGTTATTCCAGTCACCTAGGGCGATAACGCCGCATTCCGGCTCGGTATAACCCGGTTCTGCATATTTGGTAGCGAACTCGATTTCGTCTATCTGGAACTGCGCCTCTCGTTTTTTCGCCGTTACTACAGCAATCTCCTTAAACTTTTGGGCACGTTTCAATACATCATTTGTAACTGTCATAAATCACCCAAAGAGGGTCTCCGAGGTCAACGTAGAACACCTTCCCCCGATTCTGCAACCACCATTGGTCGCAGGGAGGAGACCCCGGAGACCCAAACCGTTTCGTTTACAATCATGAATCCTGATCTTCGAACTTTTCAAGCAATTGAAATAGCTGTCGATTCATAGGCGATATTGCAAACGGCTCTTTACATTGTAGACCATCTCCCGTTATATGTCGCCATTCGCCCACGTAAGTTTGATCGCCTTTTTTTACACCGCCCTCAACTTTGACATATTCCGCCCGCTCACCACAATAACCGCAAACAGTGGCCAGGCTTGTTGTTAGTAAAATGCGATCATCATCTACAGATCCAACAACCTCCAACGGTCTAACAGTACCAAATGGCGGACCATTATCATAGTGGTATTCGGTAAATAAATAACGAGATCCCAGCTTTTCCCGAATCCCAATGAAACCGTTACCGTCTTCGGGTACAAACACGCCATATGACAAATTGCGAGAGTGTAAGCGATAAATCGTACCGCGTTTACACTCAGATATGGGAATATACTCAGTCATTTGCTTTTCGCAAATCATTACCAAAAACAAAACACGTAGATGAATACGGGTGACCCTGGCTATTCAAGTCTTCGTTTCGCATTTTGCGAAAATCTTCTGATTCTTTCTTTGGGATCGTAATTAGCCCTAGCCAGTTATGGATAACTTTGTAAGATAATACGATGCTTTCGCCGTATGCGGGGTGCTGAACATCTACGACTGACCCCGGTGTCGGAATGGGAAAATCACCAGACCAATACACCGAATCCTTAGCCGCCTCTTTTGTTCCTGGAAATCGATTACCAGGCAATACCTTATCTATATCAACCAAATCGCAGGCCGGAAACCCAATCAAATAAACATAACCGTAACTCGCGTTCGTATTACCAAGTATCGTTACATGACGATCATCATATAAAACAAATGTTTCACATTCGCTATCTTTCATGCGGCGCGGTTGATAACCCAAAATTTCGGGATGCTTATGCATGAGCAGGTTTTCTACACCGCTTTCATGTTGTTTTTTTGATATCTCCCGCAAATTTCTCGCTGTTCCACCCGGAATGACACTTCGTTTACCATGCTCCCGCTTTTCCAACATGATTTGATCTACATAGCCTTCAAACTCGCGCTCAGGCATATCATGTGGATAAAAGCCGTTTCTAAGCCTTCTGCAAACCTCGATAGCTCGCTTGATTGGCCCTTTATTTAGAACATCTGAAAAGGCGACAAAAAGCCTTCTGTCGCCACCAAATGTTTGGCGATCAGGCACAAGTCCGAATGAACCGCCTTCATTTGCAATTGCTCGAGCACCCCACGCTACTGGTACATGCAGCGGACACTCATTCCAAAGACCAAATACAAACCCACCCGACTCTTCGTATTCTTGCGCAATAAGCGGATGAACTTCTTTGTTTTTTTCTACTTGTGACATATTTTTTATATCCGGGGGCAAACGCGGCCGGCATCACCCGTTTTCTATAATACTAAAGTCTGCGGACGGGCCATCAAATTCTTGATCTTCGTCGTCTTCTTCCTCGTAGCAATCAAACACCTCTTCGAGATACTTTCTGGCCGCTTCTTCGGTGTCGAATACCACCCAATCGGTGCAATCGAGATAGCCTGGCGCACTTAAACGAGCGCCATATCCTTCAATGAATTTGTGTTCGACATATTCAGTTGCTTCGCAAAACCAAATCAATTTATCAGGCGATTCATCTTTCACAAATTCTGCCTCTACATACCATGTGCCGGTATTGGTTTCGATTTCACACCATTTTCCATGCGAAATCTGTGGAACCATGTGGCTCATGCAGCATCCTCCTTGTCTAACGCTTCTCTAAGCGCGCTTTCTGCCCTCTCCCAAAGGCGCTTAAAAACGCTTTCTTTAAACTTCTGTTTGTTCATGGTGATACCGTTAGTTTCGAGCCCAATGTGTAACCTGACTTGCTCGAGCGAGATGCGTTTACCCTCGAAACGCCTGTCCTTGGTCTCGCCGACAACGGGCCCTATAGCCGACTCCAACACGTGAACACGCCTGTAGACCTCCTCATGGTTCTCCTCGGTGATCTCGTGCAAGCCAACGGAGAGACCAAGATACCAGACGAGCGCCTCAGTGACGGGCCGAAGTCTCACAAGCACCTCGCCCGTCTTGGGGTCTACCTCAGAATTGCCATCTTTGTCCAGGGCTTTTGTTAAACAAATTTCTTTATAATTTTTTACGTTTTTAAGGCTCCATTCAAGCGCCATTTTTTTCTTCTTTCTTTCGTTTTAAAAATTCATCTAATTCGCCAAAACCAATCGGCGCTACGACATAAAATTTTTCATCTTTCTCAAATACGTCGCCAACCATACTTGAACGATACCGCGCAGCATGAAGAACGGTTACTTCTTCATTTTCGCGCCAATCGTCATCAATATGATTTGTCTTCTCCCACGCAACCTCAAGCTTATCGGTATCGACCTTGGCAACGGCAACGTATTTTTGCGGCCACGGTGGCGGCCCCTTGTCAAACATGGGATCCCACTGACGCTCCTTGGAATCCGGATCGATTTCAATCGGATGCCTTTGGTGATATACGATAATCATCTAGTAAGCCTCCACGACTTGACCCTTTACCCATTCGCCCTCGAGCTTCCACCGTTCAGGTTGGTACTGTTGCGGTCTGTACATCTGTATATAAGAATAGGCTTGAGTTACGTTGCTGGCGACGACAAAAAACTTACCAAGCTTTCTGTCTGGATGAGTAAACATGAAAAGCTTGACCAAAGACTCTTCCGAAACCGCCATGATAATCTCACTCTCGCTTTACTGGTTCCGCAATCTTTTCTACGTGCATCTTTGCCGCATGCCATGATTTAAATTTGTCAATAAATCTGGGTGGACCGTCAACTCCGCTATCATCCTGAAAGTACAACTTTCCACCGTGACTACCGCCTTGAAAAGTCAGGCGCCCCACCCGATTGACAACCCATACAGGTTCCGAAACCAAATACGGCCCTTGTTTTTTCCATTCGATAGACATTGTTAATTTGTGAGAGGCTGACCAGCATTGCCGGCGACGCGACGCTACGACGTAATGGCGGGCGGTTCTAAACACCCTGCTCACTCCCACCAATCGGTCGGGAGACCATTATACTCATGTTGCCACGAATATCGCAGCCCCTCAGTGAGCCCAGTAGGGATCGAACCTACGACCTACGGATTAAAAGTCCGCCGCTCTACCATCTGAGCTATGAGCCCAAAATCCCACCCGGCAAAAACCGGGTGGGTATATGCGACTATGTTCCCTTTTGTTTTTTAGACCAAGTCATTTAAAATTTAATTATTGGGGTACCCCAACCGCTATCCTTACTTTTAATTAACTTAGTGCTATTACGTCTTTGTATTCTATCCTCTACAGTAATTGTAATAATTTTGTCCCGCAGTGCTAACGCATCACGAAGATTCTTTACCTTAAGAAATCTATCTTCGGCCGGTCCTACCTCAAAATATCTTCCGATAAGCGGAGAGGCGCCCGGTACAGAAGCAGCAACAACATACCATCCTATTCTCCCGGCCCCATTGATTGTTTTTGTTCGAATTGAACCGTCATAAAACAGACGAACGCCTTCTTCCGCATGCTTCTGATCCCTGCGGAGACTGATTAAGTCTGAAAAGAGACTCATACTCAATCTCCTTTTCCTCGAGTAAAAAGAATATTCTTCGCCAGGCAATCCCCAGCGAAGAATATTCCTAAATACCACCTAAGGCTTACTCAGCTTCGGCAGCATATTGAAGCTTTGCATATCCCGCTGCAAGAGCGATGATAACACACATGATCACAATCTCCATTACAGCCTTTCCTTTCTTTCTAAGCAAGGTTACTACCATGTTTCTTGGATATTATTTTCTTGCCAGTCCAACTTAATAAAGCGACAAGCCAAATACCAGGTAAAAATAATATGGCTAAACCAATTATATAATGCTTTAACCGCATGAAAAAATGCCTCATAAAGCCCAGAGCAAGGATGGTCTTTATGAGGACTTCCTAAATAACTAACGCGCCCTGTGACGCTACAGGTTAGAACGGGGACGCCTGCAGATTTTCGTATTTGGATAGCCCGTCATCCAGAGGGTCTTTCCCCACGGTCAGCCCTGCAGCATGTCGACTCGGTCCCGTAAACACCGAACTGCAGAACACGGGGTTTTCGCGCTTGGCGGCGCGACAAATCATCAGGAAACATTCCGCAATGTGGACAGCGCGGCCTTCGAGAAAGCCACATGAGAAAACCTATGATGCTCAGCCACATGACTAGGCACACTAACGCTTCCATTATGCAAGCCTCCAAAGATACCAAATTATGACGCTAAACACCGCAAACAACACTATTGGCACAATAATATCTTGAAATAGTAAATCTTCCCACCATCGAATCTTACGAATGATCGGCGGCTTGTATTTACTATCTCCATGTAGAGATATCATCGCGATCCTCTCCTGAGAATTTTTCGTCCTTCGTAGATATCCTTTTCATTTGCCTTCAGCCAATCGTCAAGCGCCATGTGAATGAGCGAATCGCCGGCCACATCCAGAAATCTAGTAAGCCGATCGAAACGACAAAAAACCTCTGGACACATACGAACAGAAACATTCATATAGGGATGACCGTCGCTCGTGCGCTTGTCTGGCGCAAACAGATTACTAAAGAACGTGGCGATTGCGTTCATCTTTTTTACTCCACATGTTACCGATGGCCGCTGCAAATATTCCAATAACCATTCCAAATATAAAATTATTATCTGGATCATCTTTCATCGTCTCTGGCAATAATTCAAGAATCGCGATAATACCCCACGCTATCAAACATGCAATTGCCAGGATAATGACAACGCGAATCAGAAGCCCTAGCCACTCTTCCATCTGTGACGATCTCCTTATTGGGCCCGATGGTCGAGATATTCATTGATAGCCTTTTCCAGAATTTTATCATGAATATCGTCGTACTCAGTGCGATTCTTACCAGATCTTCCTAGCGGATCGATACCGGGCTCGACCTTTGTGATTTCATTTACATAAGCCTCGAGACGCTCACAAGCAGCACGACTAATCCGAGCATGAATTTCTACAGGCTCGCAGTTTTCGTAATTCCATCCTATTGACGTCGCGACGCGTCCATCACGCATGGGAACTCCACCGCTTTCAAGATATTCAGCGCAGCAACCTCCAAAATTGGCCCAAACAATAACGTTTGCACCTTCCTTTTTCTTGCCATGCCGATCTACATTCTCGCCGCATTTTTTCACAATTGCAAGCAAACGTTCTTTATCGATGCTTTCTTTACGCAAAACCGCATCAACCAAGACGTTTTTTGCAGCTCCTAATTCTATTTGCTGCTCCTCGAACCACCTTGCCTTTTCGGCATTGGCAATATACATCTCTATTTCCTCAATAGTCGTCATCTTCGAAACTTTCTCCGGTAAGCGATTCAATTGTATCCTCGTTCCAGCGAAATTCTTTGTCACCCACTTTGAGCCCCATCCAAATCATGGGACCGCAATCCCAAATGGTTAGCTGCACAAACTCCTGCGCAACGCAACCGTTTTTTAGCCTGTACTCGAGAATGGGGAGATCATCGAACATTCCCGTCTCGCCAATCTTTCTCGTATCGTAGCCATTGTGGCGACCACAAAACCCGCATCGATCGAGTACAGCGGCGTTTTCGCGCAAAAAGTCTTCGGCCTCACTCGGTAGACCCTGTGGCTGCGTGCAGCGTATCCCCATCTTCTTCCTCCTTGAGTTTTTCGAAGCTGTCGGTTTCGAGATCTACACTTTTAACGGGGTCATAATCTGGCGAACTGATGCTACCAATAAAATCCCAAACGATGTCTCTTGCCTTTTCCTGGTTTTCTGCTTCGATATCGATCGAGCCACACAGAGTAAATCGGAACTTCATTTTCATTTTTCCTTAATCAGTCTACTCAACGGAAACTGTGAGCGAGATCGGTGAAGGTTCCTGGCCATCTTGCGCTATCCTCCAATTCGGAACCGCCCACACAATGCCAATTTCGCCATCCCAGGGCTTTGGATCTCGCCAGACATTTTCCGGATGGACCTCAACTTTGGGAACAACTTCATCAAGCTGCGCCAGGGCCTCCTCGAGGGTTGGCACGCCTTCCGTATGGTGCATCTTCGACTTGAGCCGAACCACTTTCACATCCTGCCAATCGGGAACAGGGCCGGGCATCGGCTTTTCCTCAAAAAACGCCGCATGGTAGGTGCCTTCCTTGACGTTGTGCAAAATGCACCATACATCTAGCGGTCCACCAATATAGGTTCCGTCTCCGTTTGCAATCAGCATCGCGTTTAATCCTTTTTATCAACTCGCCCGGACGGCGCTTCGTACACAATCTCGTCGCCCTTCACAATCTTAGCAAAGAAGCGATCAATCAATACTGCCGCTCCAGCAATTTTATGCTCATGCTTCGGCTGAAAACTGGAAAGCACAGTATGAATATGAAAGAACGCCAGCTCCGCAGACATTCCTGGCTTTGGATGAAAATCTGGCTTTGGATCGTTATGAACCAACTCGTTAAAAAACCATCGATCTGCCACTTTATGCGCCGGATGACTCCATCTCTTGAACTCATCAGGAATCTCATCCCACGGTGGCATATGCTCAACAACGTTAACCGGGAATGCCTTATCAACATCACTGAAATCGTACGGTTCTGTCCATCCCATTGCCTTGCTCTCAATCGCGCATAATATTTTTTTGGCCTTTTTTAGAAGGTGCCGATCGCGGATCTGCTTAAAGCATCACCCACCGGCAGTATACCGTTAGGTACACACCTGACCTAAGTCGGGCGAAAATTCTTCATGGTAGCCCCGCTCGGATTCGAACCGAGAATATTCGGATTTTAAGTCCGACGCGTATACCATTTCCGCCACGAGGCCAAAAGCCTCAACAATTATAACGGATCTCGGTCGCCGAATGTATTAATTTCAGAGATTAGCCCATCGTGGTCATCCCCAAGCAATTCCTCGAGCAACAATCTAGCCTCTTTGCGATACTCGATTTTCTCAGTATCATCTGGGCCATTATACGCCTCATTACTTTCACAGCAAGAACAACGCAAAATACTATAAATCGTCGTGCCGAATTGCCAGCCTTTTTCTGCTAGGGCTTCACGAATTTCTTTTGTGAGCGTACGCCTTGGGTCGGCCAAAAACTTCTTGACAAGTAAATGAGTAGGCGAATCATCAATACCATCCCAGATTTCCCAGATCTCATCCTCGCGCATGTGATAATGATCCCAGGGCTCACGACAGGTTGCGCAGTTAATATCCATCATTAAAACTCCTAAAGCCAATCGTCGTATTCACCCTCAAGCTCCATCGTTTCTTGGCCGTCATACTCATGAATACGAATACGACCATTAATCGTTTGGACTTCTAGACTACGAGCGCCACCAAGATATGGTATATCATCAAAGCGCTTCAAGCACTCTTCTGCAAGCGTGCGTAAAATTGGATGAAGATTACTCAAATTGGGATGAGCATTATCATCATCATAATCATATTCTACACGACATTCTTCGTGCCCAAACTTTCCGCCAGCCTCCAGAAAATCGATGATTGGTTGATACGAAAGCAAAAATTCTTTCTGCTCGCGAGAGTGCGCCCAACTAACCCAGCCGGCGCCAAATCCTGGCGAGATTAAAACTTTTCTTTCTTCGTCCATGACTCACCTACTCTAGCTCGTATACCATGAAATCGTCATCAGATTCGTCAGATTCGTTCTTTTTGCCGATGCGCGGAAAACCTTCGCATAAAACCAAGTTGCCAAGCAAATATCCATGGGGCGTATTCGATATAGGACCAAATCTTTCATGAAACAGATTGTTTTTCGGCAACCGCTTCAATTCTCCATCTTCATCGCAATAAAGATGCCTGTTGCCACCCAGATAAACAATGGTTACATATCCGCCAACAGCATTTTGTAACCAAGAAAGATCGGGATACTCGCCCTCCGACCACCAACGAACGGCGGAAGTTCCGTCAGTTCTATAAATTATCGTCTTGGGCATTTGCTTCTTTCGGCCCCTTCACAGGAAGAGATTTAATTTCGACGATATCTCCATGTCCGGAATAATCGAACGGACTATCCGGCTCAACATCCTTCGTGTTTTCCTCTGGAACATTCAGCCATCTGGCCAAATAAATCCGCGCTTCATCAAGAGAATGGAAGATGCTGTTAGTCCAACCTTTTCCGACTAATCTTGGGAAACCGTTTTCGTCGGCTGCACGATCTCCATCAAGTACCTGATAGATCACGCCAGCATCCACCATCTCGATTTCATCTGACTGCAAAAACTTCTTTTCAAGATAATCTACAGCATCGCGCATCCACGACGGGGCGCAACCACCCTCTGCGATTTCATCATCAAAACCCATCATCCGGGTCCACTCCTCGCGCAGGTGCCCGACCACCATCTCAACCCCTTCGCGCTCTGGCTTAACTTTGCCTCGCCACTCTTGTACTTTATTTTCAAGGAGTTCCAGTAGCAAATCAGCATCTTTTTCTGTTGCGCAAAGAATGGCCGGATGCAGACCGTCGCTATCGAGTGGAATACCGTTATATTGCCATCCAGAGATTTTGACCTTATACGGCCGAAACTTAAATCGCCTCATGCCCCCATTGCTCTTTCTGCGCGTTGAATTGCCCGATCCTCTTCATCCCATCGCAAGCGCTCATTCAAGCATTCGATCGCGCCTTTTTGCTCGTCGGTTAAAGACTGTTGATCTATTTCGGGAATAACGCGCTTTCCACCACACTCATAACAAGCCACGTCGTATGCTCCGCTCATGTAATCTTCTTCAAAATCTCTATCGTCGTAAAATTCGTCTGAGCAAATTCCACCGGCATCGATGCTCGGATTGACATGCGTGCCTTTCCCGTTACACGTTGGGCAAACTTCAAACTTAATCGGAACTTCTACGAGCTTTTCTTCATCGTCTTCATCCCAAACGAGAATCTCGGCAATCATTCGCTTTTCATCAATGTTCTCGTACCAATTACCGCGTTCAGCCGCGCGAACACGATGATCGTTGTCGTAGTTTCTCTGCTCCAAAATTGCTTGTCTGGTTTCGTAGTCCATTTTCGCCTCGAGATTTATACTATTGGCCCCACAACCTCTTCGACCCAATGGGGTAAAAACTTTACCGTTATTATATCGCCTGGATAGGACCCCCCGTCGCCATGCCCTACTCTCATAATCTCAATGGGCACCGCGATGAGTTGGTTATTTCGATCGCCCTCGACTGTGATCCAAGCTGTATGCATGCCGATACGATGCACTGTACATTTTCGGTTCATTTATTCTCCGTTCCCGTGCAAACGCACGAGAAGATCGCCATTTGATTGAACTACATATTCGAATCGGCCGCTTTTCTTTATTGTTTCTTCTGCTAAACCACAATCAATATTTGCGCGACCGACGATATACCAAAAGTTTAGCTTATCGGTCTGCGCCGCAATAAATGTATCGACAATGGTGGCAACTGCAGATTCTAATACGCTTCGACCACCTACAACCACAATGCTTCGGCTATCGGAATCGAGCCATGCCACCTCCCCATCACCAAGCCGATGTCTAATCGCGTACTCGTCAACCACCCGTAGAATCGCATTTTCATCAAAAACTTCTGCTGGCCGCGTGATTTTCATTTCATTTCTTCCAGGCGTTCGAGATGATAGCGGCGAAGAGTCTTGCAAAGATCATCATCACATTCGCGATTTTGGTGCAATCGACATCCAAACATCTGATAAAGATGCTCTTCTATTTTGGGATACGTCCGAGTCTTATCACCTTCAGACATTCGAATCGAAAGCGCGTGTTCATTTTCTCCGCGATGCAAATATGTTAAAATCGCATCTACACAACGAATACCGCCCTCAGCCTCATTCAATTCAACCAGCTTATCAATCTGCCCTTTGGTAATGTAGTGCTTACGATTCATTAAACCGAAACTTTCGAGAATTAATTTGGCCATAAGACGCGCTGGCGATAATCCAGTGAGCTTATGCCAAGGCTCTTGAACAAAAGGCAAGCCGTGATTACTTTCGTCAGACATTGTAGTTTCGCTATTAAAAAAGGGCGGCTGTCCCCGCGAGGAGAGGGGCTTTTGACGATGATCAGTCGCCCATGTTGCCAAATCCAGGCTCCGTTTGCCCTGCAGCGTACTTCTGCTCGTTCTCTGAACGACTCAGCCGCCATAACTTACTTTTTCTTACCCCGGCGCTTCGGGGTTCCACCGTGTCGCTTCCTGTCTAACCAGGACTCGTATTCTTTCTTTTCTTTGCCGGTAAGATTCTTGCCCCACTCTTTCAAGCTTGGCGAGCCATCTTTACGCCTTCTTTGATGGCGATCTTTCTTGTCTTTTTCCGAAATTTTTTCTCGAATCATATGCTCGATTCGATATTTCTTCTTTAGCTTCCTTGTTTCTTTGTGCATTTTCTACTCGCTCTTAGCTTTGCGCTGATCTTCGATTTGTTTCTCGAGTCTAGCCCGATGACGCTTTGCGCGAAGGCCAGCATCGTCAAGGCGCTTGAGCTTCTGCTGCGGAGTCAGCTTGTCGTATTCCGCTTGTCTTGCCTCAGCCTCTTTGCGACGCTGTTCCTTCTTTGCCTTTGCGATTCCTTTGTTTCCTGGCATGCTTGCTCCTTACAAATTGAAAAACTCTTTTGGCTTCCTTCCTTTTGGGATTACAAAGCTCGTATAGTCATGAACGGTATCCCATTGAGGAACATCGCGAAAATCTTCTTTTACAGAGCGGGCACTGATAACCTCATACGGCCGAGGAACATCGTCATCTTTTTTCTCTTCCTCTTCCAGCCATGTGTAAGATCCCCAAAACTTTTGACTTCCCGTACAACCACCCCAACCTTCACCAACAATGATCATTGGAATTCCCATACACGCGATCTCGTAATCAAGCTCTGTACTTTTATACGGAATCCAAGATGCGAATACAATATCTGGTTCAAGGGTTTTTACCGCCTCCACAGCATCAAGCTTTTTTACGTGCGTAACGCCGCGCGGGGGCCGAAAGTCCGTGCAGATCCATTCGATACCATGCTTTTTCATAATCGGGCCAAGAATACCGCGACCAGCACAAATCTCAACGACACGCTTACCTTTTACTAGTTGCGCAATGTCTTCGATCCACTCAATCGTATATATGGCCCATGAGCAATTCATTGTATAATACCGACGGTCTCTATAATGACCGACAATACGATTCAATCCGGCCCGATTCCATTCCTCGAATTGGTATCGAGGCAATTCCCCCGCAATGGCCTTACGGATAATGAAATCTCGAGACTCGCTCGGTGTAAGGCCGTCCTCGAACACGTAATCATGATAATGATTCAGATCATCAGAAGTAAAAATCTCTAAATCACCCGAATCACAAAAACAATGAATGATTTCTTTTTCGCTTTCCGCCTCGCAAAGCGCGTAGTAAATACCGGAATGAGACTGAATCATGTATTCCAGAATGCTTTTCGGAGTAAGAGAAACCCCCCTTTCAACAAGCTCATCGTTATTCACACGAACCTTCTTATGAGACTCAGTCAATCCGGGCTTATATGTGAAAAGAAAATCGGTCATGGTATACGACACCATCCAGCCCTACCATCAGGCCACGCAATACATTCTTCCTGAGAAATGAAAACAATGCTGCAATACATGCCCGCTGGACAGTCCAAATCTTCAAAACAAAAAGGCGTGCAACACCGAACGTCGCACTGCCCCGCTGGCCAAAAATTCCAGCCAGCACATTCGAATCCCGTACGGCAATCGGTTACATTTGACAAGTAATCACATGGATCGCCCGTAATTCCGCCGCCCTGATCACCGTCATAAGGAAAACATTCACCGTGATAGTTGTTTACGCGAGCACACTCAAGACCGCTGGGACAACCACCGGTTACAAAATCGCAAAGATCGCCCTCTTCTTGCGGGTCACAAGGATAACTTTCTCCGCTCGTTGTTTGGCTCGCGCTCGAATCTGAAATCATCGAACTGCTGGAAGAATTCGACGTTGTAATTCCGCTTTCTTCGGTCGACGTTTCCTCGGCGGAAGTCTCATCCGTATTGGAATCACTCCCCGCGCCACTATCACTCCCTTCGGTATTGCCGCCATCTTCTTCGGAGGAATTAAAGCTTCCATCTGTGCCCGAATCAGATTCTGATGGCGAAACGTTGCTACCAGGATCGTGAAAGCACCCTATCAAAAATGCAGCAAAAATGTTGACGCGTTTCATTTGCCTCCTACGACGGACAGTAACCGATAGCAACATAAGAATCTAGATAGTCCGCTAAATCCGCTTGCCAAATCATCGGCTCACATTCTTGACCGTCTAGGCAAATTTCCTGATACTTGCACAAATAAACGCAACATGCGCTCGTTGCACAATTGAGGTTTGGATCTGCCGCGGTGCTTATACACAAAAAACCCGTGCGGCACTGTTCATACGGATACAGATTACACATGTCTTCATAGGTACCGTCACCTTGAATATCGTTAAAATGCTGACATGTGAAAATAGATTCGTATTCGTAATTTGGCAACATATATGAGTCATACATGCACTCATAATCATCGCCAATATCGGCGCACCAATCGACAAATGGATCGCACCAATCGCCGGGAAATTTTTCTTCGCCGATCTGACCTGTGGTTGTATTGCTTTCGCTCGAGCTAGAATCATTTTCAGAGCTTGAGCCCTCATTGCTCGAATCCGTAGCATCGTCAGTATTGTCTGTAGATTCGTCCGAGCCACTACCGCCATCCGTTCCGTCTGTTTCGTCGCCAGAGCCCTCACCGTCTCCTGAACCGCTTTCCGAGCCATCGTCACCATCGTCATCCATTCCAGTCGATTCGCCCCCGTCGTCGCTCTCACCGCCAGACTCGATGCCGGGCAACGCAAAGCCGCTACCCGTTTCGCTAGAACACGCGGTAAGCGCCAATGCGCTCAAAAAGCTGAATCTTTTCATAGAGTTTCACTCCTCAGGGCCATCCAGCCAAAAAAAGGATCTTCGAAGTTTACCTGAATTCTTAGCAGAAAAAAATAGGAGAAGAACAGCGAGAATTCTGTTCTTCTCCTCAGGTCCTAACTGAACGGGCGTCATCCGGTTCCGAAAGACCCTTGGCTTCCAAACGGCTCTTCGGCCCCCGTTCAGCCCAACCAAAGTTTCACACTCAACCATTATGTGATTTTGGTCGGTTATTCTCCATTGGAGAATCGAAAATTATTTTACCACACCATTTCGCCCCGCGTTAATGGCCGCCTGAAATCGACGCCTAATTTGACCCCATGATCTCGCAATGCCTCACGCGCTCCAGTCCACCAAAAAGGACGAGCGTGATGCACCGGCCATTCAAGACCAAGCTTTTCGTAAACCTTATACCAACCGAGACAAATTGCGCGTTCAATGTCTTCTTCTCCAGCCAAAAACACATTTTCGCGCCCGACCATTTCAACCCACCAAGCATCATGATCACCGAGTTTGTGCCGCGTTGAAGCTACATAAACAGTATATCCATCATCTAATGCGCGTTCCAAATTTCCGCGCGAATAAATATACCATTTTGTACCGTCGAAATCTTCGACTGACGTTTTCAATTCCAATTCGGTAGGCTGCTGCTGCCCCTCTTGCGCCTGTTCGAAAATTTCACTCGTTTCGAATACGGCAATTTTATCCGCCATCTTTTTCCTCGCATTTTAACTCGGCGCCCAATTCTCGAAACCATTCTTTAAGGGCGCAGTTTATCGCGCGAACAATCTCGGCTTCACCAATGATTTCTACATAATACTCGCTTTCAAACCAGCCCTTAGATTCAATAATGTTAATCCTGAGATCATGCTCGACACAGGCGGTCTCAAGCTCGAAGCGAATCCTCTTACGAACGAGCGCGCCTGCTATGTAACGAAAACTGAGCTTCGCTTCGCGATACTGAACTTCACTCTGAGTATTCATGGGATTTTTTTTGCAAAATTGGATCGTGTTCTGGGCAAACCCAACACTTTCCATTTGGATGTAGAACGATTCTCTCTTCCCGTACCAAGGCATTGAGTTCGTCACACATCTTTATTGCGAGATCTCGATTTGTGGTCTTTCCCCAAGGATGACCAAGAGCCTCACGTAATCGATAAATCGAAACATCTGGCAATGCCGGACACTTGGCGCCCTTGTATTCGACCTCAATACGATAGCCAAATATGTCAACGACAACGAACGGGCCTTCCGCGAATTCTACGTCATCCTCGAAATATCCCACGAATTGTGCCATTTTTTCCCTCATTAAAATCTGTTCGATACAACGATTATTACTATTCTGAGCGCTCGTGATTACTTGACCACTCTTTTATCAGCTTCATTACTGCTTTGGCGCCATTTGTCCATTGTTTGACTTCTTCAACAGATGTTGAAGCAAAAGTAATAATACCGCCTTGATCTTTCTCGCCGAGTTCATCAACATCAAAATCTCCGGAATCATCCCAGTACGATTCTAGCTCGCCGTTCCATTTCAAACGTATCGGCCACGGACTCCAAAGGCCTGAAAGGTTAACCGCATTTGCGTAAATCGTTTTATGCTTTGGAAATCTAGGCATCTTCTTGGTTTGCCTCGGCCTCTTTCGTCATAGCCTCTTCTAGCTCGTTTAAAGAATGAAGTCTTTTTCGTAGCTTTTCCAGGGTCTCCAAAGCGAGGCCAAAACAGCCATCTGCAAGCCAGCGCTGAATCTGCTCTATATCTCGCCTAACCTGGTCCATCTGAAAAAGCACTATGCTTGGTCTCATCGGCTCCATCTTTACCCCGCAAGTCTTCTTAGATACTCACTAATCGTTTCGTTTCTATGAGAGTCGGGCATTAGTAAACTTCTCGCTTGCCCGATTCGCGCCTTGAATCTCTGCCTACGAGCTTCAGTCATTTGCTGCTGAAGCGCCTTCTTTTCTTCAGTGCGCGCCCGATCTAGCAGATCCAAAAAATCTTTGCGCTTCATAATGATTCGCATGCTCAAGCCTCTATAAGAAAATCTCATCACGACAAAAGACTTTGTTTACGCGCGTTAGGTATCCGCAATAAATAATGCGATTGCGAGCCATCCAGTCTGCCCCACGCACACCCTAGTGTTGGGTATCGCATCAACATGTGCGACCACCACTCAGGATGCGATTCCAGCAGAAACAAACCATTGTGTTTTAAATTGCGGTACATGCTCAAACCTCTATAAGTAAATCTTCTTCGAAATCAGGATTAAGATCAACACGCGCATAGCCGAACGGATTACAGATTATTCGAGTCTCGCTAATACGATAATCTTTCGAGCGATGTGAATGTCCATGAAACCACATTTTGGGCTCAGCCCTGCAAATGAAGTCTTCCATGTCACAAACAAAAAAGCGATTCATTGCATGATCGGACTTCCAATGAAAAGGAACCGACTTCAATGATGGTAGATAATGCGTAACGACAATGTCATCTCCTTCTACTTCGCGCTCGAGAAATTCTATCGTTCGGGCGTTTTCTTCGTAAATCGCTTTGGGCGCATGACGAATCCGCTCAAAATCCTTGGTTAGGCTACGGACAATCAAAGGATCGTTTCGGAACCAAAGTGTGCCCCCAACGAAACGCTGACCGCCGATGGTAATGGCGGTGTTGTCGAGGATATGCAGATTAGAAATGGCTCCCGCGCAATAGTGCGCCTCTTCACGCACCTTTTCGATTTCCGTATCCCAACACTCATGGTTTCCCCAGAGGTAAATCACTTGCTGAAAAGCTTCCACGAACCACCTGAGCGTTTTGTCGAGATCAGGGTACAAACAAAGATCTCCTGCGATGACGACAACATCGACATCAGTATTTAGACTGTCCAAGAAACTTCGACCGCCATCGCGGTGAAATTCTGTATGGACATCGCTTATGAGGAGGATCTTCATTTTAAACCCGTCGAAGTTTTTACGATTTTTAGAGCCTCTACTACGGAACCATCTTGTGTTGCGTCTGCTGGTATGAGTCGCAAAATGGTTTGGGCAATCAAAACCTCCATTTCCTCACGGGTTTTCAAACCAAAAATCTGTGTCGCTACAATCGCCGCAACGAGATGTACATTAGAGACGTATACCTCGTGATTATTTACGCAAAAATCGTAAACAGGTCCTTCGTCAATAATTCGCAGAGCGTAGAGAACATCCTCGATATAAGGGATTTCAGGAACGACTGAGTATCTACACCAACTAAATTCCGGCCACTCGTTTTTTGCTTTTCTTTCACCGGCATCATAACAAACGCGTCCAAAATCGGCCGCCCAACGAGCGAGGCTGTCGAGCGGAGAATCATCACCGAGCCGAAGGCCAATCTGGTCCTCTGCGTAGCCGCGCGTGATCGTCCAATTTTCTCCGTGTTGTTGGCTCATTTTTCGATCTCCTCACCCTAAAAAAAACATCTTTCTATGAGGCTTTATACGGACATCGCTTATTGACGAAATCTTCATTTGGGCGCGGGTTCTGGATTCGAACCAGAAATATCAGTGAGCCACCTGCTCCACCCGCACATAGAGGCCCCGCCGGGCCTCAAGGACTTGCTTTTTCCAGATGCTGGATTCGGCAAAGATAGACTGATATGGCTCGATTATATATTAATCGTCGTCCTTGTGCGATGTCAGTCCCCTTTTGCTATTAACCAGCATTGGGCCGCGGCTGTTAACCGCAGAATGTTTCTCTCCTTATCCGCAAAGATCTTGATGCATGCGAGAATTGCACCCCAACGAATTGAGTGACTGCACAAGCTGCTCTGCATCCGCTTGGCTGAGATTTCGAACTCGCGACGGATTTTCCCAGCTAGCAGATTCAACCAGATCTTTGGCCTCTTTCAATCCCAGGGGCTTTGCAGTGCGAAGTTCTTTGATCGTTGGAATCTTTTGTCCCTCCCCAAAAGAAGTAAAAGAAACATTCCAGTCGCCGCCATCCATACGATATTTCTTCGCGGGAGAATTGTTGTTAGGAGAAACAAAATGACGATGGGAAACCGGCCCCGATTCCTCACGCTCCGTGGGGACGAAATGACGCACACTTGCAAGAGCCGAATCCAAATCTGGAACATCGACACACTCTGCCGCAATGTCAATATAGCCCTTGATTGCCAAAAGAATGTTTTGACGACGGGAGCTAAGCACTCTCAAGGCTTCGTAAATATCCGACGTTCCCAATGAACGAAGAATACCATTTATACCACGAAGCTGCCGCTCGATTTCATCAAGCTGTTGCAGCGCCTTGTAACAGGCTCTATGCTCCGTCTTGTTTGCAATCATCTTTAACCTCGAGTCTTTGTTAACCGTTTTATTCAAAAATGAATCGGCGGGGGGCGAACGCGGACGGCGCTCAAATTAGCCTTTTATTCCTCATTTTTGTAGAATTGACCACCGCGCCAACCAGTACCGCCACAATCAACACAGACGTAGTCTGGCTTCATATGATCCAACCCAGAACCCTGGCACCATCGGCATGGATAGAGAAGATCTCCATCAATCTCGATGACCGCTGTCGGCTTCAAAGATGGCGGGCCTGGCAATGTGGAATATTTTTTCGCACCCTGCTGCTCCACCGCATCAATGAAACGATCCGTGCAATGGCTCTTATTTGCACGAAATGAGTTCTTGCACCGATCCCAGATGATTCGATTGAAACCGCCAAAGACAATATTTTCGTCTGCGGATTGGAGACAAAAATCGCTTACGTCACCAGCGATCTCGAAAATCCTGTACGCGCGCTCGAAAATCTCGCGTGTCTGCGAATAGACAGCGCCGCCATAGAGCTTCTTGTAGTATTCGATTGCTTTGTTCACTTGTTCGTTCATTTTTCTCCTCTAACCGAACCGTTCAAAAGAAAATCGGCGGGGGCGA
>Ga0209427_10000830_pt1 | contig 34184 bp, 31 predicted proteins | sample DeeMarSWOR136_30_FD_187465 | JGI IMG/M metagenome (GOLD analysis project Ga0209427, IMG submission 187465) | Marine sediment microbial communities from White Oak River estuary, North Carolina - WOR-1-36_30 (SPAdes) (version 2) | ecosystem: Environmental > Aquatic > Marine > Intertidal zone >...
AAACGATGGGCGAAACGAACAGGACATGAGATAGTCCGATTTGAGAAAGAAGGCTCCTTGCTTATTTTCTATATTAAAAGGATGAAATAAGGATGAAATAAGGGATAGATATGAAAGATGAACATTCAATCCTTTACGTGCAAACGACAGATCAACCGGAAAAACAATACTCACCTCTTGTGCTTGCACAGACCGCGAAAATGATGGATCTCACCCCACGACTTTACTATCTGGGCACGGGACTAAGAATTCTTATGCCTGATATCGCAGAGAACATCAAAATCGGGACATTCCCTAGTGTGGCTGAGATGCTAAAGAAAACCATGAACATGGGTATTGAGGTCTATGTCTGTGAAGCGTCAAAGCAGATGCTAGGTCTTGAGAAGGTCACATTGATTCCCGGTGTGAAGATTGTTGGTGCCGGGACTTTAAATGATCTTGCGCTTGACGCGGGAGCCACTATGTGGTTCTAGAAGAGGAATACTATGGCAAGGATATACCTTGATCACGCAGCAGCACTGCCGGTTGATTACCGAGTGTTTGAGTTCGCAAAACCTTATCTTACCACATTGCATGGGAACCCCTCCTCGCTTCATTCTGTCGGGGTAGAGGCAAAACAAGCGGTGGAGGAATCACGACAAAAAATCGCTAAGTTCATCCACGCGGAAAACGAAAGCACCATTATTTTCACAGGCAGTGCGACCGAGGCAAATAACCTAGCGGTGAAAGGCACCGCATTAAGAAACATCACTTCAGGGAAAACTGTGGTTGCATCTGCTATCGAACATATGTCCGTGCTCAATCCGATGAAGGAGCTGCAAAAAAATGGTTTTTCATTCACAACGATTCCTGTTGATTCAACAGGGATTGTCGATCTTAACAAACTTGAAGATATGCTGACAAAGACAACGACACTGACTTCTGTTATGTACGCGAACAATGAGATAGGGACGGTTGAACCAATCCGCGAAATAAGTAATATTGTGCGTGAGAAAGGAATGTATCTTCATGTCGATGCGGTTGCTGCAGCTGGAAGGATTCCCATTGATGTCCAGAAGGATGGTATCGATCTGCTCACACTGTCATCAAACGATCTATATGGCCCTCAAGGAGCGGGAGCACTATATGTGAAACCTGGTGTGAGACTTCAGTCCGTTCTCCTTGGTGGTGGGCAGGAGCGGGGTCTTCGCTCAGGCACTGAGAATGTCTTTGCGATCGCAGGGATGGGCGAAGCAGCACGTATCGTACAAGAGGAGATAACACAAGAAAGCAGCAGGCTCATTCCCATCAGAGATACACTTATCAACGAAATCCTTAAAATCGAGCAGTCCTATCTCACCGGTCATCCAACGCAGCGCCTGCCACATCATGCAAGCTTCCGGTTTAGCTCTATCGAAGGAGAAAGCATTTTGTTAAACATGGACATGTATGATATTCAAGTTTCCACTGGTTCTGCCTGTTCATCAAAGACGCTTGAACCATCACATGTGCTTCTTGCGATTGGTTTAAAACACGAGGAGGCTCATGGGTCCATGGTGCTGACACTTGGTCGTTCCACCACCATGGATAATGTCGAGCCGGTAAGCAAAGCGACGTATGAGACTGTGCAACGCTTACGAAAACTCTCACCACTGGATCAAGAATGGAGGAAATAAGAATGGCAAATGTAGGATATAGTAAAAAAGTTATGGAACATTTCATGAACCCACGAAATGTCGGTGTGATAGAAAACCCTGATGGGTACGGGAAGGTTGGAAACCCTGTCTGCGGGGATGTCATGGAGATATTCATAAAAATAAAAGATGAGAAGATCACCGACATCAAGTTCCGGACGTTTGGATGCGGTTCTGCAATTGCGACTAGCAGCATGGTCACTGAGCTAGCAAAAGGAAAACACGTCGATGAGGCAGTTAGGATTACAAGGGGCGATGTTGCAAACGAACTTGATGGTCTGCCTCCTCAAAAGATGCATTGTTCAAACCTCGCTGCTGATGCATTGCATGAGGCGATTAAGGATTATAAAAACAGGAAACAAAAGAAGTAAAATGGAGGTAATAACCTATGGCAAAGTTAAAGGAAATCTATAAATGTAATGTATGTGGGAATATCGTGGAAGTCATCCACGCTGGTGTCGGTGAACTCGTCTGCTGCGGGCAACCAATGCAGTTGCTTGTAGAAAAATCACAGGAGGAAGGAAACGAAAAACATGTTCCAGTGATTGAAACAACCGCAACCGGTGTGATAGTAAAAGCCGGATCAGTTCCGCATCCCATGGAGGAGAAACACTATATCGAGTGGATTGAGCTGCATACTGATGGAGCCGTGTATCGGAAGTTTTTACAACCAGCGGAAAAACCAGAAGCGGAATTCTGTGTGACTGCGAAGAATTTGTCTGCACGGGATTACTGCAATATACACGGGTTGTGGAAATCGAAATAATTCAGTCTTACCTTTTCAAAGATTTTGATTCGAACTAGGTCAAAACTTAATAGAATAAATAATGAGCTAGTATAAGATGGTCAGAAGATTATTAAAACTTTAATTCTTCGCCGACTTTGACGTTCTTAAATGTTTGTTTACTTGTATATATTGTTTCTTTAACTGATTGGGTTATTTCAAGAAACTGCTTGTCGAAGTCTTCAGGGACAGACTTGGTGTCACATTTATTTTTGGGTTGGATGATGACCCGGTCATCATCAAGTAGGATGTATTCGGTACACCCCGAATCAAGATACTTTTTGACTTTTGCCATTCAATACCTCCTAATAATATTTGTAGGTGTTGCTTAAGAACAAGAACACGATTATATAGTAACTGCAGCACTCTTTGTTTAAAAAGTGAATCAGATATTCGATAAAACTTGAATGTGTTTCTACCATGTCCTTTACCTTTGGATTTTTCACAATACATAGTAAATAGATCTATGTTGTATGGCGCGTTTTACAGATATTCTCTTATGCCTCGCAGTCCAAAGAGTTTTCAACGGAGATCATATCATTACCTCAAAGTATTTCTGTAGCGTTCTTGTTTTGATGGATCCTGGAGGTTGACATGATGTTTGATTTCCTTGTTTTTATTTTTTCAAAATCTTTTAGCGAACGCTAGATTTACCTTATGATTTTTCATTGTAAACGCATGAGGTTTTACTAAAATAACATAATTTTTCTTATACAGAATTATATTATCGACACACATTATACCAGTTTTTGTTATCTTGTAGTTCTTTGGTAGGAACTTTCGGAACTACTGGCTAATTCGTAAAAGTTAAATAACCCCACTGTATACTAATTGTTAACAATTAACCAGGGAGGTAGGAAATTGTCTGAAAGACATAGAGAAAAAACATCAATAACAAACGTCGCAGAAAAAGAACTTGACCTTCTCATTAGACATATTGATGTGCTTAAAACTGTTCGTGATTACGGACCCATCGGCATCATACGCCTTTCTCAGATAACGGGTCAACCACAACACGTGATTCGCTACTCACTGCGAACACTCGAAAACGATGGCATCATCAAACCATCTGCACAAGGAGCTATCGTCACCGATAAAATCCATGAGACACTTGGTACACTTGAGTTAACCCTTGACGACATGATAACTACTATGACCGATTTGAAAAAAAAACTAAAATAGCAGTATTTTTTTCACATAAATAGCAGAAGTTGATAACTCCAAAATTTTTAAATAGGATTAGTCAATAGACTGTCTAAAATTAAAACGAGGTCTATGGAATATGAAACACAAAAATCTATGCATCATAGCAGTGATACTAGGCAGCCTCATGCTCATCGCAACATTTCCAGTCCAGGCTGCAGATATAACAATTTCTGACCCAATGGATGATGTAAGCTCAATTGATTATCTAACAGGAGAAACCATTGTAGTCACTACTCATCCAGAAATCGATGTCGAAAATATTGATATCACCAAAGCAGAATACACACAAGAGGGAGCACAGGCAACAGTCAGCCTGCAGGTGAAAGGAAACATTGAAAACAGAGGGAAAATCATAGACCCGGAAAGCGAAGATTTTTTTGAATTTATTGATGCTGTTGAATACGGGTTTCAGCTAATCACCTCTGAAGAAGACTATATGATTAGCTACTCCAACGGAACCGGACAGCTTTTATACGGCATTGAACAAATAAACCTCACCTCAGAGAATTTTACAGTTGTTGGCGGAACTCTTTCAATTACATTCCCCTTAGTAAGCGCAGATGAGGTCTATGAAGAATTCATCGTAACCACCACCTTTATAAAGGTGAACTTCAGCGGAGGAAACATGGATCCATCAAGCTTTGTGTATCTTTCAGATATATGTCCCAACCCACCATTAGAGATTATTGAAGCATACGCACCAAACATTGGCTCTGTAGGAGAGACAATTCAATTTAATGGAAGCGTTCAACCCCTGACCGGGCAACCCCCCTATCAATATCAGTGGGATTTCGGCGATCAAGGCACATCAACACAATTAAATCCAACACATGTGTATACAACCTCTGGTGAATATACTTATACCTTTACCGTCACTGATCAATCAGGTGATTCCGCAAGTGAAACAGGTACAATAAGCATCGCTGCAGAGGGCGGATCAAGCGGTTCTCTATCCGACCAGATGATTCTATTCCTAGCAGTTTTGGTTATTATCATCGTGGTTGGTGTCGTGGTCATCGTCTGGATAATACGACGATAAAACACACCTCTTCATCTCCCTTTTTTTCCTAATATTTTTTCGCATGGGTTATCTTTTTATGTTCTTAGATGATGACTTTCACATCAAGGAATGTGCACCATGAAAGACGGCGAAAGCAAATACGCATATAAGAAAAAATCTGCTTGGGAGCGTTTTTCCAAAACTCAAATCACAAAAGCCGTTTCATTTGCAGAACCATACAAAACCTTTCTTAACGTAGCAAAAACAGAGCGAGAAGCAATCCATTTCATCGTTTCCACTGCGAAAACGAAAAAGAAGGAAATACTCGTAAACCAAGAAAAGTCTGCCGCTATCGTGATACGGGGAAAAAAACCGGTACGTGAGGGATTTCACATCGTAATTTCCCATATTGATTCACCCCGACTTGATTTAAAACAAGTGCCTCTCTATCAAGATTCAGAGAGTAATCTCGCTTTGTTCGAAACACATTATTATGGTGGCATAAAGAAATTCCACTGGGTCGTCATCCCCCTGGCATTACATGGAGTTATAGTAAAAAAAGACGGCACAAAGGTAACATTCAGAATAGGTGAGGATGAAAAAGACCCTGTCTTCTCTGTACCAGATTTACTTCCACATCTCTCGCATGATGTCCAAGACAATAAAAAAATAAATGAGGCAATAAAAGCAGAAAGCCTTGATATCGTTATTGGGAGTATGCCTGCGAAAGGGGATTTCAAAGAAAAAATAAAAGCAGCGATTCTTGAAAAGCTCCATAAAGAATATGCCATCACAGAGCATGATCTTATCTCTGCAGAGCTTGAGGCAGTCCCAGCGTTTAAGGCTCGTGATATTGGCTTTGACCGGTCACTTGTCGGTGCGTACGGACAGGATGATCGAATCTGCGCCTATGCACTGTTACAGGCAATCCTTGATATAAAAAATCCGAAGCATACCGTCATAGCTCTCTTTGTCGATAAAGAAGAGATCGGCAGTGAAGGAAACGTATCGGCACAGACAGCAACGTTTCTGCGATCTGTTATACGGAAACTTGACGTAAATGTCGATATCGATAGTGTCCTGCTCAAATCTAAAATGATTTCCGCAGATGTCCAGTCAGCGGTCACCCCAAACTACACCGATGTCTTTGAACTGAAAAACGCTTCATCATTAGGAAACGGTGTGGTGATGACGAAATTTACAGGGCATGGCGGGAAGTACATGGCCAATGACGCATCAGCAGAATATGTCGCTGAGATCAGAGCCATGCTTGACAAGGCAGATATCCCCTGGCAAACAGGGGAGCTTGGCAAGGTCGACAAAGGAGGTGGTGGGACTGTGGCAAAATATTTCGCACGGTTAGGTATGAACGTTATCGATCTCGGTGCTCCTGTGCTCTCGATGCATGCACCTTATGAGATCACAAGCAAGGTTGATCTCTACTCCTCGTATCTGGCATACCTTACATTCTTAAAGAGCTGATGTCATTGGTTTTTTTTGTCCTTAGAGATCTTATTATCAGTCGTTTCGGAGAAAAAAGTTATCTTGGCAATATTCAGGAGTACAGAGTTTATCGGTTTTTTGAACCATAGGAAATCCAGCGAGATGCATCATCGGCTTGGTTGCTTTTTTCCCATGTTTCCATCGCGCGTAGAACCAATGCGAGAAAAAAAACATCGGATTTAAAATCCATTTTTTATCTGGTGACCAGAAATCGATATTGTTTCGCCAGCATCGAGAAATGACCTCCCATTGGAGCTCAGTAAGGGTCTTTAGAGTGGTCCGCCGTTGGTTTCCTAGTAATGCTTCTTTTAAAGGGATGAACAGGACAGGTGTGTAGAACATCTTGGAGTTGTGATTCCGCAGATCATCGATGAGGTCAAGGGTTGCACGGACGTCCTCCTCGGTCTCATCAGGTTGACCGGTCATAATGGTGCATAACGGCCACCAGTCATAGTCGTTCATGATTCCTACTCCTTGGACAACCAGTTCTGGCCAGGTTTCAACACTGTAGGGAAGTGCCTTTCCCTTCATGTATTTCTCCATCAGTCGAACGCTGCCTGTTTCAATCCCGACCTCGACAGAGATAAAACGTTTTGAGTACGATTTATGCAACTTCGGTGTCCACCGTGTTTTCTCAAGCAGAATCGGTGAGAGCTCTTCTAAGAGTTTATGGTCATAGATAACAGGTGCAAGGGATGCATGTGACAACAGAATGTAATCAACACCAGGGTACGATGCGATGGTCTTGTATAGTTTGACGATTTCCGCTCTGTTAGGAATGAAGCCGGTTTTTGATTTATAGAGAAAGATGTCCTCGGTGACGGTGAAAATCGTCTGTGCTCCCCCTTTGACGTTGGTTTGTACCTCTTTCATGATGTACTCAAGGGGAAAGGAGTATTTTGTGCGATTCGTTGGGCTGCAGAATTGGCAGCCTCGTCCGCATCCGCGTGTAATTTCAACCATGCCATAACATGCAGCATGTACAATCGGAGGGATTTTCTTCCTATTTGGTTTCTGTGCGATAAAATATGCAGGGACTTGCTGGTTGTTCATCATTTTCTTAAACACGCTGACAAGATCTTCCTCTCCTTCTCCCTGAAAAAGTACGTCAATACCCCATTTGTTCTGCATTCCAACTTCGTTGATTTGCCAGGAACCAGCGCCACCAACAATGATTTTTGGTTTGTATCGCTGGATAGCTGGATGGGTGACGAGTTTTTCGAATTCAGCTGCATTTAAAGCCTCTCCACCAAATCCAATAAGTGAATTGTAGGTCGTGGAGACATACGCAAGTCCCATAGGATCCATGGATGAGATGCCGACTATCTTGGTGTTTTTCCCGATGAATTTATGTAACTGGTCGAAATGCGCAACGACCACATTTTCTTCGCCAAATTCTTTGATGAGCAGTGATTCTACCTTTCGAAGACCATAGATGGTTCGTTGTGCAGTCCCATCGTCATTGTTTGATAGGTTCTCTAGGTGCTCTCGCAAGGCTAACCCGGAGAGTTTCTTTGGAAAAGTACAAATGAACGCCGCGAATGGGTTATCATCGTATTCATTAGCCTCTGCGCGGGATGCAGTCAGAACGATAGGATAACCTTCTACAGGTTTATCCATCGATTATCACCTGTCGTTTGTCTTTCCCAAGAAGAACGGTTTTAAACACAGGGTCTTTGATAGTGTCTTGAAGTTTTAATAAAAAGTCTTTCCAGGATAGCGCGTTGCGGGACCAGCGGATCATCTCTTTTTTATGAAGAGAAAGTATTTTTAGGAAGCTTTGCCAAGTATATCCTTCGGCTTTTAAAGGTTTTGACCATCCTGCATCGTTCCAGAGATAAGTGGGGAGTCTGTTAGCGAACCACAGGCTAATGGAATCAATATCCCATTCTCTTCCTTTTTGTTCTATGGATTGTTTTTTTAATACAAGCGGTTCTGGTGGTATGAGCAACTTCATAGGGTATCCCCCATATACATGGTAGATGGTATATGATAATGTCCGGCTCTTTTTATTACTTTATAAAAAATCAACTCTGTTATTCCGCTCAAAACAACAAACATTTATATACGGTGACCTCTTTATAGAGAACCATAGAAAAAAAAGATAAACTAAGGGGAATAATATGAAAAAACAAATTCTAAAAATTATATGTACACTTGTAATTCTCACTTCGTTAATTGTACCAAGCTCTGCAATGCTTCAATCAAAAAATCCGGTTTCGTTATTCACACCTTCTCCGGATGATTTTGACCCGCTGGTCGACAATATCACTGTCACAGTTTCAATTCAAGAAATTCGTGCATTAGACACGATCGACTTGATATCAGATCCTGATTTTTTTGTGCAAGTCACGATTAATGATAACGAGTTTGTCAGTGACGTATGGAAGAATATGAAATATGTGGAAAACCCGAATTGGTCTGCTTCCTGTGAAGTACCCAAAGACAATGAATTTGTTAATATAACAATTGCTCTCTGGGACGAGGATCCGGTAAGAAATCACCTTTGTGATATTAGCCAAAATGGCGATGGGGAGTTTACCCAACAATATACTATCGACATTAGATATAGCATCGCAACCGGTGTTTGGTGGGGTGATGATGAACTAGGGGATGTAAGTGGATACGGGCGATTAAACGGATGCGATGACAATAGTATCTATCAGCTGGACCAAGACTGTGAACTGTGGTTTGATATTACACAAAACGATTTTGATGGAGATGGATTTCCCTACTGGCTTGAGACGACTATATACAATACAAGCCCTCTCATTGATAATCTTGGTGAGGATGCAGATCACGATGGTGTTCCTATCGAATGGGAGTATAGATTTGGATTAACCTATTTTGAATGGGGTCATAATTCAGGGTACTATATGGAGTATGATCCGTTCACGTGGGAGAACCATTCAATTATTGACGAAGATGATGATGGATTAACGAATATAGAGGAATATAAAACATGGCAGTGGGGATCTGACCCGTTTCGACAGGATATTTTCCTTGAAATTGACCAGATGGACATAGGTCCTAACGGAGAAGGAAGTTTCGTACCAATTGAAGCATTTGATCTCCTACGTGATTCATATGCGAAACATAACATCGTGTGGCATATCGATGACGGTCGGCTTGGTGGCGGTGAGGTGTTTCCCTTTAAAAACCCCTATACCGAACAAGACCTTTCTCTCTGGTATTGGAACTACTTTATGCATAATGATGCAAATAACTGGCGTAGAGGCGTCTTCCACTGGGCAATTATTACATATAATTGGTCATGGGCAAAGGGATTTGTATTTCAATCGCAAATTAACGGGGTACGAGCTATCGATTGTCTTCTTCTCTCCTCGAAGTATCACGATTCCCGAGTTAAAAACATACCTCTGATTGACAGTCTCATAAGAAAAACATTTAACAGTGAAAAACAACGCGCTATCATCTATGCTGGGGCGATTATGCATGAAACAGGTCATACGCTAAATATCCGAAACCCTGGGGTTGATAATCATAATGCGGTATGGCCATGGCAAATAGGTTACTGGCAATATGGACCATATAAAAGCGTTATGAACTATCGATATATCTATACGGATCTAGTTGATTATTCGGATGGGTCTCGGGGGAAAAACGATTTTGATGACTGGGGTTCCATTGATCTTACCTATTTCAACCCAAGACCTCATTGGTAACTATAACCTTGGCAAGATACATTGAAAGAAAGACGCAGATCATTCTTTCTTCTTTCTTTTTACGTGATTACACTATGTATTTAATCGGTAGTTTTTGAACGAAAAATTGGTATTTCCCCCGGCTGGTCCGAGGAATGTGATTCGTATAAGAGAGAGACACTGAGAATTCATCTCCCAATCTTTTATGGATATTATCTTTTATCTGTCGAGCGTCATCCTTGGAAAACCCATCTTTTTTAACGATATTAAGGATAAGCTCTCCCTCTTGTTCTTGGTATAGCTGGTATTCTTTCATATGCGCGGATGATTTTGAGATAAGTTGCAGCACCCCCATCAAAGGCACAAGTCGACTGGTTCTTGAGACCATGAAATCCTGCACTCTTCCCTCTATTGACTTAAGAAGCGGATAGTTTCTCCCGCATTCGCACGGGTGCATTGACCAAGTTGCGATGTCCCCAGTTTTGTACCGTATAAAAGGGAATATCCCTGTATGAAAACCAGTAGCGACGATTTCCCCGGATTGTCCTTCTTTCGTGATGGGGTAACCGTTTCTGTCGATAAGCTCGACGAAGCCGTAGTCAGGGAAGATATGGTAGGCGTTACTTTTTTCACAGGTTCCTGCAAAGACGCATTGCTCCCGGTGCCCATATTGACCATGTACCCGACAGGAGAAGTAGGTTTCGAGAAATTCCCGTTGCCAGTCATAGATGGTTTCTCCGAAGCAGAAAATCGCTTTCAACCGCTCTAACTTCATCGTATCTTGTTTTGTTGAGGATGCAAGCATCGTGATCGCGGAGGGATATCCTATTATATAATGTGGTTGTAACCGCCTGATTTTTTTTATATATCTTGGTAGGTTTAGGTCTGTCATCTGGTATGAAGAAAGAACAAGGGTTCGTGAGAAAGGACGATATTCCCAGGTTTTCTCCCTGCCGATAAGTTGAACAGATTTATCCATAACATTGCAACCAGCCTGTTCAAGGAGTATTTTAAGATACGCAAGATGTTTTGCGAACCAAACTCCTTTTTCAATGGAGAATCTGAGGGCAAACCCTGTAGAGCCACCAGTATTAGTCTCCTCAAAGGCGTACATCGGGTAATTCGTTGCCTTAAATTCGTTTGTGTGTTCTTGAATGGTTTCCTTGCCTAGAATTGGTAGGTGTTGAAAGTCCTCAAGTAATTTGATATCCTTTGGGGTGATGCCTTGAGTTTTGAAGAGTGTTCTATAGTATGGCACATGTTCATATGCATGTGTAAGAAGAGAAGTGAGTTGCTCCCATTGATACCTTTGTATTTGCTCAATGGTCCATCTTTCTGTGCGTTTTACGAATTTGTAGGTGTTTTGATAGGATGAATTATAGAAAAGTGTGGTGAGTGCGATTCCAAGCCCTGTGTCTTCGTTAAAGAGATGTTGCCAGAGTTTTTGCATATCTTCTCTGCTCTTTGCCTTGTTGTGGGAGTTGATATCTGCTACATAATAGTTTCTGTGTATCTGGTTGTAGAAGAAGCATCACTCTGTTGCTTCCTTGAAGGAGTTTGAAGGCTGAACCGTTCATAATATTTAAATACTTATATATTTACTATATTATATATAATAAGATATAACAAAGAAATTGATGCAAACAAAAACACGAGGAGATATATGAAAAAAATTGTAGCAATATCTATACTAGGACTTTTGATAAGTAGTGGATGTGTTGCAGCATTTGAACCAAATCAACCTATCGAAAAAACAATGAATAGGAAAAACACTACCCTATCAGTGCACTTTTCACCACTACCCACCATTCAAGAAAAAGAAGAAACACTCATGATAGAGGTAGAAGGAACGACCTCGCACATAAGACAACCGCATAGACCGACACTACCTCTCTTTACACACACATACCTCCTGCCATATGGATCACAAAACATACAAGTCACTTGCATCCCAAAAAATATTACAACAATCACCCTAACAAAAAAAATTCTACCCGCCCGTATCGCACCCTTGTCAAAAACAAATGAACACACAACCTATGTACAGGATTCTACCGTTTACGATAGTACAGCATATTACCCAAACGAATGGTATCGCTATCATGTCGGCGCAGGACGTGATAAAAACAACAACCAAACCCTTTTTGTAAAAATCCTCTGCTATCCGGTTCGCTATTCCCCTGTCAATAACCAGATAAAGTACGCATCGTCCTTTGATGTTCTGCTGACCTACGAAACACCCCCTGTCTCAACACAAAACAATCTAACTTACGATATGGTCATCATCGCCCCAAGATCGTTTAAACCATGGATACAGCCGCTTATCGATTTTAAGAATTCCAAAGCACTTAAGACAACATTCAAAGCAGTCGAAGACATCCTTGCAGAATACACAGGAACAGATCCACCAGAACAAGTGAAATATTTTATCAAAGATGCCTACGACACATGGGGCATTACCTATATCCTGCTTGTCGGTGGTTTGAAATCTCATATCTTCGCCAACGATAAAGATACGCGATCAGCAGGATGGAAAGCATGGTGGGTTCCTGTACGATATGTCAACATTCCCCAATTTGATGATGAAGGGTGCCTCTGTGACCTGTATTATGGTTGCATATACAACGAAACCGGTGGTTTTGACAGCTGGGATTCAAACGGTGATGGGATCTACGCTGCCTGGGATGCACCAGGGGCTGAGAGAGATACGTTCGATATGTTCCCGGAGGTATACGTGGGACGCTTACCAGTCACAAACAAAAGAGAGATCGATCACATCGTAAAAAAAATCATTACTTATGAAAGCACCAGTCCGCAGGAGAAGTCATGGTACAAGAACTTCATCGGCATCGCTGGGAAAACATTTGACTATTATGATGGAAAACCAGATGGTGAATACCTCTGTGATCTTTCGTTCAACTACATAAAAAATGCAATCCCTGATGTGCATCTCATAGATGTCTACTCTTCGAACAAGAACACTAGCGGATTTATTCCCGTGACAAAAGACATCCAAACAGCCCTTTCTCAAGGAGCTGGTTTTGTTGATTTCCAAGGACATGGCAACCCATTAGTCTGGGATACGATCTGGTTCGATGGACAGTACCCAGATGACTGGTGTGGTGGGATTGCTCTGTATCATTTCCTGAAATTATCAAACAATGAAAAACTTCCGATTATCGTCGTCGGTGGTTGCCATAATGGTCTGTATAACGTATCACTTCTCAAAACACTACTTGACAAAAGTGGTAAGAATTATTTCTGCTATGGTATTCCAATCCCTTTCTGTTTTAGTTGGGGACTTGTGGTAAAACCCAGAGGTGGTGCAATCGCGTCAACTGGTTGCACAGGCTATGGAATGGGATACGAAGGCGATCCGATCAGTTTGAGTGGAGAACTTGAATCAAACTTTTTCTATGAAATAGGCAATGGTTCAACCAATCTTGGGCAGATTCACTGTGGCGCGATTCAAAAATTCCTTCTTGAAGAAGAGATACACCAAGTCGAGGCGTTTGTGATCACAAACTGGGCACTATTCGGCGACCCAAGTTTACGCCTTGGTGGATATCTATAACGAATTATTTTTTCTTTTATGATTCAATTAATAATGTCACCTATCTCAATAATTTTGAGTACTTTCCTACATCAAGTTACTCTCAAAAAAATTGAGTAAATTACTCATTTTCAAGCTCGTCTCAAAATGAGATATTTTTTGTCTCAACCTACTACTATAGTATTTTTTCAGATTGAGTTTTCAGATTTTAGATATTCAGACAAAAACACTGTCAGATTGACAATATTTTGTGACCATGTTACATTTTGAGAGTTTGGGACTATCTTCTATCCTATATTTAAAAACTTTTTAACAAAGTCAAAAGGGGTCTACATGAAACATACACATGTAGGTTTTGCACCTATATTCATTGAAAACAAGTAATTTGGGTGCAAGTTGCTGAATTTAGGCGCAAACTTGAATTAGGTTGCAAAGCCCATTTTGTCTTTTGTCATAAACCTTAAATAATTTCCGTCATCGATCCATATAAGAACATTATGCTTGTTAATTTTACTAATCTCTTCTTATTTATCATAAAAATATGGGGAAATTTTGTTTAGAATAAGAAATAGAAAACTATATATATAAGTTATGTTATTCCCCTTAAAAGGATATCGAAAAGTATAAAAAATTTACGGGGGCATAGGTCCATGGTTCAAATGCAATCTAAAAAGAAAAAAGAAAAAAGACAAAGCATTGAAGAGATTATTCAATGCCCTGAATGCAATAGCACACATTTAAGTAAAGATTACGCGCGCGCAGAGCTTGTCTGTGCAGACTGCGGCCTTGTTATCGATCAAGATTTCATAGACCACGGTCCAGAATGGAGAGCTTTTGATAGCGATCAACGTGAAAAAAGAGCACGTGTTGGTGCACCAATGACCTATACCATTCACGACAAAGGTCTAAGCACCATGATCGGGTGGAAAAACCGAGACTCCTACGGAAAATCCATTCCTACCAGAAACAGAGCCCAGCTCTATCGATTACGAAAATGGCAACGACGCATCAGAATCAGCGATGCAACCGAACGAAACTTAGCGTTCGCACTCTCAGAGCTTGATCGAATGGCCTCTGGCATGGGCTTACCAAGAACCGTACGAGAAACCGCTGCAATGGTTTACCGAAAAGCAGTCCTGAAAAACCTGATCCGTGGACGCAGTATCGAAGGTGTATCCGCATCCGCACTTTATGCCGCTTGCCGGCAATGTAACGTACCACGAACCTTAGATGAGATTGCAGCATCCTCCCGGGTATCCCGCAAAGAAATCGGAAGAACGTACCGGTTCATCGCCAGGGAATTAGGCTTAAAACTAATGCCAACCTCACCACAGGATTACATCTCACGATTCTGCAGTGAACTCAAATTAAGCGGAGATGTACAAGCCAAAGCAATAGAGATTTTAAAAGACGCTGCTGATAAAGAACTAACCAGTGGTCGTGGACCAACAGGGGTAGCAGCCGCATCGATCTATATCTCTTCAATCCTATGTGGTGAGCGACGAACCCAACGAGAAGTCGCAGATGTCGCTGGTGTGACGGAAGTGACCATTAGAAACAGATACAAAGAACTCGCTGAACGACTTGACATCGACATCATCCTTTAAACACTTATGACTCGTTGGTACACCGAAAAAAAGAAGGAGCATTTTTATAAAGAAGCAAAACGCACCGGTTATCGCGCACGTTCCGCTTTTAAACTGCAACAGATTCAACACCGATTTCATCTTATTCAAAAGAACAGTATCGTCATTGACCTTGGTGCCGCACCTGGAGGATGGAGCCAGGTGGTAAAAGAACTGGTCGGAACACAAGGCATTGTTATCGGAGTAGATCTCAAAACAATCAGACCATTGGAAGGTATAGTATTTCTCCAAGGTGACATCACAAAACCTGAGACTATCGAACAAATCAAAGATCAGATAAAAGACAAGAAAGCCGATGTGGTCTTATCAGATATGGCACCTGATATCTCAGGAAACTACTCTATTGACCAGGCGCGAAGCGCATGGCTATGCAACTGTGCACTCAAAGTTGCCATTGAGATCCTACGACCTGGTGGCCACTTCCTCTGCAAAATCTTCGAAGGAGAGGATACAAAATCATTTATCGAAAAGGTCAAACAAAAATTTATGATTGTGAAGACTTTCTCTCCTCAAGCATCACGTAAAAGTAGTTCTGAGATCTATATTGTAGCAAAATCGTTTAAAAAACTTTATAAAGAAACCAACATATCCTTTGAATAGGCTGATACAAGAGTATATTATATAGGAGCCGATATCAGTTAAGTTTTATACAATGGTAGAAACAATGGCTGATCAATCACTTGCCCTTGAAGTGTTTCTGAAACATACACATGAAGATATAGAGAAAAAAATAACAGAACTTATCAAAGATCAACACATTTTAATGATATTAAAAGAAGGGAAACGACTACGGCCACTACTCGGCGCAATATCGTTTAAAGTCTGCACTGGGGGTAAAGAGTCATCACAACTCTATCAACAGTTTTTAGAAGGAGCGGTTGCCATAGAGCTTGCTCATGGAGCATCCCTGGTTCACGATGATATCATCGACGGAGACTTAACCAGGAGAGGTGAACCTGCCTTCTATATAAAAACAGGCGTCGATAACGCTATTCTGATTGGCCATAAGATGCTAGTGTTAGGATTTAACCTTGCGTTATCCCATGGGGAGAGAATTGCGAATCTATACGTACGCGCATGGAGTGGTACCCTTGATGGTCAACTTAATGAAATCAATTTCAACAGCAAAGACCTCCAGGATTCCAGTATCACTGCAGATTCAAAATTCTTCCAGGTGTATAGCAGGATTATTGATCTGAAGACTGCGACATTGTTTTCTGCAGCATGTAAGGCCGCTGCGTATTGGGCGAATGCATCAGATCAGATCGCAAACCTCCTTGCGGAATACGGCCGGGAGGTTGGCTTTGCATATCAACTCGCCGACGATCTGGTTGATCTTGAAAAGGGTGAGATGATCGATAGTGTGGTCATCCCGCTGCTGACACGACTGGAGAAGCGGACTGCAAAGAACGGCAATGTAAAACCCCGAACGATACGTAAGAAGATTGAGAAAAAATCGCCTGACATTAAAAAACTCTATCTTGAAGAAATCTCAAAGCATGTCAATAAGGCACAGCAGCTATGCAAATCCCCTCTTCTTCCTAATAATCAATACAAGGCATTTTTACTTGATGCTCCGTTTTATAGTATCAACAAGATGCTTAAAGAAATCTTCATAACCATCTGATGTTCATTATCGTGTGAGAAGAATCGCTGCGTGATCTTTTTCAAAGGGTGCAAGTTCGATAGTCTTTCTGATGGTGAATCTTCGTTTTTTCAGAGAACTGCAGACAAGTTCATAAGCTTGCTTTGGTCTAAGTGCAACATCAATGCTTCGTGCTTTTACCATGATAAGCCCGTTTCCGTTGGCTTTAAGATACATCACCATGTTACGAGTAAAGATATCAGCTTGGTTCCGCTGGGAGATGTCCTGATAGATAAAATCGACAGGAGGGACGATGTTTTTGTAACGTTCCGGGTGGTTTGCATTTGAAAGAATCGGTATGATGTTCGGTCGTTTTTCGCACACGGTTAATAGTTTTATTGTCGCAAAAGGTGATGTCTCAATCGCGTAGATAGTTCCTTTCGTGATAATATCGGAGAGATGGCTTACCGTTGTCCCTGTCGCTGCACCAAGGTATAGGATCTGCGCATCGATGGCCATATGTAGGGGTAATCCTTTGAGCAGTGCTGCAGCAAGTTTGCTGCGGAACGGGTTCCAGGACCGGTATTCAATACCATCTTCAGTGATAAGTTGTTCATTGTAGACTCTGGTTCCTTTACAGACCGAAGGGTTTTGCGTAAAGAGCTTGTCGTTTTTTTTATAGACCCCTGGATGTTCTGTCAGTTGCATACTCATCGGTTATCAGTTGTGGTTGATAAATAGTTTTGTCGAAATCTTTAACAGGTGTTATCCTATAATTCCTCGTTAAATAAAAAAGTCTAGTAGAAGAGATTCTACCATAATGTGTTACTCTCCCCTAAAACGAGGGTATAACCCCATTTTTTATACAATACCCTCTCCAATATTCTTCATACTAAAATCTGTAATTATAATATAAGAGAATGTAATACTATTGCTTTTGAGCGATGATTCTACCTCTCCCGACCTTGGATTCATCAGCTGCCTGTACCCATTTTGCTAATCCACTATCTGCCGCTTCAAATAATTCTTTTCCATATTGAGCGATGATACTATCTTTTAACGTTTTTCGTAACATGTCTTGATAGATATGGCAATGGGCTGTGAAATCAACACTTACATCTTCTGCTTCAAGAATTTTAAAATCAAGTCCTTTTAGCTCGTTAACGTATCCATCCAATGTCTCCATATAGGGAAATACCATAAAACTGTTTAAATCAATCCATTCGCTTTCAATCATCGTTCCTATCTGTAACCAATCGGTAAATGCGATAATCCCTCGTGGTTTAAGGACTCGTTTTGCTTCTTGTAATAAGCGGTTCTTATTGGTGACGTAACACCATGCATCTTGACCTAAGACGACGTCAAAGGTTTCTGATTTAAACGGCATATCAAGGGCGTTACCAAGTTTATAGGTAATTAGATGGGAAAGCTCTTGCTGCTCTGTCCGTTTCATCGCCTCATCAATCATTTTTTGTGTCGCATCCAACCCTGTGATGGTGCAGCCGTATCTTCGTACAAGATAGCGTGCTGGGCCACCTAGGGCAGAGCATACGTCAAGAACAGTTGAATTTTTCTCTAGGTGTGCTTTTTTTGCGAGGGCGTCTGTCTCTTTTTCACCACCAACATGTATCTGTTCGCCCATGAGCATTTCCCAAAGTATCCCAACAGGCCCTGAATACACATCGACTACATCTGCAATGGTGAAGTCTAGTTTTTTACCTCTTTTTATTGTCATGGTTCTTCCTCTAATTCATTTTTATTAATTATATATTTCTATAGCATTTTGGATCTGTTCCACAGCTGTCCCCCTTGTCATAAAACGCTGCTGCTCTGCATCCCCAGCAGACCTCATTGTTTTCACACTGGGAACAATACCCCGGGAGGTTCTTCGGTACTCGCAAAAGGATCCATAGGAGTTCATCTCGATGCTTTTGTATAATCTCATCGAGGGGGGTTTCATGGATGCTGCCTACGCTTTTTCGGATGACTGAGCATGGTGTAACATCCCCATTTACGGTTACACAGATCATGTTCCCACAGTAATATTTGTTGGTGTCCATGGAGCTAAATGAGTACGGGGAAGTAGGGTAATTAATGCTGTCGCGGATATCACATGCTTTTTTGATTTCCTCTATACTTGGTGCCCATTCTTTATGATCGGTTGCAAGCCCCGTTACGCACATTTGTGTTAAACAGGTTCGCATTCCCCATGTTTCATAAAAATATTGGATGGTACGTTGTATATCCTGAAAAACAGGTTTTGTAAACGTGATGCAGTTAATCATCTCGTCTGGGGATTTCCCAAAATTTTGGACGTTTTCAACTCCTTTTAATATCGCTTGAATCTGCCGATGCGGGTTTCCTTTATGAAGCATTTGATAGATCCGTTCATTTAAAGTGTCAAGATGTACAGCTATGAACCCGCCTTTTGATACCTCAACTGCTTTCCTAGCAACCTCCTTGTTTTCTAAAGGGATCCCACTTGTCCAAATATTGTTTTTCAATCCTAACTTTCCAGTATCTTTCATCAAAGGATACCAATCGCTTCTAACAAGGGGGTCTCCTCCAAGCCAGTCTATTTCCCGGACTTGTAATTTAACCGCTGCGGTAAGTATTGCTGTGATATCCTTTTTTGATAGTTCTTGAACTGGTGGGTTTTCCAAGGAAGCATAGCAGTATAAACAACCTTGAGGGCAAGCAAGATTTGATTCTATCTGAATGGAAAATACTTTGTTTTCTTTGAAATATCGTATCTCTTCTTTGTAATCAGGATGTAGCCCCCCTCTTGAGGAGACAGCGTCAAGTTGCAGGATATAAACCCCCTTTTTAAATGATTTTTACAGGAGAAAACACAGGTTATATAATAACGTTTTCCATGTGGTTCCATCTTTTAGGGCATTTTTTAAACTCTGCATGTTAAAAAATCAACAAGGTTGTTTACAGTAAAAAAACATAAGATTTTACTGTTCTTTTCCAAAAAAAGCTTTTTTTTCTTTATCATAATTCAGATGAACGATTATACACGTTGTTCTGGAAGAGATTAAAAAATACGTCTACGGCTCCCTTTCATGTATTTTATCATCGATTCATACAAAATATCGAACCATATGGATATGTTTTTATGGTAAGGGAACAGGAATATGAACCTTTGGGTAATTTATATAACTATATTAGATTTTCATCTTTAAGGAACTACCATATTTCTCAAAAAGATTACGTTTTTTACTATATTTTTCTGTGAAATCAAACTTTAATTGATATGATTTCTAAGGCGTTTCTGGGAATGCCTTTTTAGAAATAATTAACTAGGCTTTGTGAGATACAGGCGGGGGCGAAGAAGGTTATGGTGCTACGATCTCCGTTATATAAGACCCAGGTGAAGCTCGGTGCGACATTTACCCAGTTTGCTGGTTTTGAGATGCCGATACAATACAGTTCAATCCGACACGAGCATTTTACTGTTCGCAAGAAAGTCGGCTTATTTGATGTCAGTCATATGAGCAATCTTTGGATCACCGGTCCTGATGCAACAAAGCTTATTAGTCTTACGACCGTCGAAGATGCATTCCGGATAGAGGATGGTAAAAGCCAGTACACCGAGATTTTACGGGAGAATGGAACGATCATCGATGATACGATTTTCATGCATCTGGGTGAGAAATTCATGATGATTCCCAATGCCGGGGTGAATCAGATTGTCACCGCATGGCTTATGCAACAGGCGAAGAAACATCATCTGAATGCAAAGATTGAGGACGTTTCCCGGGAGTATGTGATTCTTGCGATACAAGGTCCAAAGGCAAAGGAGGCGTTACAAAAAATTACAGAGACGGATCTTGCCACCGTCAAGTTCTTCGGTTGCCAGATTGTGAAGATTGCTAGTGTCGAATGCATTCTCTCCTATACCGGGTACACCGGTGAGTTTGGCTTTGAGCTGCAGATTTCCCCGCCAGCAAACGCAACAAAAGTGTTTGACGCTATTCTTACAGCAGGAAAGGAATTCGGAATCCAGCCGATCGGACTTGGTGCACGGGATACCCTTCGATTGGAAAAAGCGTTCATGCTTGCGGGTAACGAGTTTGAGGGTGGTAGAACACCTCTGGAAGCGACATTAGGATGGACGATCTTTTGGGACCATGAGTTCATTGGAAAAGAAGCCTTGCTTACGCAGAAGGAACAAGGGGTATTCCAGCGGATGACCTGTTTGGAATGTCTCGGGAAAGGCATCCCCCGACATCACTGTGAGATCCAGAAGGATGGGACGCCTGTCGGTATCGTCACAAGCGGGACGTTGTCACCGTGTCTCAACAAAGGTATCGCCATGGGATATGTCGATCCAGACAAACGAGAAATAGGTAACCTCCTTGATATCATAATACGAGACAGAGTGGTCAACGCAAAGGTGATCAAACCGCCGTTTGTTCCAAAAGACTGGGCACAGAAACAACAAGAAAACTCATTATGATACAATACCTTTTCTATAGCGATTCTTTCCTTCCTTTATTATTTTTTAGATGGAGAAAAGATTTAAAACAACCAGGAAATACCAGTCTTCGATAGCTATGACAGATGAAGTACGAGATGGTTTAAAATATACAAAGACGCACGAATGGATCAAACTTGTGGGAAACAAAGCAACAATCGGCATCACCGACCATGCACAACACGAGTTAACCGACATCGTCTTTGTAGAATTACCAACCGTAGGAAAAGATATCAAAAAAGGAGAAGAACTCTGCGTCGTTGAATCAGTAAAATCCGTCTCAGAGGTATATGCACCAGTCAGCGGAAAGATAACAACCGTAAACAACAAACTCGATGACTCCCCAGAACTAATCAACAGCAGTCCCTACGACGATGGCTGGCTTGTCGAAATCGAACTAAAGGATACCGCAGAAATAAGCATGCTAATAGACCCAACAGCATATAAGAAACTCTAAAATTCATTCAAAGATGAATATTCGAATCAACCATAATACTCTTTTTTTTGTTACATACAATCCAACTATTCGTAACAATTTTTCTTCATAGAAGGAGAAAATTCTTTACGGGAAATTTATTTAAAGAGGTGACTGATAAGTATATCACTAAACTAGTGGTGATGGGATGAAGGATGACCCTATAGAACATGTACTTGATGATTTAATGCGACTTGATGATATCTTAGCCTGCATGGTCGCACGGCGGAATATGATCAGCGTAATGCCATCAGGTGAAGGGTTCAAACCAGAGGTAAATCAAATCTGGGATGTAATCAAGCGCGCAATGGATGATGTCTTTGCAGTGATTCGTGAGTACTCCGGCGCTGGCCTTGGTGAGATGGAGTTCCGACTGCAGGATTACGAGGTCTTATTCTATGTGTTCCCTGATACTGAAAATGCATTGGTTGCGATAGTACCTGCTCTTGCAAATAAGGGGTTACTTGAGGTAGAAATGGAGAACGCACGTCGAGAAATCCTTAAGGCAATGGAAACACCAAAAACAAAATCCACAGTTTCGAAAAAAACCGATGAAATAGTAGTGAATGCATAAGACATAATATCCAATTGACGATAAATACTCCCAAAAATAAAGCGAGATTGGATGTACATTTAAGAATTACAGTAGTGTAAGTACACTACTACCTATTTACTGTGAGGTTGAGTATGATTGAACCAACATTTGAAGCAGCAATTGGAATGAGCCGGAAATGGGATGCAAGAGCGGCCGGGAGAGAAGTAGCTAGAACCACAATAGACAAATTAACTCGTCCACCTGATTTCTTTTTATTGTTTTCTACAATTCATTATGAAAAATATGGGGGGTTTCAGGAGTTCTTAAATGGGGTTTGGGATGTTTTACCAAAAGGTACACCATTGGTTGGAGGAACTGTTGCTGGATTTATGAATAATTATGGTTGTTATACACATGGAGCAACTGGTTTAAGTGTTAGTGGAGAAGATATATTTACAATATCTGATGTAGTACATAACACAAAACGGTCACCAATTAATGCAGCTAATAAAGTAATATCCAAAATAAAACCATATTATAACAAAAAAAATGGGATACTTCTAGAATTTATTTCTGGACCAACAATTCCTGAACTTCCTGTTCTAGGAAAGATGAATCTAATAAAATCAAGGATAACATCTGAATTTTTATTAAAATTTGGAATAAGAGCGACTTCATTATTTGGATACGGGATTGCTAAAGATTCGATAATTCTAGGAGAAATAAAGAAAAGTTTTCCAGAAATGAATATAATTGGCGGAGCGACAATGGATGATGGAAAGTTAATGAGAAATTATCAATTTTGGAATAATTCTGTTTTTGAGAATTCTCTAACCTTTTTATATATACATCTAAAAAATAAATTTCAAATGGACGGTGTTCTTGAACTCGTTCCAACCAATATTTCATTCGAAGTAAACAAAACTAGTAATGGAAATACAGTACTAGAGAAATTAGATAATATGCCGGCTGTTGATGCATTTTTTAAGAAAATAAATAAGATTGATTATCCACTAAAAAGTAAAGATCTTTTATATCGAGCAACAATGAGCTATCCTATTGTATCTGAAGATGGAAAATCATCAACAGGAATAGGTGCAATATATGGAAAAGGAATACTTCTAGGTCATCCTATGAATAGAAAAAAAATATTTTTATTACGAGGATCTGGTCATCATATTTCTGATGCGACAAAAATGTTAAAAAATACGCTTGAAGGAAAAAAGATGATCCTTGGTTCAATGTGTGAAACATGTGTGGATATCCTGGGAAGAAAACTTTATGATCAAAAAACAATAGTCGATGATATGATACAAGACACTCCATATTTATTTCTCTATTTTGGAGGAGAACATTACGCTCACAAAGATGAATTACTTGTTAGGAGTCATTCAATGAATGTTTTAGGTGTCTCATAAATGAATTTTCAAATTTTCGACTATGAGCAAAAATTTGATACACAATTAATTAATCATTTCTATAAGAGTGTTTTTCACAATAGAGATGAATTTGAATATACTCGGCCTAATTCTTGGTTTCAAAGATACTCACCTTATAACTATCCAATAATAAAGATTGCGAAATATAGAGATTCCATTGTAGGTACTTTGGGAATCCTTCCATGTACGGCTATAATAAATGGAAAAAAACTTAAAGGTGGATATTTTGTTGATAACTGTATTTCACCAGATTTTTCAGAAGGTTACGATGAGATAATGTTCGAACTTTTTAAATCTGTTGAAAAAGAAATGATAAATAATAATTTAAAGTTCATAGCTGGATGGGATTATTTAAAAAATTTTGAACTTCATAAAAACCTATATATCAATTCAGGTTTTTCTTTTAGACGTGGTATTAACTGGTTTATTGGCGGTTTAGAATATAAAAGAAAAAAACCAGCAAAATGGCGTGGAAATAATAAAATTTATTGGGGATCTGCATTTATTATTCTTAAATTTTATAATTCTTTTAAAAAATTTTCTACCCCTAAAAAAATTAAAGGAGTGGCAATAAAACTTTCTGATAAAACTAATCTTATAAAAACAATCCAATTTTTAAATGAGAATCATCCTGCCAAAGAGTTCCATTCTTTTTATTCACCAGAAATTCTTGAACAATTATGGGATTTAGTAGGACTTAGAAGTTTGATAGCAGAAAAAGATAATAAAATCTTGGGTGTGGCAACTTTTACGATTTCAACTTGGGCAGGTCTGATGTATGGCAAACCTTTTGACAAAGAATATGAAGAATTTCGCACAATTACCCTTGATGAATTTATTATATCAAAGGAGTGGATAAATACAAATCTCCCAATTATAATGATACGCGCTCTACTGGATTTGGACAAGAGGTACCAGACTTCTTCTGGGTCATCCGGTTTTGTCGCTGCAATATTTGATCGAGGCATAGAATGGATGCAGCATTCATTTAAATCCGTTGGTTTTCTTGAAGCTCGAGCTGATTTCGGTGTGTTTTTAGTAAAACCTATAAATGAATTCTCATTTAATACTGAAGCTCCTTGGTCAATTCCAGCAAGGGGAATAATTGCCCCGTATCCTGATTGGATTAGAGAATAAGGCGATCATATGATCTTACTTAACAAAAACAAATGTATAAGTTGTCTTGCTTGCATTGCAGCTTGTCCTTATGGAATAATCGAAATAGAAGGGTTATTTATCTCAATAAAAGATACTAAAAAATGTGACATTTGCAAAGAAAAAAATTGTAAAATATTATGTCCGACAGGCGCAATTATCGTAAGTTGATTTCAATGTTCATTTCTTTTTTTATAATCAATTTTTTTGCATAGTCAGTTAAATCTTTTATGCTCTTGTATTTTAATGCCGTCTTTAGTTCTTTACCATCCCACTGGATCATTTCAAGTTCAAGCATTGCCGTGAGCATGGATTTAATGTCATTGGGAAGATCCATTGCGATAACACTACTAATATTGTCTTTTATTTGTACTGTTCTCCTTGCTTCTTGACCTATAAAACTTGCTTCATATTCCTCGGCATATTGCTTTAAAACTTCATAAGAATTTGATTCTATCGCTTCTGCGACTTTTTGTCCAGCAATTACTGCTGCTTGCAATCCAGGAATGATGCCCTCGCCAACATAGGCAAAGTTCTGATTTGCTGAATCACCAACTAAAATAGTATTACCATAGACAGGGTACAATGGTGCTGATAAATCGATGATTCCACCTTTTATTTCAAGGGGAGAAGCACGCTTCAATTGTCGATTCATATCTGGATTTAATTCAGCTAATATGTAAAAATCTTCAAATGGAGAACGAGATGTAAAAGGATTTTTTCCATAAAATGGTCTTGCACCAACTCCTACATCTGCCCGGTCATTTCCCTTTGGAAATATATACCCATAACCACCTATTATATCACCCATAAATAACTGCATAGAATTTTCGGAGTCTAAATCTAAATTAGTTACCTCAATCTCAATGGCACACCCCCAATCCTTTATGCCAGAAAACAACGTATCCCCAAGAAGTTTTCTACGAATTATGGATGTTACTCCATCAGCCCCAACAACAATCTTAGGTTTGATCTCAATTTCTCCTTGAATTGATTTCGCTTTAGCATAGTCGATATTTTTGCCTTTCATGACAATATCTGTAACTGTTGTACTAAGACGAAGTTTGCTTCCAGCTTTAATAGCAGCTTGAGCAAGTGTCTTTTCTGTTTCTTTCCGATTCAACATAAAAGATTTCCATTTTTGCTCTTTAGTAATGATTTTTGAAACAGGATTGTAAATCACTGTATCTTCAATTGGCCATGTATGCATTTTTTCTAAGAATGGGAGGTCTTGATAGAATTCTTCAAAGAGGAATTTGCTAACGGCCTCCCCACCCCTTAGAGGAGCCGCAATTTCATTTTTTCTGTCTACTACTACAACATCCAATCCTTTTTTTGACGCTATATACGAAAAAGTAGTTCCAACTGGTCCTGCACCTACAACCAACACATCGCACTCTATTCTCATCTTATGACTAACATCTTAGAATTATTTAAAAAAGTAACTAAACTTCGATAGTATTAGGCACATATGGTTTTACTTATCTGTTCGCGAGATCTGCTATACATTCGTACCACGAGGTAAGCCCCGTCAAATAATAGCATCGCAAGAAAGAAGTACCAGGGAAAAACGCCAAGCAACGCAACATACAAGACCGCAATTTTTGTGACCCAACGCTGATCAAAAAAAGCGATTATCCCTTTATGGAGAAAATTCGATTTATCAAGACTTGTCCTATTGTAGTCAACAATGTCATTACCAACTTCATCAAGGACTGCTGCCGCAATAAGAACAATTAACGGAAGGAAAAGCAACTGAACACCAGCGGCAATTAAAATTACGGCGATAACTGCAAGCCCAAGGCCATGTGCATAGTTATCGATTTTTCCTTTTAGAAAAACTCCTATTAATACTGCAAGTAGTATAGTCGCAGAAACCGGATCGATAATCATAGTATACGCCCAAAAGAGTCCAAGAATTGGAGCAAGCAGTACCGCGATTTTCTTGTTAAACGTAAGTTCATCGAACGCATCGTCAATATATTTTAATCCTGCCCCAAGGATGGGGTAGGCTATCAGGAAGAAATACATAGCGTTCCAGCCTATTGTTTTTTTTCTTAACGGCTTTTTTATGTTTTCAAACGCTCTTTTCCTTAAGTATATTTATATCAGCTAGGTATGCAGATGCCTCTGTAGACCACTTTTTTTTTTTATGCTTGAGAGATGTCAGAAGTAGTCGGGGACATAAGCAGAGCCTTTTGGCGAATCTGACTAACCGACCGAACACCAAGATAAGCGCCGTCAAAAAGCAACATCGCGACAAAGAAAAACCAGGGTAATATACTCACCACCACAAGCCCTAGAATGGCGACCTTTGCGACCCATCGCTGGTCAAAGAATCCAATCACGAGTCTCTGCCACCACTTTCCCCCAGCAAGGCACCTGCTCTTATAAACCAAATCATTGCCAACTTCATCAAGTAACGCAGCAACCGCAAGAATGAGTAATGGAACAAACAAAAGCTGAACACCAGCAACCACAACAATAGCGATAATTACTGCCAGACCAATCACATGGGCGATATTATCGATTTTTCCCTTCATTACCACACCAAGGAGTATTGCAAGAAGGATTGTTGCAGCGACCGCATCAATTATCATTGTATAAGCCCAAAGAATACCAAGTAACGGAGCGATTATATAAGCGGTCTTCTTATTGAATACTTTTTCATCAAATGCATCATCGATATATTTTACCCCTGCACCTAAAACCGCAAAAGCAATTAAAAAGAAATACATCTAGATCATACCTCCAAGGTAAGGAGAAACACCAATTGAATTCGCGCTCTTCTTTTGGTTCATTCTTTTCTAGCCCCAATGATATCAATTCTCCTGGAGAACATAAAACCCTCTTCCTAGAAAACCCTACAAAATTCCAAAAATGATATATTTTTTTTACTTTTGATGGAAAAGAGTGGCTTTCAAAAAATATAATAAATTATAATTTTTTATTAATAACAGCACAACGAAGTATTCTGCCCTATAGTCTTGTAAGAATCACCAGATTAAATTTTTCTTTTTTATGATAAAATACTAGAAAAAACAAAGAATAAAATTACGGTGAAATGTTCACAAGGTATTCTCTGTCTTTCTCTACTGTGTCTTTTACACGACAACGTAACGGGAGGGCTAGATAGCTATCATCCTCGACGTACAGCAGCCTGTTCTGCTCAAAGCTTTGCAATATAGCGGTTAGTTCAAATTCCGGCACGTCAAGGAATCGTTTCTGGAGTTCTTGGAATGATATGATGTCGATGCAGCTTAGGAAGATCTTTCGTTCGAGTTCGTTTAACACATGTATCTTTACGTTCAAAGGGTCTCGTTTGTCATAGATTTTTATAAAACTTCCCCCATCAACAAAATAAAATACGAACTGATCGGTCATGGTCTGTTTTCTATTTTTTTCAGACTGGGATGTTTCTTGGTCTTTTTTCCATTCTGCAACAAGCGGCTCCCAGGGGGGATTTAGTGTTGGATTTTTTGGGACGTATTCATAGAAAAAAGCGATCCCTTCCTTGAGTATTTCTGCGGGGTACATGAGCTGGTCGATAGATGCTGGTTGTAGTTGCTGGATATTGAATTGTTCGGGGTGGCGGTAGATTATGCTTCCATGCATGACCCGTAGTTCGCAGAGCTGGGGAGCATCGAGATAAGCCTTTAAAAGTTGTATTGTTTTTTTTGCCTCCTCATAGTCCGCCGTGTCTTCATTTGGGTATCGTACAAGGAGATTGTAGTTGTTTTGTATCTGGTTTTCTTTGCAGAACTTAAGGGCTGCAATATTGTCGATCACCCGTGCGCCCTTATTCATCTTTCGTAGATAACTTTTACTAAAGGATTCGATTCCTGTTTGAATGCTGGTGAACCCTGCTTCTTTCATCAATGTATAGTCTTGGCTGGTCAGTTGCCCTGCGCGTGCTTCAACGAAAAACGAAAAGTCTCGTCTAAGGTTTTTTAGTTTTTCAAATAGGGTTCTGTATTCGATCTTTGGTAATGTGTTTCCGATGAGCTGGAACTCTGTCATGCGGTATCTTTCAGAGAGCGATTGGATTTCTTGGATGATACGACTCGCCCTTTTTTCTCGGTAGCAGTGATGCTGGATGTTCAGGTTGCAAAACGTGCAGCGGTTCCACCAGCAGCCCCGGGAGATCTCTACAGGGAGTCTGCCATAATAGTGATAGTACTGCTGAATATCAGCAGTTGTTGAAGCAAGCTCCTTGTAGAATTGATCGTACGAGGGGATTGGTAGGCTATTAAGGTCAAGTTTTTCATCAGATCTGTTCCAGTGCGTCTCCTCTTGTTTCCGGTAAGTTACTTGAGGAATTGATTGGTAGTTCTCATACTCTGTGGCAAGGCGGAAGAGTGCATCTTCTCCATCGCCGGAGACAATATAGTCGACATAAGGGAATGCTCGTAAGACGTGTCCCCCAAGGGTGTCTGCTGTTCTGCTGCCGCCTAGAATAATCGTCTTCTCCGGGTGTAAATCTTTTATTTTTTTTGCAATGGCAAGGGAGGGGAGAAGTTGTCCATAATTTAAGGTAAATCCGATAATGTCAAAGGAACGCCAGTTGACATGTTCAAGGACCCATTGATAGAACAGATCGGTACGGTGGACATAGTCGTCAAATGAAAACGAGTGGGTCTGCGGTGATTGTGTGAAATGCTTGTAGAAGTATTCCCTAAATCTTGTTGCGTTTTTCTTCCAATGCTCTGGGAATATGTATCGGGAGAATACCATTTGTGCGGTGTAAGAATCATGGGGTGGATAGATCAGTAAATGATAGTTCTTAAGACCGTATATTTCTGCTGCTTTGAGGTAGAGATGGCGGGTCTCTATAGGCATTTCTTTCTCTTTGCAGTATCCCTCTAATACGGAGAGCTGGATAGAAGGTATCGTAACCCCAGCAAACGGCATAGCTACAAGTAACACACTTTTTTGTTTGTTGTGCATCAGCCAATCCAAGACTACCAATCACGTGAGTTCTTTTATAATTAACTCAAGAGATCTCTTTTTCTTTGCATTGTAATCGTGATAGTACCAACTGTAAGTTTAAATATATCCTATAATATAGATAATATAAATATAGGAAGATGAACGTATGAAAATGAATAATTTATTTCTTATTCTTTGCACATTTCTTTTCTTTGCAACCACTCTGTTTCCTCTCGTACAAGGGATGTCTTTTGATTTGGAGACAAATCTATTTTCGTACGTAGAGAAGAACCATAGTATAGGGGAAACCTTGGTTCTTCCCTCTTCATTTAGCTGGCGTGATATACATGGCGTGGATTTTACCACCCCAATACGAAATCAAGCCCCCTATCCAAGTTGTGAATCCTTTGCGCTGGTTGCAGCGGTTGAAACGATGGTTCAGTATCAGGTCGGATTTCCTTTTGGATGTGACCTTTCAGAGGCACATCTATTCTTCTATAGTGGAGGAAATATAATTTGGGGCTCGTATCCCGAGAATGACACTAAATTTCTCAAAGAGTACGGTGTCCCAGACGAGGCATGTTGGCCCTATCCAAAGGATTTGTATCAGTATCCTTTAAACACGACGAGTCCTGATTGGATGAATAGGACCGTAAAAATCACTAATTGGTCGTATATCCCTGATGATCCTGTAGCCATTAAAACTGCGTTACTTACGAACGGACCCGTGCCAAGTTATTTTCTTGTTTACGATGATTTCCTTTACTATAAGAAAGGGGTTTATCAACATCGCTGGGGGAGGGTTCGAGGGGCTCACTATATGGCGATTGTCGGCTACAATGACGACCCGGGGTACTGGATTGTGAAGAACAGCTGGGGAACACACTATCAGGATGAAGGATGGATCAATATTAAATACGGAGAATGTGGGATAGGTACAAAAAATTTCTATTTGACAGGCGTCTATGGGAAATTCCCTATTGTGTATGTAGATGATGATAACACGAATGGACCCTGGGAGGGAACTAAGGAGTACCCGTATCATACTATTCAAGAGGCTATACATACGGTGTATGACGGGTATGCGATTTATGTCATGAATGGAACATACAGGGAACATGTCATTATTGATAAAACAATCTCTTTATATGGTGAAAATAGGGAAACGACGATCCTTGAAGGAGAGGGATCTGATGATGTAGTGACTGTCACGGTTCCTGGTGTAAAAATCTCTGGGTTTACCATTCAAAACAGTGAGAGCCAACTCTATCATGCTGGTATTAAAACGCTTTCGTTAAATTCGAATGTTACTATCGAGGATACCATCATTCAAAATAATGCGATTGGTATTTACCTTAATTACGCCTATGAAACCTCCTGGAACATTGTTCAAAATAACAGTATCGTTCATAACGTGAAGGGTATCTATGCACATTGGGCTAATAACGGGCAGATCACCAGAAACACGATTGCTTTTAATGAAGAAAGCGGAATTGAGACGCAGCATTGTAAAAATTTATACATCGCAGGAAACATTATTAGTGATAACGGGGCGTATGGTATCTTTTTACGGGGTGCGTCCGATCACAATACTATTACAGGAAGAAATGTGATTCGACACAATGCTATCGGTATAGGAATCAGTGAATCAAAAAGAAACGTGATTAGTAAGAATAATTTTATTGGGAATATCGACCATGCATCTTTTTACAATGCATTTTTGACTACTTGGAGGAGTAACTATTGGGATGATAATATGTTGTTCCTTCCTAAGATCATATGGGGGAGCATTGGCAAACGACAGTTCCCCTGGATGAATTTCGACTGGCTTGCCATGAGGAAACCATTTGACAGGTGACCCAGATAATGAAATTGGAGGTTGAAACAGCTTACTCCCAATCCTTTTTCACGTAATTCTAAAATACCAGTTATTGTTCTATTCTTATAAAAAATTGGGAAGAATATGGTCGACATAGATCTCAAAGATAGGAAAATACTCTATGAACTTGATCTTGATGCTCGACAGTCACTAACCCAAATCGGAAAAAAGGTCGGATTAAAAAAAGATATTGTCTCTTATCGAATTCGCAGGATGCAGGATGAAGGAGTCATAATAAATTTTTGGACTGCGATTAACACTTTTAAATTAGGATATGAGGTCTATAGGATTTATATAAATTTTCAATACGTTAGCTCACCGATTAAAGAAAAAATTATTTCGCATTTTGTCACCCATAGGAATGTTTGGGCGGTTATCTCTCTGAAAGCAGAGGTCGATTTTGATGTTCTCGTATGGGTGAAAGATATTTATGAATTTTATAAATTCTGGGATCGAACGCTTGATGAATTTGAGGATTATTTTGCAAAAGTTACGATCTCTATATATGTTGAAGCGTTTAATTATAAGAAATCTTTTTTGCTTCCAAATCACCCCGACAAAGGAGATAGGTTGCTGTATAGAACAACATGTGGTGGAAAATCAGTGGAAATTGATAAAGTTGATTACGGGCTTTTAAATGAACTAGCTGTTAATGCACGTATTCCCTTGATAGATCTTGCTGAAAAACTTGGGATCTCTTCGCAAGCGGTGAATTATCGGGTTAATAAACTCATGAAACATGGTGTCATAAATGCGTTTCGAGTGAATGTTGATCTAATAAAATTGGGGCTTCAACATTATAAGCTAGAGATATATCTAAAGGATCATAAACAGAGACGTGCAATTTGGCAGTATCTAAGAGAAAAACCTTATTGTGATACATTGAATGTTGCAATTGGTTGGAGTGATTTAGAATTCGAAATTATTGTTGAAAATGTCCAGCAGTTGGGGGAAATCATGGAAGAGATTGATGCAAAATTTCCCAATACTATTAAAAAGCAGAATTTTTGGATTTTTGACAAGGTTCATAAAGAAAGATGGTTACCTGAGTTTTAATGTGATGGCTCCTATGAAAACATCACAGAATAATATATGGAGTAATAACGTTTTAAAAAAATAAGAGTTTTATAATAATGTAAAGAAATATAAAGTAGCATCAAATATTTTTTTATTTTTCCCTGTAGAATTTTACTTTTCTTTTATTTTATAATGAGGGACAAATACTTGGGCAAATGCTTGATGCTACCGCAGTTACTCCTACTAGAGCGCCTATTATTATTGTTTCCATACCTTACTCACCATCCTACATTGATATCTATTATCATGATATACTTTCTCTGTCATTATTTATATACTTGTCGTGCAAAAATGACAAATTGAAAATACAGAAAACCCAAAAAATCCTCTCCTGGTACAATCCTATAAATTATACCTATACATAATACCAAAATGACTGGTAAACCCCTCCTTATAAAAAACTATCAATACTCTGATCCACATCAGTCAGATACTGGTTGTAAACCAGAGCAGGCGCAAAAAAAGTTATCAAAAAAACGGTTTGCGTTTTGAGCACTTCCACCTGCTTAACAAACTCCATGACTCCCTCCCGTTCATACAAATATTCGATTTCATAAGCCTGCATAATTGAAATCGATCGCCAACCACGATGTAAAATCGAATAATTCCCTTCATTCTCAGATAACTCCTCCTCCACTTGATCTGCAAACGTGCTTAATCCTTGCCCCTCAAGAAGTGAAAACGGGACACTGATAATCAATGAGACATTGGAAGAATTTTCTGGGGAAAACCAAACAGCAACCGTCGATAAATTAGTCTCAATCTGTTGCCAACCCGATGGGGGGTCCAAAGAAAATCCATACTTATTATTATAAGAACGAGTGACTGGTTGCTCCACACATCCACCAAAGAGTAGGACACCAACCACAAATATCCCAATGACCATAATATGACTGTTCATAAATCTCTAAAAAAAGACAAACAATATCTGATATAAAAACACGTCAGCCCCTAACCCAAAATGTTCCGTCCGATCAAAATCCTATAGAGACACGCCACATGGAAAGGAACAGCATCTACCTTATTAAAAAAAACAAGAAAAAAAGTAGAAGGAGAGGTATCAGCATGCTTTTCCGATTTCATCAACTGCTTCAGGGTTTGCAAGCGTTGAAGTATCACCGACTTCTTGACCAAGTGCTTTAGCCCGAATGACTCGTCGCATAATTTTTCCACTCCGAGTCTTAGGTACATCAGAGACAAACCAAATCTCATCAGGTCTAGCGAGTTTACCCATTTCTTTTGCCACATGTTCACGGAGTAATTTTCTTAAATCATCGGTCGGTTCTATCCCCTTTTTTAGCACCACAAACGAGGTGATCGACTCACCTTTCGCCTCATGTGGTTTCCCAATGACTGCTGCCTCAGCAACCATCGGATGACTAACAAGGGCGGACTCGACTTCGGAGTTCCCAATACGATGACCAGAGATCTTTAAGACATCATCTGCTCGACCCTGGATCCAGAAATATCCATCGCTATCCTGACGGGTGACATCACCAGCAAGGTAAACACCTTTGTATTTTCCCCAGTAGGTCTCTTTGTACCGATCCGGATTCTTATAGATCCCGCGGAGCATTCCAGGCCATGGATGGAGTAA
>Ga0209427_10000832_pt1 | contig 34121 bp, 33 predicted proteins | sample DeeMarSWOR136_30_FD_187465 | JGI IMG/M metagenome (GOLD analysis project Ga0209427, IMG submission 187465) | Marine sediment microbial communities from White Oak River estuary, North Carolina - WOR-1-36_30 (SPAdes) (version 2) | ecosystem: Environmental > Aquatic > Marine > Intertidal zone >...
TTTGGCAGAACATTCAGTTACTCTTCTTATCGGCAGGAGTCGGTGATTTTATCTCATATACTCCCTTCAAGTGTTACCCTGATTTGAACCAGGCCGAAATCTGCATATACTTTTCAACCTTGTCGGTATCAGGAAATCCGACGGCAGATTTCCACGCATCCACGACTTCCGTTTCGCTTTCGCAGTCAACGCTATACTACGCTGGTATCGTAATGGTGTCAACGTTCAAGCAAAACTCCCTTTTTTGGCTGCGTACATGGGCCATATCTCGATAAACTCCACATACTACTATCTGCGATTTGTTGAACCGTTGGCCTCACTCGTCAGCTCCGCATTCGCTGCCCACTATGGTGACCTTATCCAAGAAGTTGAAGGAGGTGGACAATGAAACCTAAACGACCAAACCTGCTCGCATCCCTGCTGCGAAACTTCTTTTGTGACTATCTTCCAATTCTACGCGGTATGAGACCAAACACAATCAAAAGTTATCGGGATAGCCTTGTGCTGCTATTGCGTTTTCTTGCTTCGCATAATAACCGACAGGTTTCTTCTTTGGACCTGGAAGATATGGGACATCAGGATATCAAAGCCTTTCTTGTCTATCTTGAACGTGACCGTAAAAACGGTGCATCTACTCGAAACATCAGGCTCGCTGCTTTTCATTCTTTTTTCCGTTTTGTGGCCGCACAGCACCCGGACAGGTTGGAGCATGCTCAGCGAATCCTTGGAATACCATTCAAAAAGACCGATTCGGAGGTGGTTGATTACCTTGAGTACGAGGAAATTCGAGAGATATTATATACCGTTGACCGGAATACACCCAAAGGGCGACGGGATTATACTCTCTTAGCTGCGCTGTTTAACACAGGTGCCCGAGTACAGGAAATCCTGGACATGAGGGCTTGTGATCTCCAGCTTTCCAAACCATTTCAAGTGAAGCTCATGGGCAAAGGCAGAAAAGAGCGATGTTGTCCTATTTGGCCCCAGACTGCACAACTTTTGCGTAATCTATGTACAGAATTGAACATAAGTCTCGATTCCGAAGAGCGAATTTTCAGGAACTGCAGAGGGACACCATTGTCTCGCTTTGGTGTTCACTATATTCTTAAGATGTGTTTGAAACACGCTCAAACTTCTACTGACAGTCTTCGCTCTAAGCGACTGCATCCTCATAGTATGCGACACAGCAATGCGGTTGCGCTCTTGAGATCCGGAGCGGATTTAACAACGATAGGACAGTATCTGGGGCATTCAGACCCGAAAACCACAGGTCGTTATGCTGTTATCGACCTTGAGATGAAGCGAAAAGCTATTGAAAAAGTTAAGCCGGTGAAGAGCCGGGAAACTTGCACGCCACCGTGGCGTCGCGATAAAACAGTTATCGAATGGCTCGAATCTCTTTGAGGTCTGAAATTAATGTGCAGTTGTCATGCACTAAGTCTTAAGCCTACAGATATTTACGTTGGCAACTGCACATTAATAACTACTTAACATAAGATCTGGAGGGCAACTTCCACAGAGACATTAGAGGCGCAAAGATTCACTTTACGGGAGATGCATACGAGGACCAGGCTGACGTTGACCCTGGTGACTATCTGGGCGGCTTTGCCCAGCATCAAACCGGCAGAGTGGGTGACATCACTGCAGGCCTGCCGCCTCACGACTACGGATCCGTGCCCTACGTCGAGTGGTATGGTCACGAAAATGGCAGAGTAGTAATTGAGCTTGAGCCTGTTCAGGTTGAGGTGATCGGCACACCAATACCGGCAACAGAGTCTGACCCAATCTCCCGCGAGCAGCAGAGCCGCAACATGGCCCAGTTCTTGGGTGGCTTAGCTGCGGAACTGAGCTTGCCGAAAGAGCGGGCGATTTGTGTAGGTGGCGACACGGTTGTGACGGCCGACAAGAGGGCCGCCAACAACAAAATACGTGGCATGAAGCTGCTGACCAAAGAGATTCGAAAGAAACTGCCGCCGTTGTATTCGCAGGATGGTAAGGGCAGCAAGGCAATCGCCCACGTTAAGTACTTCACCCCGGATGCGAACTGGACATGGCACAGCATCGAAGGTGAGCCTGTACTTGATGAATCGGGCAAGGAAGTTGATTTCAGATTTTTTGGGCTGGTTGACGGCCACTGCAAGGAGCTCGGCTACTTCGTGCTGAGCGAGCTTGAGAGTGCCCGAGGCCCGATGGGACTGCCGATTGAGCGAGACATGTACTGGCAACCCAAGACGCTTGAAGAGATTGCGCCGGAGATGTTTGAGGAGTCCGAGAGAGGAGGTGATTGATATGTTCACAGATGTAGAGTTTATGACGGCGAAAGAAAAAGAGCTTGTCCTGAAGCACTGGAAAACGTTCTTGAGGCACGGCCTCAAGAAGCAGCATTTCACAAAAAGGTTGTACGAACACCTGCATTTGCACGTTGGCTACATCGCGAATTTCAACTTGGCAGGCTTTTACTCCACATACTTCGAAGCTGGTCAGGATATCGAACGCTTTTTTGAGCGCTTCTGCGGCCACCTGGCTCGCACCCATGGAGTGAATCATGATTATGATGACATCAATACCGCTATGCACGAGGTTTACACCCAACACCGGGATGCCATCAGAAAACAAGCTGAAGATGATATCGCAGAAAGACTGAATTTGCTGGAGGCCGGCGTCAAACGTTCCAAGACCGACAAAGAGTTTGCCAAGAAGTTCCTCAGTAGTGTGAGAATTTGATGAAGGAGACTCATCATGTTTGACAAGATAGCACAGATTATCAACGAGCGGGTAGGCGATGGTTTTACCGGTGAGGACTATGATCGAGGCTGGCATGATGCAATTGAGGGTGTGGCCGAGAGATTGGCCGATTACTTCGGATCTGAGAATCCCTTCTTCGGCCGTCAGGCGTTCCTGAAGGCCTGCGGCTTCGATGCTGAGCAATACTGGAGAGCCGTGCCATATAACGACCAGACGGAGCTAGCCAACCGCTTCGCGGTGGCCACCATTGTAGATAGCAACGGTGATATTATCGCCGATGTGTTCAGCCGAGAGGCTGCCACTCTTATCGAAATGGCCCCGGAACTGAAAGGGAAACTATCAGAATATGAAAGGGCCGACCATGGATAAGTTCACAAAGATAACAACCGGATTCGTGGCTCAAACCTTCGAGAAGAAAAATAAAGGTCGGTTTGTTTGTACACATCAGGAATTTATTGCCGGCGACGAGTGTGACTACGAGGATGCTCAGGGTAATCCAATTGAGCCCCCTGACTATTATTATCAGCCGTATAACATGACGTTAAGAAACCAACCGCAACAGGAAACAAAGGAGGCAACCATGCTCAATAGAGTATATGAAGCAATAGAAGAAGTATTAGAAAGCCTGGATGCAGGCGGCGAGCAATCGCGTCAGTTTGCCGAGGAAATCAAGGTCCTAAGAGAAGTGATCGGCCATCCAAAGGCTATAGAGGACGTCTCTGATGAGATGGAAAGAAGAGAGATAATAGTAAGAAAGCTCAGAAGACTGGCAATAGAGGCAGAGGGTTTGACAGCCGATTTACCTACCCTGCCCGTGCAGAAGTGGCTCGATGGCACTGTGGCAGATGCAACGAAGGATGTGTTTTTCAAAAGCCATGACTTAGCCAAGCTGCTCCAGTTTATTGCCGATGTTGGCGTCAGCAAGGGAGATTGAAGTCACGTACTTCCAATTATTCCAACCTGGGCTGAGTTCATTAGGACCCAACCGTAAATGTTAACAGGGGCATCTGTTGTCTGATATCAAACAGGTGCCCTTTCTTATTGAGGCCGTAAAGATGGAAGAATACAGGGTTGTAACGTTATCGATCATCTGCAGCAAATCAGATGTATCAACCGTTCAAAAGCAAATGGAAGGTTCGCCTGTTGCGCAATTAGGGGTTTATACCATCAATTGTGGCGGCGTGCGGGACCTTACACCCGATGAATGGGATGAATTCAGCTGTGCTTATCCTGATGCCGTATGTCTTGAAGGTACTTGACCATATTTGGGAGATAACCATGAGAAAAGTAACAGTAAAATTAGACATGCGTATTGTAATGTCGGTGGATGAAGGGGTTGAGATTTCGGAGATAGTCAACGAATTAGACTACCAGGTGAACGATACCACCACTGCTGCTGATATCTTGGATACCGAAATCACCGACTATGAAGTCGTAGACAGCAAATAGTCCGCAACAGAACGAGAATTCACTTCCCAAATCATGCCACACGCCTGTTTTGTGCAATAACCTTAGCTGAGTTAAAGGAGATACTACTATGTCACACTCGAAAAGAGAATTTACTTTAGTTGTCGATGAACGCGAGCTGGCAACTATCCTGGCTGCCCTGCGATTCCACCAGGATGAGAATCTTCGAACTTGCCGGGGCATTCCCGACCAGGTGATTAAAGATATTGCCACCAACTGCGGTTCGTTGAAACCGCTCAATCCTGATGAGGTTAGCAGGCTGTGCGAAAGGATAAATATTGGTGATGAGAGATGCAACTGGTGCGGAGAAGCAATAACGCAAGAGGCTATCAGATGGAAAGGCGTTTGCTTTTGCAGCGATGCCTGTCTGGATGCGTGCAGAGCAGCGCAGTGACCGGTCAATATGAAGCCATGCAGAATATCCACTTCATTAGAAAGGTTCAAAAATGGACAACAAGATCAAAGAGCTGGACAGACCAACGGTCAAGTACATCAGGAAGCGTCTGGAGACTGCTGCCAAGCCTCTGGCAGAGGAGCTGGGCGTAGCGATTGATTTAGGTAATTGCACCTTCAAGCCGAGCAACTGCAGGTTCCAGCTGAAGGTCTCTGTGCTGGACGCTGACGGCAAGGCGATAACCGAGGAAAGCGAGTCCTTTAAGAGCAGCGCCAGACTATTCGGCTTGGAGCCGGATGACCTAGGCAGGCAATTTGTCTTTCGAGGCCAGCCATATACCATCTGCGGGCTCAAGCCGAAGAGCCGCAAGTATCCGGTAATAGCACGGTCTGGTAACGGCAAAGACTACAAATTTGACTGCCGGACCGTTTTGGCGGCATTGGGTAGAGAAGTGCCGGACTGGCTCTAAGATGGCTCATCCGGCTAGTGTACCCCGTGAGCAAGAAACACCACGTAAATTCAGAAGGAGTAACATTATGCACAACACCAGAGAAGAAATCAATATCGCCAGGATCGTGTATGATGCCTATCCGCATGCTGATCTGTTGCCCATCGAGCCAGATCAAGATTGCCGGTGCCTGCAGACCTTATTGTCACGGGTCACCGGTGAAAACATCGGAGACAGCTTGTTCAAGTGTATGGTAGTCGAGATCGTCGAAGGCGGCGACAGCACTCTGGACGGAGCGATCCGGGTCCTGGAGCAGGCCAAGGCAGATGTAGAGGCCGTATTGCAGGCCCTTCAGGATGCGGACGCAGAACAGTTTCGCCAGTGCGCTGAGTGAATCGTGCATCTGAGCAGAACGACACCCACCTCAATCACACCCGTTCAACAAATCTAATCATCAGCAAGTCACCAAAGACTTCAACTTGAAAGGAAATGCTATGCAAGAGAAGAGAATCTGCGCGCGCGGCCCGCCCAGACGATAGGCTGTTAGCATCAACGTGTGTCACGTGCAAACCAAAGAAATCTCTTACCAACAGAATTGAAAGGAATTGAAAATGAGAGTACTCTACATAAACAATGCCGGCGGGGGCTATGCTGACTATGTCAGTATCACCGATGGCACAACTATCGATAAGTTCTTCAAAGAGAAAATGCCGGGAGAACAAGCTTCGAACCACCTGATTAGAGTCAACCGCCAGCCTGTACCGCGGGACTATGTCCTGAAAGATGGAGACCGCGTGACAGTAACTCCAACAAAAATCGAAGGCGCGGTGGCGTAGCGCCATCGCCTAACAAATGTCACTTGGGGTACCTGCTTGTCTTAGCGATGGGTAGGTGCCCTATTATTTTGAAAGGGACTCACTATGGAGAACATAAGAACATTAGTGCAGATAGCCGGCAACGTGCAAGAAGGGCTGACAAGTCTGAGGCACAGCCGCTATTTTGAACTGATGAAACGGCTTACAAGTCTAACAGGTAAGCTTGAGGAACTTAACGCTGAATCCAGGAAAATGAGCGTGTCATTGATGCACAATTGGTTCACAGCTGCAGATCGCTGTTGCAGCCGAATAACCAGGCTGCTGAGCGATATATCGCATTCAATATCGCAAGTGAAACAGCTCGCAGAGGCCCCTCAGAAGAAAGCCCCTACACTAGCACAGATCCTGGAAGAGCTGGACCAGGTGCAGGATGAATTCGGCAGTGTAGATTTGGAAAAGAGCGAAAACACAATCTTTGTGGTAACAGATCCGATTACATTGGAAGATGTGCCCCTCGGGCCATTCAGGATTCAACTCGAATTAGGTAAGCTCGGCGACCTTTACAAGGATCGTCCTTACCGTGTAATTGCCCTTGATCCAAACCCTGCAGCCACAGACAGCAATGTGACTCATCCACACGTAACAAGCCAGAGACTTTGTGAAGGGGATGGCGCTGCAGCGCTAACGGCTTCACTAGAGCAAGGGAGGTTGAGTGATTTTCTTACAATGGTCAGAAGTATCCTAAATACCTACAACCCCGACAGTCCGTATATCGCATTGCACGATTGGACCGGGCAGCCATGTCACGACTGTGGATACACCATGAGCTCAGAGGACACTTACTTCTGCCAGCACTGCGAACATGATTACTGTTCCGAATGTTCCACGTATTGTCGGCTCTGTGAAGAGCCGACCTGTCTGGGCTGCAGCGGGCAGTGCCCTCACTGCGAAGACATGGTGTGTCGGAATTGCATCAGCGAATGTGAGAGGTGTGGAGAGCTGTTCTGTGAATCGTGCTTGGAGGAAAACCTATGTCCAAATTGTAGAAAAGAAACGGAGAAAGAAAATGAAGAACAACAAACACAAATTACTACGGTCAGCCAAGAGGCAAATACAAGCCAACCTCAGACAAAACCAACAGAAATCAAGCCTGCAGGCTGAAAACAAAACAGAACGTCCCGGAAGACTTGCATTGAGGTTCAGCCCAACAGCATGGGCAAAGCTGCTGTACTTCAGGGATAAGTCCGACGATGAAGTTGGCGGCTTTGGCATTACAGAACCGGATGATCTGCTCTTTGTGAAAGAGTTCATCACGGTCAAACAAGAGGTCACTGTTGTCAGTGTGAAATTTGACGATGAGGCAGTCGGCAACTTCTTTGACACGCAGGTTGATCTCGACAGAAAACCCGAAGAATTCGCGAGAATTTGGTTACATACCCACCCCGGCGATTCGCCCGAGCCCAGCGCAACAGATGAAGACACGTTCGACAGGGTCTTTGGCAGTTGCGAATGGGCGGTGCTTTTTGTTGTAGCCCAAGATGGTAAGACATACGCCAAGCTGAGCTTCAATGTGGGGCCAGGCGGCCAGGTGCTTATTCCCGCTGAGATCGACTACAGCGGAGATTTCAGCGCCAGCGACCGTGAGCTTTGGGATGCTGAGTTTACAGCCAATATCAAGGCGGTCGAGTGGGTAACTAAGAGTTCCGCTGAAGAAAAGAGGTTAACCAGAAATGAGCTTTGCGGCTATGCACTTCCGCATGACTTCCTTGACGAATTCGAGAAGATGGAACCAGAGGAACGTCAGTTTGTTTTGGATGAGCTGGCTGAAAGGCCCGAATTGTGGAACGAAGAGGGGGTGATGACCTTATGAGCGAAGAGCAAACTAATGAAAGGTACAGTCGTCAGCGTGATATTGTTCCTGCTGAAAGGATTGCAGAGTGCAAAGCTTCTGTTATCGGCGTCGGCGCTATCGGCAGACAGGTCGCCCTACAACTGACAGCGATGGGTATTCCACGGCTCCAATTGGTCGACTGTGATGTTGTTGAGGAAAGCAACTTAGCGAGCCAAGGCTACCTGGAAGAGGATTTGGACGAGCCAAAAGTTGAGGCAACGGCAGATCTGTGCCGGCGAATCAACAGGCACCTTGAAGTTCATACGGTACCTGACCGCTTTCGCAGGAGCATGGAAATCGGCAACATTGTGTTTTGCTGTGTAGATCGCGTAGACGTGCGGCGTCTCATTTGGGAATCAGTGAAGGACAGAGTGAATTATTACAGTGACGGCCGGATGAGTGCCGAAGTGCTCCGTGTGCTGACAGCCTGTGATTTTGAATCACGCAAGCACTATCCGACCACTCTGTTTAGCGCGGATGAAGCCTTTGTCGGGCCTTGCACGGCAAGGACAACCATTTACTGTGCCAATATTGCTGCAGGTTTGATGCTCTCACAATTTACAAAGTATCTGAGGGGCATGCCAATTGAGCCTGATATCCAGGTGAATCTTCTGGCTTCGGAACTAACTGTTGCTCCAGGCCGCTGACAACTTCCGGCAGTAGACTCTGCACGTACTGCTGCCCGAATTCCAGTCAACAAATAGGCGGTAAAACACATGTCAAAAGAATCAGAGTACAAGACCATGACCGCAGTGAGTTTGCTGGATGCCTTAGCGGAGTCTGGAGTGCAAGATGACTTCGAGATATGGCTTTCAGCCGACGAAGAGGGAAATGAGTTCTTGCCGATGCAGGCAGATCCCAAATTGAGTCTGGCTATTGACGGAGACAGGAAGAGAGTCGTGTTCTTCCCGTCACATCGGTAATTTCTCCTCTTTTTTCACCGCAGCCGCTTTTTCTGGCTGCGGTTATGTCACGACCTAGTTCGGGCTGCGAGATCCTCTACCGCCATCCTTGTCTGTAGTTAATTCAGCAAGACGTTTGTCTCGAATCACAAGTACGCGCCTTACACACTCCTCCGGAGAGCGTTCGATCTCGTGTTCCCAGATGCGCAATACCTTCCAGCCTAGGCGGCGCAGCTTGCGGAAATTGCGCTGGTCCCGCTCACGTGTCGCTGCAATCTTATCCCTCCACTTGTCCGACAATTTGTGTTGCCACAGAGGGAATCGCCAGCCGTGCCAAAAGTCACCGTCGATGAACACAGCCAGCTTCACTCTACTAAAGACTATATCGGGCTGGCCGGGCAAGTTCTTCTTATGCTTGGCAAAGTACACACCTTCTCTCCTTAGTAAGGAAAAGACAACTCGCTCGGGGATTGTATTTTTGCCCTTGATCTGGGACATGACCTTGCTTCGCTTTTCTGGCGACATTATGTCGCCGCGGTGCTCGCCAGGGACTGGAGCACTACCCGGTGCCCACGAGCGGTGGCCAGCCTTTCGTGGTGACTGCTTTCTATTTGAGATTTTTCGTGCCATGTTTCCATTCACATTGTCATAATGCTTGCCGCTATTCATTTAGGAAAATTCGATTCAGGCCAGTTGCTTACGTCGGCACAGCTATTGAGACCTGCTTGTGCAAGAATGTCCACTATATCTTTGGCTCCAATTACCACGACTGGATGCTTGTCCTCCTTTAGTTCGCGATAAGCTTGCGAATTGAGATATGATGTTGTAACAAGGACACCGAATTGGCGATACCTTAGCCGAGAAATTAGGCGCGATACTTCCCTAACACCGACCGAGTTGTCCAGGTTATAGCATTTAGCCTCCAAGGCAAAATCTACAAAGATTGCGGATGCGCCATGCCCCACGCGGTAAAGGCCGATAGCATCGCGGCCGCCATCTCTGCTTGGCCGTGTGAGATCAAACGAGAAGAATTTCCTGTCCATTATTCGCACGATTCTTGAGGCGCAGGCTTCAAACGCAACAGGTGAATCCTTGAAATGTTCGTGTATAGAGCCGATGATTTTCAGCGATTGTTCGTTACGCGGGATCTGCTCATTTTTGGTGCGATGTTCAACTGAAGTCCCGGCCTTCAATGGACGGTAGGTGCCGTTCTGGACCCAGTGGCTCCATGCGGCTGGGCAATTTTCTGATAGAGGTACTCCGTCTTTGATATCCTTCAGCCACGCGCGTGAAATGTAAGCCACGTCCAGAATGGTTAGTGATGACCGGTAATTCTGGAAGCGCTGCCCACTCGCAATTTTCCATATAGCAACGAGATCTTCCATTGCCGTTAATTCCTGTGCACCAGGAACCGCCAAACCAAGGAAAATCATGTCACGGAACGAACCAGCGTTACCAAAAACTAGTATTGGTGGCACCTCTGCCCGACGATGTGGATTCGCGTGCAAAGCATCGAACATGTTCCGCAACAATTGGTTGCCGTTCCGTGGAGTTTCATGAAGTGTCCGTCCAGGCCGTTTGTTATCGCCGTAGTACGTGAGGATTCCTGTTTCCCTATCCAGGTTGTCCGGCCAATCTGGATCGTTGAAACTTGATGTGAGCACGATCAGACGCGGTGCCTCAAGAGCGCCCAAGTAACGGAAGCCGCCCTGGTTGCTGACACCGATCAGGCGAGGTAGTGGATCATCTCCGGCGTTTCCTGATCGACCACCCTGGTAAATCGCATCAACCACGAGATCGGCATCATCAAGTTCATCCACCTTAAATTGTCGCTTGGGCATGGACTCTACCTGTTTCCCATTCATGGTTGAATCGCACCCGACATAATGTTGTGGGCTATGTCGGCAAAGAATCCGAGTGAAGGACTGTCGGGTGTGCCAATCAAAGCCGCCCGATCAAGGAAGCGGTTGCCCTCTTCACAGCTTGTTTCGGGTAGTAGAGCGCATGCGTGACAAGCGGCGCGATTAAGGGAGTCGATGCCCTGGCCGCGGCTTTCGATACAAAGCGGGTCAGATGAGCACCACATGCCGTCTTCGATCGAGCCGAGCAACAAGGTCTCAAAGCGGTCCGGTTTGCCCTGCTGGACAAGGCCCCCCATCGTGCCTTCGCTGTCGCCAGCAGCCGTGTAGATCAGGATGCCGGTCATTTTTTTGCTTTCATTTTCCCAGCAATAGATACGTTCTCGCAAAGAAGAGCTGCCGTAACCACATTCAAAACTCAATCTTCGAATCAGTACATGGGCCAGCGTATGCAACAGGAAGAATTTTGGTGGCAGCATGCGGGGCGTGCGGCCGAGAATTTGATAGATGCGCGTGTGATTGGCAATGATGTCGTGGTAGCGGGAGGCAACTTCATCTGTTACCCATTGCTCTACTCTCGATTTCTTCAGAGTCAGGAATATTCCTTCACCGTAAACACGAACTGCCGGCAGCCATTCCTGTGGCTGAAGACTCAGTTGCGACTGGTCCTGCCGGTCAAATTCGCGATACGGTGGCGGGTTGATCCGTGAAAAACCTGTCAAGGCCCTCGTCTCTGCGAGCTTTTCGACCAGAACAATGTTATCGATGTAGTTGCGGACATCGTCCTTATACAAGCTCGGGTCTTGTGAGAGAGTGACAAACTCACCTTCAGCATCACTCGATGGTTCCAGAAGGGCACGGTATTCTGAATAGCGGTACTCTTCCTCGCTTTCCGTTCTATCTGATATGCCTAGACCGGTTAGTTTCTGCATGGCTACTTCTTTGAGCCGCTCAAAATTCAATCGCTTCAAATCGGCAAAGAGCCGCAACCTTGTCTCGTCCAGCGAGCCGTCTTCCTGAACACCCGAAGTCAGTATGCTCCAATTATGAGGATCGTCAACAATCTTTCGAAGCGGGTCACTGAACGGTGGGATAAGAATCGAGCTGGCCACTTTTGGGAAGTAGAGGTTGGTTGCGCCTCGTTGTAACATCCGTGGCGGTTTTTCTACGCTACATTCTTGTCTTCCGTGCGGTCCAAGCCACGGGCGATTCCCGGAACATCGCAGACCTTTCAGTGAGCGAGGACCAGCCGAGCCCATCAACGAACGATGCTTAGCGTCGCACTTTTCGCACTTCACGACCAAGCCCATCAAGCCAGCCTTGCCCGTGTAGTTAAGTCGCAGCATAGGAGCGTCACAAATCTTGGCCTGATCCAGTGATTGCCCAGGACGGGTGTGCGCCCATTCAACCCAGGGAAAATCGTCGATGTGACCATTCTCGCAGGCAACGATGAAGCGGACAGGGACCATTCGCCATCGTCTCTTTTCCGGCAGAGCAGAGCATGGAGGCTGCGACTTTTTTCCTGGCTTTGGTTTGAACCGCAGTCCCAGTGGACTATCACATCTTGGCGGGAACGGTTCGTTCCAGGAAGTCCTTTCCAATGCGCGACAGCGTGGGCAAAAATGCCACAAAGGAAAGCGAACAAAAGGCAAATAATCACCTCGTTGACTTTCGTGTGGCCCTGGCGGCGGTGCGCGGAAGTATCGGATACCAAGCCGTCGTGCTAGGCGCACATCGTGGATTGGACATTCTGGATGGTCAGGCCAGACATCCAGCCCCGCTGCCATCAGGCTCTGGCCTGGAAAATCGACTATCGCGCCCACGCCGAAGGGCATCACTGCCTGAGAACGTCGAACTGACTTTCTGGTCATGTCCGTTCCCCCAAAGACTACTCGGTAACCTCATATGCTGCAATCACCTTGGCGTCACATTCGACATCCACGTTCCGCATAGATGAGGGTGTGGGCCATGGTGACTCATCCCATTCTGCCAGCGGTTCACTGCCAGCAGGATACATTAGTGGCCTCCTCGACGGGGGAGGGCCGAATTTCCCCCATTCAGATGGACGTATGCTGTTCCACACCTTCAGTAGGTTCTGAAGTCTATCCAGCAGAGCGGCCGCATGCTCAGAATCCACTCTTTTACATCGCTCATCAATGTGACTGATGATCTGAGTGATTGATTGTTCTGTTGGATCTATGGCATCTGGAGATCTTACACCTGCTAAATGGCGGGCTAACACAACGAGTACGGCGTGGAGAGCCCGCTCCAAGACGGGTAATGAGTACGGTGTCACACTGGTTGGTTCCACGTATTTGTAGAATGCGGCATGGTAGGCGCGAAAGTGCTCGTAATGAGAACGGTCACGCGGCTTGCCGGGATTATACATCGTAATCAAAAGGCCAGGTGCTGCCTTGGAACGTCCAATCCGGCTGCTGGCCTGGATGTATTCAGATGTCGTTTTTGGCTGTCCGACCACTACCATCAAGCCAAGTCGGTCCACATCCACACCCACTGAAATCATATTCGTGGCGAGCAGTGTGTCCAGCGGACGGGGACCGTCTTCCGAGGCGCGCGGATAGCGGACGCTTAGCCGTTCAAGAATCTCTGGAATCTCTTCTGCGGTGCGTCGACTCGTGAGCTCTATTGGAGAGCCGAGGCTTCGACACAATTCCTTTGGCAGATGTGAACGGCTGGCAATAGCCCACATGTACTCCGGAATGTCTGCCTCGACCAAGGTTGCCGCATGGCCGAGCTCGCGCAGGCTGTTGAAGTACTGCAGGATCGTCCAGTACGGATCGCGAGTACCCTCGGTTGCTCCAGACGGCAAAGGTATCGACTTGCACCATTGAAATAGTGCGCTCAACGCACGGACCATCGCTGTGACAAATGAGGGGGCAGCCGATGCAAACACGCCCACGTACACGCGACCTGGAGCGTCTGAATTCTCCTTTGCAAAGAACGAATCAGAAATGTCCAGTCCTTGCGGCGGAAACTGGAATGTTGGTCGGTCGTATAGGGCTTTACATTGATGCCAGCCGCGGCGGATCGTGGCCGTAGAGGCGACAATCTTCGGACGCCGGCCCTTCCAGGAAGATAGTAAGTCTATTGCACTTTCGTACAACCCGACAACTGAACCTAGTGGTCCTGAAATCAAGTGTAACTCGTCCTGGATGATCAGATCGGGAGGATCATAATCACGATCTATTCCCAATCCAAAGATGCGGCCTGACTGTTCTCGCCATGCCAGCATTGCGAATTTGTCCACCGTGCCAATGATAAGTGTTGGAGGACATTCATAAATGTCATCATCAATAACCGCAACAGGCAACTTCTGTGATCGCTTCGAGAACGGACAGCGACGCTCAGGACAAACAAAGATCACCGTTTTGGGTTTCCCGTGAGGTACATAGCCCAAGTTATTCCGGTCATCGAGCGCCGTACCGCACCAGGGGCACTTCAGCAACTGAAATGGATTTTCGGCTTGATTTCGTTTGTTGGCCATATCGTTAACGGCTTTAAGAGCCTGATCCCGATGGATTGGTGTCAACGATTCGCCGACCCACAGTCCAATGGTGATCGGCTCATCACCAAGCACGTCGGAGTTATCGCGTCGGATCAACTCGCAAGCACAAATCATAGAGCTGGCCCGCTGAAACTGTTGAGAAGTGAGTAGCCGCAGGGTATATCGCATCAGAACTGTGCAGCCAGCATTTGTTGGCCTAATGAGGCGACGGTAAAATATGTCGCAAGCAGCAAGACCCAGATATGCCTCTGTCTTGCCGCCTCCTGTAGGAAACCAGATAAGGTCCACAATCTGACGATCAGCGTGATCCAAACCATCATCTCGCCAAGCGATTGATGACAAATTCATGAGTATGAACGCAACCTGGAACGTGTGCCATCGTCCCATATTGTCAGCTTCAGGTTTATAGCTATTGGGTAGGTCTTCCCACTGGTCACCGACGGACCGTTTTTCGCGACGCGAATGATATTGTTGCATGAGCATTGCGCGATTAGCGAGCATAAATGCTTTCAGCATCGTTTCGTTGGACCGCAGCAGATCGATGCCGCCGCGAATCCTCCCAAGGCAGTCACGACACTCCTTAAGGTTCTCACTCGCTGCTGGCTGAAAGTTCGCGTGCAAGTTACCACTCTCTTTTGTGCGCTCGTTGATCCAGCTCTCGTAGTCACTTGCAAGATTCTCCAGCAGAGCCGGAATCCGACCCGGGCTGACTTCACTTTCTGCGACAGACAAATTATACATGCTCAATTCATCGCCGCCTTGGGCCCGTGGCTCCACAGGTGGGACTTTGAACTGCGGCATGATGGCGGTCTTAATCAAATTGGTATGCCCGTTGGACTCATCACCCCAGTCGGCAGAACAACCGTGTCCAGACGCGTAAGCCTTGCGATTACGATAGAGGAGCTCCAGGCTGGCTTCTTCTTTTTCCTCGGGATTGTCCATATTGCTATCCAGCGACTGCTTCGCAGTCCGGTATTCCTTGAATATGAATCTTCGTTGCGGATCACTCACATGGAATTCCACCTGAAAGAAGCAATCAGCCCCAGAGGGCGGTTTCGATGATGATGCGGTCCTTGTGTTCATCATCGAGATCGTGACCAGAAACGAACCGTCGCCGCGCTTATGGTAGATGGTTCGCAATCGGAGGTGTTCTGCCAGCATAAACTCCTGCATGTTGTGGTGAGCTGTGGCAGGGAACTTCAATATGACCGGCTTGATGTCTAGTTCCGAACGCCTCCATTCGCGCAGCTTACTGCTCGGATCTGCAGGGGCCTGGGATTTGTAGACGGAAGCTCCGGCTTTGATAACTATCCCATTTTCTACATATTCGGTCAAGAATGTGAGGCCGATGGCAGAGGGAAAGAACTCGTTCGCCATGCGAATTGTTTCATCGTAAGCGTCGGCTAGACGGTCGCTGATTCGCCCGTCATGTTCAATATCACCTGCCTGCTGCTCAACTTGAATCTCGGGAGCCTCGTCAGCAAGGTCCTCGCTGATCTCATCCTCATCGGCGTTATCAACCTCGTTGATGGGTTGGCTTTGTGGGAAAAGAACACCTGCGGAATACCGCTGGGTGGGCGACTCGTGAAGCACTTCAAAACAGGTTTCGCCATCAATAGCTTCAGCCCTGTGCGGAGGCAGACCCGGACCTACCAGTTCCTGGCGAAGAGCCTCGGTCAACTCCTGACGAAATGTTTCCTCGTGAGTCATAAGGCTTCTCCATTCATGTCATAATCGCCGTGTCATGTTCCTCCAGCCAACGGCGTAGTTTTTGTTCATAAGGTGGCCGCAGGGATTGCTTCAGCAGCAGATGAAGCCCGACGCGTGCCCTGGACATGCCCACGTAGATCACAGACCGCCACCAGTCTGAGTTCAGATGTTCGATGTCGGTGAGAATAATGAAGTCGTTCTCCAATCCCTTGAATGCGGATACTGAACAGTAACTGACCGAGTCACATAAGCCAGTGACAATCTGCCACAGGTTATCTTTTGCCAAATGAACAAGCGGCGGATCGGTCACTGAGGCGGCGCAACAATCTTTGGCTTTACGCGGAGAGAGCACCGTGATCCGGCTCGGTGCCACATCTTCCGACAGCAATCGTTTGAGGATTCGCGCCAATACAGAAGGCTGAGTACGTAGTTTGTCAAACCAGCTGTATTTAACAGGGATGCCATCAACTGTCGCCAGGGCCCGAACCTTGGGTCGCGTGAGCATAGTCGTTTCATCCGCGACTGGCTTCGTATTTCGGTGATTTGTCGGCAGGACCAATACGTGGCCGGAATTCGTCAACCGTAACAACGCGGCTTTGTCAAATTCTCCGAACACTGCTGCCTGATTGTTCACATCGCAGAAGATCCACCAACGACCGGCTTCAAGACCACCATCAACATACGCGTCGAGCACATCAAGTAATTCCTGTGTCATCATATCCTGCGCCTCGTCAACGATGAGCGTGCTAAATGGTGTGATTTTGGTTTCGACGAGTGCCAGCTGAGCGTATTCAGGAAAGAGCTTACTGTAGAGGGTTGTCTCGTCGGCCAATTTCCGTTTTTGGTCGAAATCATCCGCCAGCGGCGATGAGCTTATAAGATCATTCAGTAGACTGTATATCGATTTGACAGTGATCTGGTCGTCCTTGTGATGGTTGGCTTTCAACCTAGCGTCAAGAAAACACCTGAGCAGCTGATTATAGCACAATAGCAGGACATCTCCATTCGCTTTGCGAGCCTCACGCTTGGCTGCTTCCATGGCCAGCAGTGTCTTGCCCGTACCAGCTGCTCCTTCAACTAGTACTCGCGTTTTTGAGAACTCTTCCAGAGCATCCAGGACTGCATACTGCTCTCTTTCCAGCGAAAGAATCTGTTCAGTGGCTGCGTCTGCCTGGACAATAAGCGGCGGAATAAGATCAAAATCGCCGCGCAGGAAATCGACCAAAGCTTCTATGTCTTTTGCTGTAGGTGCGAAGCGGCCGCGCGAGTCACGTTCTCGCCAAAATGCTGCGAGTTGGTCAACAAACTTCGTGATTGGCTCCCGGCGGTTACGTGCATCGTAAATCTGGCGACGGTCCACTTCGGTTCCGGTGCTGTCAAAGAGAATGTCGGGGAACATCGCGCCAAAGCCAAACAGTAATCGGGCACGTCTTTCATCGCCACTGAAATGTTGCCGGATCTCCTCTTCCAAGGTGAACATCGCACTGCTCGCTTGGTCGAACGGACTTTCGTTCTTCGAGTGCTTCACACCATGGCGGTCGGTGAATCGCCAGACACCACCTTGGCGTGAAACTCGTCCGCCCTTGACCTCAAGGACGAAGATTCCCTTACGCGTGATTAGCAGAAAGTCTATCTCACCGCGACGTTTAGTGGTGTGCCTCGCAAGTCCCAACGAATGGAGGCACGCCCAGCCGTCAGTGCCCCGCGCGTCACGGAACACAGTGAATAGCTTCCGTTCGGCCCCGCTGCGAACAGATGGGTGAACTGTCGGGGGGATCATTCGTGCCACTGTTCACCCTCCAGTAAACGATTGGTTAGAGACGCTCGAACCAGAATCGCTTGGTCGTCGATATCAATGACACGCACTACAACGACATTTGATTCGATTTCCACCAGAGGTGACTGACTGTCTTCTTGTTTCAAAATATCGATGGCGCGAGACAATACTTGCTTGGCCAATTGTTTTGACACCCGTAGGTGGGCGCTGCGCGCCATGTGAATTGCCCTGATGACGTCTTCGATGCGCTTGGATAGGGTCACGTCACCGGTAACTATGGCAATCAGACGAACGTCCCGGTTGTACGCCTGCGGCGCGATCATATTGTCGTTTTCAAGCCAGATCTTGATTGTCTGGTGTTTCAGCGGACATCCGACATCGCGCAACCGCTTCCAAAACTCCTCAGACGTGAGCTTTTTGGAGGTAACGTAATTCGACATTGCGGTCCGCCACAACGATGAGGTTCCACGTATGCCCGGGGCGAGGATCTTGTCCGCTGCAACTCGAATTACGTCTCTATCAGAGCCGCGATGGAACAGCAATGCGTCTCCAAGTTTGAGTTGCGTAATCCGCTTCTGCTTCACGTCTGCCTCGTCGTCTGGATCTCCGATGGAGGCGTCAATCAAATGCGTGACGACGTTTGCATTGTACAACTCCGTCAGAAATGCATATAAACCGCCTTCGAAGATGACTAGCTGTGCAAGAACTTCTGCCTCGCTGCCGTCTGACTTGGCGGCCTTGTACACACGCTGGCGGTATATAGAATAGGAGTGTTCTTGAATTTCCTCCAAATCTTGCAGGCCTGAATCAGGGCCCGCATCTGTCAGTTTGGACGGTTCTTGTTTAGGTTTTCTCCACCCTTTGACTCCTGGAAATAGCTTCGAGCGACTGCAGCGAGCCGATCGCGCTTGACGGGCCTTTCGTCGATCACGCTGGAATTTGACGTACCACTTGTGCTCAACGTCGTACAGCACCAAGTATAGTGGCTTCGTAACCGGTGGCATTAGAAGCGTAGCCATGCGATCGTTACGGAACCAGCCTGGAACAATCGCTCCTTTCAAATCGCCATCCTCATCGTCGTAGCTTGCCAGTACACGGGTGCCCAGATCCAAGTACGCCTCTTCAAGATCAGGGCGGAGTCGGGCGTCTGGACAGATGATAGCAAGGCTCGGCTCTGCAACTAACATCTCCAGCAGAGTATTTGCCTTGGGATTGTCACGCTGCAATTCTGCGAGAAGTTTTAGCAGCGTTTCTTCAGCCTCCGAGATTGCCACTTGTTCCTCTCTCGACAGGTAGCGTGATCTTTGTCGGATTGAGTTCAGCTCTTTGAAATCCGCTTCGATCTGCTTTACAAACAGAGCATATTTGGTCACTGGGACTGCCGACCGTAGTAGCCGGGACATTATGCGATAGATTAAGACCAAAATGTCATCCAGTTCGGCGAGCTGTTCGCCGCCTCGCCTACGAGCACATGCCTGAACTTGCCTAGCGGACTCAAACGCTTCTTTCCCGGGTCGAAATGGGATTTTCTTGATCTCTGGCAATAATGGAGACCGCAACTGCAGTCGCCGCTCGTACTTTACCAATGGGCCTGCATAGTCCTTAGTATGCTGCACTGGCCATAACAAAGCTGAAAAGTCATCGTCGTTCCACTCCCACACACCGACACGCTCATCGTCAATCAGGTTCAGTCCATATGCAGCTCTTTCCGAAGAAACGATTAGCGTTGGTATCTTGAATTGTTGAAGTCGCCGCAGACTAGCGGTCTTGTTTGCATTACGACCTGTGGTATCCACAATAACTACGTGGTAGTCATCCGGGCTATCCTCGACGAAGGCGCATGCAACATCTGCATCAGACACGAAAATGAGCAAAGGCTCCTGTAGGCCGAACCGATTTGACCACGGTTCGACTCGCTCTGCTACTGAAAGATGACCCATAGGGACGGCATCTTTCATTGCGTGGCCGTAAAGACCTAGACGATTCGCCATGTAATGAGCCATGACTACAGGCATCACTGTGATGACACGCTTCTCCACTCCGGAGACCCGCGTTTTTGTATCCGTACTAAACAGATAATCAAGTGCTGGAATTGGAGTATCACTGTGGCTCAGATCGTAAGTCACTTCTCCCCTAGTCGTTAGCGACTGCACTGCGGGAGCGAGACGGTAGAGTTCAGAAGCCGGCCACCACCTGATCTCATCTTCCCGCCGTCTGTGGTGTGTAATATGCTTCTTTAGCCCAAACATCTTACGCTCGTTTATGTACTCGAAGCCGGTGAATTCCCGGATGGAGCAATTGTCGACGAGGACCTTTTGACCGGGAACGAACGACTGTTCCGTCACCTCCTGCTTGCCAGACTCGTGGATCAATCCTACTGTGGACATGAATCCCAATAGAAATGGGGCAGGCCCAACAAAAGGAGTGACCAAGAGAATAGATGGGGGCAAATCCTTTCCGTGCAGCTTAGTACACGATACGGCCGAATTAATCATCATATATTCGGAAATTGGACGGCCCCCAGAGCCATCGTCAATGATCAATCCATTCAAGAATGGCCATTCGCTCACGATATCATCGAGCAAGTCCAGCCACGGTTCCCGGTTGGGTTCGATGAAATCGACGGCTAACTGGACGATGAAGTTGTCGTCAATGTAGCCAACGATTCCCAAGCGGTCGTCAATGGCATCTTCTTCACAGACAAGGTAATTTAGGGCCGCACGTGCGTAGCACTTTTGCTCGTGGCTCCGGTCCGAATCAACAAGAACAGAGATTAGAAAATCGATGTTCTTGTGAAAACGTTTGAACAATCCGCACACCGAGAGATTTGCAAGTCCTGTGGCTATGCGCTGAGATATCTCAATCAAGGCCGCATCATCGAGAGCGGATTCGTCGATAAACTGGAGGAATAGCGTTTCCGCCGATTTTTGTTCGGCCTTAGTCAGCCGCGGCGGACTATAGGTTGCCGGTTCACCCAGACGAGTCCTTATTTCATGTACAGCATAACTGCAGACGAAAGCATCGTCTAGGAGACTGAACTCTCCGAGTTTTGCCGTCTTGGACTGATTTGGCTGACGAGTATATAGAAGAGCACCTCGGGAGATATCTACTATGTCCTGATCCATCCTCTGCCTTGTCATGTATCGCGACAAAGCAGTTACGTCTCGTATGAGTGAAAGCTCAAAGCCGAAATGGGGCTCGATCATCTTGGCCCACTGGCTCACACTCTCTAGAAGCTGCTCATCCGTTTCGCTCGACATGTTTTTGAGCGAGTGGAATGTAGTGAGCAGTGATTCCCGATCTGCATAGGTTAGCTGACATTTCATCACATCAATCCACAATGTCTCAGCGTTTGACTAGCGCCCGCAAAACGGCCTGCATTACTGGTGGACAAACCGCATTGCCGATCATCTTTATTTTGCTGCGTCGCGGACCGTGTATTATTCTAAACTTCTTTGGCCATCCCATGGCAAGCTTGAGTTCCTCCGGCTGCAGCATCCTCATCATGTGTCCATTAGGCGTCGGTTTTACGTACGCAAAGCGATCGAGTGTCGTTACGGTCCTCAAAGGCACATCGACACTTTGCCAACCGCCGGCGCGGTCTGTGCCATAGTAGACTATGAGGAATGGTTTTTTCTCACTCAGGGCAGAGATTGCTCTCTCTGCACGTTCGAGTGTCGCTTTGGCTCGATTCACGGTTCTCAAAGGCGAAAACCTATACGTCGCGGTGGTGTCAATTATGTCTTTCGCTATCCGGTTTCGCCTTCCCCGGGGAACAACCGGACTTGGCTCTTTCTCATAGTCGCACAGAATGAACATTCTTCGCCGGGCCTGAGGAACACCGAAATCCACAGCGTTGAGAGTCTGGACAGTCGTGTGATAGCCAAGACTCTGCATTTCAGCCATGAGTTCGTCGTAACGCTTCCAGTTCTTCATGCTGACAACATTTTCAATGACAAGCCATCGAGGCTTTAGGATCCTTGCGAATTTTGTCACGAGAAAAGCAGTCTCACGACTTCGCTCGCATCGCGGCCTATTGCCTCTGGCAACGCTGTGATTTGTGCATTCTGGAGAAGCAAGTATCAGATCGATTTGGCCAAGCTCGTTCGCCACGCTACTTGGATCGACTTCCTCAAGGCGCCGACTGTAAAAACGGGTATTCGGGAAATTATCCTGGTAGACTGCCTGAGCGGTCGACCAGACATCAAAAGCAGCAACAATTCTGACACCAGCAGACTTTGCTCCCCAGCTGCTCCCCCCGGCCCCACAGAATAAGTCCATTGCCCGAATCTGTCTCATAGTGACTACGCTGGCCTAATTAGGTTGCCCAGCCTTGTTGTTCCACCCCAAAGACCGCCGTTCTCGTACTTCATACTTCAGGAATTACATAAGTATATTGCCAAGAAGCCTTTGAATCAACGCTTCTTTTGCCATTTCTTGTATTATTTGGTGCCTGCGTCCGCGACGCCCGATCGGTGTTTGAGCGGCAGATCGGACTTTTGTGATCGCAGATACAACCAGCTATCGGATACAGCTACAAGGATGATACATAAGAAGACAACGAGAGATCATGTGTTCTCATATAGCCCGTTATCAAGGAAGCAAGTTGATGGATGGCAGATTCGGCACGCTCACATCTTTCTCAGGTGCAGTAACAGAAGAGGCCCAGGCACTGCCCTACCACGAGCAGTGCCTGAACTAAAAGCTGGGGTATACAAAATGGGAATCGACAGAGAGCTTGAAAGGGAAGGATACGAATACAGTGACAGCGAAGCACCTGCTGAGATATGGATCAGTAAGAAAGCCGGTTTTGGTGTCCGGCTTGAATGGTTCAGGCTGGAGAGGTGATATTATGAATGTTGAAACACAACGGGCGGAAATGGTGTTCCTGAACCAACTGAGCAAGGAAGAGCTTGCCCAGGTAGTGGTGGAGCTGATTAAGAACGACCGAGAAGTCCAAAGGGCTATTCTATACTTGGCCTTTTCCTGTCCGAATATTGTAACGCAGATTTGAGTCAAAGCCAAGAGAGAAAGCCATCACGGAATGATGGCTTTCAGACTATATCTGGATTATTTGATCCCTTACTTCTACTTTTTGTTTTTTTTCTTTGTTGCCTTCTTTTTCGTATTTCTCTCAACCTGCCCCTCATAACTTCGGTGGCTCCCATTTCGGAATACCCTGCCCCTTCAACTGTCTTTCGTAGAGCACCCAGAATGGACGCTCAGGCGCCAGTGGTACCTCTTCATTTACCATCAGAGGCCGCGTCTCGGCCCACCAGGAGTCGTAGGCAGCACGCATGTCCGTCACGGCCTGCGGATGTTTATCGATGACATTGGTCGTTTCGCCGGGATCGGCCTCGATGTCGTATAATTCCTTATTATTCACCAGTCGAAAACGCTCGGTGCGGACGGCACAGGATGCATATTTGAAATCATCTGGGTTGGCGCCTTTTTTCCATCGTCCCCTGTGTATGAACAGGAAGCGATCGCTCCATTCTGCTTTCGGATTTTCAAGCAGAGGCAGCAAACTGCGTCCATCCAGCTTCTGGATGCCATCCGGGGTCTTCGCGCCAGCCAGGGCGGCGAACGTCGGGAACAGGTCGATGTGTGCAGTCAGCCTGCCGATATCCAGCCCCTCTGGTAGCATTCCTTTCCAGCGCCAGAAAGACGGCACCCGTGTGCCGCCTTCGTTCGGAGATCCCTTCCCATTCTTGAGTCCCGCTGTGTGCAGTTGGATGCGTTTGCCGTTTAGTTGGCCGCTTCGGCCCGCCTGTCCATTGTCGGTCATAAAGATGAGCAAAGTGTTCCTATGTAGCCTCCAATCATCCATCTTCTGCATGAGTACGCCTACGTTGTCGTCGATGTTGACAATCATGCCGTACCGGCCAGCAGTATTTTCATCGTACCCGGCTTCCAGAAATGGCCGTTTGTACTTTTCCGGTGCGATCATCGGGCCGTGCGGTGCGTTGGTTGATATGAAAGCGAAGAAGGGATTCTTCTTGTCTTTGCGTTTCTTAATCCAGCCCAGAGCCTGGCGGAAGAACACGTCGGTACAGAAACCTTTTGTTTTCACAAATTTCGTGTTGTGGCGAATGACAGAGTCAAAGTACCGATTCTCCCGATTGGGTGGAGCATCAGCACAACTGCAGTCATAGGCCTGCCCGATGCCGCCTGCGCCGTGAATGAACACCTCGTCGAATCCGCGATTGTGAGGTTGGTAAGGCTCTTCATCGCCGAGATGCCATTTTCCGAATATACCCGTCGAGTAATCAGCTTTTCGAAGCACCTGCGCGATGGTCGTCGTACTGAGAGCCATACGCTCTCGCTCGAGGATTGTGTGGGTCACGCCGTTCTTGAACTCGTGACGGCCACTCATGATCGCCGAACGCGTTGGCGCGCATGTCGGGCTTACGTGGAAGTCCGTAAGCCGGGTACTCAGGCTATGCAGCCGATCGAGATGCGGTGTTTTCAGCACTGTGTTTCCCAGACAGCTCAGGTCACCCTTGCCTTGATCATCGGTCATGATCAGAATGATATTGGGCCTCGTCCCGGCCAATCGGGACGCTGCGCCTCGGCCTGTTGTGTGCAGCACTGTCGTCGCCGCCAGTGCACCGGCACCTACTCGTTTTAGAAATGAGCGTCTGCTGCAAGCCATATCCATGTCTCCTTTCTAAGGGAGCGCTTCTATGTAGGCTCGTTCCGCGAGCCTTGTCTTTGGGTGTATTCTCATTGCTTGAAATATTTCTTTCAACAAAATAAGGAGCGGGCTTGAAGAAATTTTCGAGCTGCAAGTGCGCGCTGTATCACTACTTACATCACTGAGCAAATTTTCTTTAGAGAAAGAACTTGCGCCCCCTCAACGTCACGCGCTACAATTCATATTTGTAAAATGTTAACTTTTTTGAAAGGACAGAGTGATGAGTCTGACAATCAGAAAAGTTGTTGTGTTGGGATTGATTGGCACTGTTCTCCTAATGGCCAATATCTTGGTGGTGGCGAATTGGATTGCCGAAAAAGGGCTGCCAGAAAAAGCCAATTGGCTACGCGAGGAATTCTTGACCGGTACCGCAATCGCTGTGATTCTGACTCTGCTGATACTGCTGGTCAATCATAGGGGTAGTAGTGGAGCAGTCGGTTTCATCCGAAGGTGTCCGGTTTGTGACAAGAGGTTGATTGGGAATCCGAGCTACTGCGGGGAGTGTGGGAGTAAGGTCTCGTAGGCAATGGCCAAAAAGGAGTTTGCGGAATTACCTGGACGACGGCGAGACTTTGTCTCATACTAACCTTATGATAAAACTGCAACACATTGTCTGGCTTTCCCTGTTGGTGGACACTCTGTGGATGAACGCGGCGGAAGCCAAGCCCAAGACTGGGGCTTTCTGGCAGGTAGGCAGACCCATCGTCACCTATTGGTGTGGCCCGTCACTCACAGATGCCGTCGCACAGCAGATGGTCGAAGGCGGCTTCAACCTCGTCTGGTGCGGCAGTGAGAAGGAACTCGATGTGGCGCACCGCCACGGCCTGCGCGGTCTACTCCGCAACGGTCTGCTCAGACCCGCGTCGCTCGATGACCCCAAACGCCGCGAGCAGCTTGATGTCCTGATCGCCCGCGTCAGCAAGCACCCCGCACTCTATGCTTACTATCTCATTGACGAGCCCAATGCGTCACAATTCCCTGGGCTTGGCAGGTTGGTTGTGTATCTGCGCGAGTGCGACGCCGCACACCTGGCCTACATCAACCTGTTCCCGACGTACGCCAGCAACGAACAACTCGGCACCAAAGGCGACGTGGTTACGGCCTACAAGGAGCACCTGCGTCTCTACGTCGAGCAGGTGAAACCAGCGCTCATCAGCTACGACCACTACCAGTTCAGGCTCAAAGGCGATGGCAACCAGTACTTCCTGAACTTGGCGATGATCCGCCGTGCGGCGCAGGATGCAGGTGTGCCCTTCCTCAACATCGTGCAAGCCTGCACATGGGCACCGACTGCTATGCGGGTGCCCAATGCAAACGAGCTGCGCTACCTGGTTTACTCCACGCTGGCCTACGGCGCTCAGGGCATCAGCTATTATGTGTATGCCTGTGCGAACCACCACGGCAGCCTCGTCAGCGTGGACGGGACGCCCGGGCCTCTTTACCACGCGCTCAAATCCTACAACCGCGAGTTTGCGGCCATCGCGAGTGAACTCCAGTCGCTCCGCTCGCTGGGCGTGTACCACACCTCAATGCAGGAGCCCGGCTGTGAGCCGCTGCCGATGAATGCGTCCTTCCACTTCGATTTTTCGAAGTCGCCCGCCAGACCGCGCGGCTTTCTGCTTGGCTTATTCGGGGCCAAAGAGAAACCGACTTCCGTTGTCGTGGTGAACCTTGACTACACGGTTGAGGTGAGCGTATCGCTCGTTGGGCCGAGCAAACTCGAACTCTTCGACGCCGCGACCACTCAATGGACCCGCGCGGGGAAGGCTGCAATCGAGTTGACTCTGCCGCCCGGTGGAGGGAAACTTGTTCGAATCGCTCAATGAGACAAGGAATAGCCTATGATGGAGTCTGCAAAAGGCTGATTCAGTAATATAGGGGGCAGAAGGCCCAGGGCGTCAGGACAAACGCTTGTGAGCGTATCAATCCTGTTTTCAGGAGCGCCTATCTTTATTGTGCCCCGCTCCGATCTGTAGTCTGGATCCATCTGTTGTTAAGACCTGATGAGAGAATCACGGACGAGGATATAAGGAGACTTCTCAGGTAACGAAGCCGACAGAGCATACAGTCTCTCCGCTGCCGTTCAACTGGACTGTCAGACAGGAATCACAGATGACAGAGCAAACGATTCATCCACCTACGAGTGCATCGCTGTCGAGGCTCGCAATGATTCAAGGCGATGACCGATGTGTACTGACGGTCTATTTCCCCGGATCTCTGACGACCGGCCCAAAGGCTGCGAGCAAACTGGCAGAGCTGCCAGAGACCTTGCTTGGGTCCGAGAGCTTGACTGCCGACGAGACTGAGCACAGGCGCCGCTCGCTGGATCTTTGGCACATCGCTGTTCGGAAAGTCCTCTTTCCCAGTGCTCTGGGCTGGGTTGGTGTGGTGTCGTGGCTCACAGAGGATGTAGCATTCATGCAGCTGCCGGTCGCCGTAAAGCCGGCCGCCTACCTGGACAACTCTCCTTTTCTCCTCCCGGCGGCCAGATTGCTCGACGACTTCGAGGCATATGCGGTGGTCTACGCGGACCATGCCCGAGCAACCATCTACCTCGTGGCCCTTGGGAAGCTTAAGGAAGAGAGCAGACTGCGTGGCGAGATCAAGAACCACGTACGGAAGGGCGGCTGGTCCCAGCAGCGGTACGAGCGCCGCCGAGACAAGGAGATTCACTACTACTGCCGTGCCATGCTCGAGAAGCTCACTGAACTTGTCGAGAGCGAGAGACTGCGTCGGATCGTACTGGCGGGCGATCGGATCCTTTTGGGCGAACTGGAGAAGCGAATGGTTCCCGGCATGCGCAAACAGGTCGTCTGTCGTCTTCCGATGGAGGGCAAGAAAGAACCTCACGAGATCTTCCAGGAGACCCTGCCATCGGCCGCTGAGGAGGAGCGCCGAGAAGAGCGTTGGTTGCTAGATGCCATCCGCAATGAGCACGGCGCTGGTGGACGCGCCGTTGTAGGTCCTGCCGACACCCTTGCAGCGTTGAACCAGAAGCGAGTCCGCTGGTTGCTTATCGGCCCGATGGATGGCGTGGATTTCTGGCGGTGCCCAGGATGCGGAGGCTGCGGACTTGGTCAGTGCCAGACCTGTCCAGAGTGCAACCAAGCGACGTATGCCCAGTCTGCGGCGAACGAGTTCATGGATCTTGCATTCGCAGGAGGCAGCCGCGTCGAACTCACTGGGAACGACCTGGCCGAGCTCGGCGGTGTGGGTGCACTTCTGCGGTGGTAGAAGAGCTTAACCTTTCGACGCAAATGAACTTATCTTTAGAACCTTCGTGGTTAGACCCCAGAAGACGGGATCCCCTTTGGCCGTGACATTTGACAAGCTTGTTGAAGCGGTGGACAGTTGAGCGTTTCACCAATGAATGTCATGATGATTTCGTTCTGCAACTTTAAGGACATACAAAGTGGTGTTGTGGGATTGTATGATTAGTGTTTGCCTCACAAGCAGCGCAGCGTTAATCTTGGGCGGTATAGAACCAAAATGGTGGCAATTCATGGAGGTCAAGAATGGGTATTCTATGGGAAGTCGTACAAACGGGCCTGATGTACGGTCAGCACCGGAAGTCGGACTCAATTGAGGATCAGGTGCAGTATCTTGAAGGGCAGTTGAAAGCAACGCAGGATACGCTGCGGGAGCTGGTTAAGAAGCTCGAGGGGATACTGGCTCGCGATATAGATGGGGATGGCAAGGTCGGGTAAGTCTGTTCGACACCAGGTTCGGGGCTACAGCATAGATCCGGCCCCAAGCTACTGGAGCAGCTTTTGCTCGCAGTGTGTGGGAGTAGGGTTTCCTAGACCAAAGCCTGCCCAGAGTTGCACCGAAGCTGGACAGGACCAGTGGACAATCAATCCACTGCTCCGGTATGTAGGGCCTGAGCGGGGGACATGCTGGTCAGGACCTTGTAGCGCGTGTCCAGGCCAAGCTGTTACAGCCGCCAGAGAGCTACCATCGTTCACTAATTGTGATGAACTCACCAGGGCCGTTCTGGCGTTTCGGCGTGCAGAAAGCTGATATTCCCTTCAAAAAACGCGGGTAGGTTCCTGCAAGACTTACCTAATCCCCACTATCGAGCCAATAATGGGGTCTGACGCGGCTTTTGTGCGCATTCTGCTTTTTTTATTTTTTTTTGCAAAATCCCGTAGAAACCACGATTGACACGCCCTCTTAAGGAGCTATACTCCCAAATTTGATGTCACGGAGGAATGACAAAGGAGTGTCTTTCTGCTTTCACATCAGTCTTTCCTCTGCAGAGAACTGCTTCTGTTGAAGTTCAGAGTTCAGAAGCAGTGAGATCGCGAGCGACAAACGCTGTCACATGGCAAAAATCGACAAGGAGGTGATGCGTATGAGATAAGAATAACAGTTTATGTAGTTGCCAGGAGTGCAACAACGCAGCAGTCTCAATGTTTTGGAAGGCCGAGTATCGGGAATCTTTGGATTGCGAAGGAACAGATTCAGAAGGGAGAAGAAAAATGAGAAAAAGAAATGTGACAATTTGGACAATACTGGTAGTTCTGGCGACAACAAGTATTGGCTCTGCTGACCTAAGCGATGGGTTAGTAGCCTACTACCCTTTCAATGGGAACGCGAATGATGAGTCAGGCAGCGGCAATCACGGTTCCCCTGTAGGGGGCGTCACTTGGAGCGCCGGACCGTGCCCCCTACTGGGTGGGGCGGCCCATTTGGACGGAACGGGTCACATCAATGTTCCGGACAGTCTGAGTCTGGACTTGCCGGGTGGAACGGGTACAATCTCTGCTTTTATAAAAGTTGATCCATCAAGTGGCGGATTTGGAATAGTAGCCAAGGAAAGTAGTAGCAGCTTCCCGAGCACAATTGCATACGAACTGCTCATAAGGCCCCACCCCACTATAAAAATGCATGAGACTCTCGTCATTTCAGACGGGACTACTGTTAACCAGATACCTTATGCAGGTGGAGCAGACCTGCAGGATGGTTTATGGCACCACATTGCAGGAACTTGGAGTGGCCCCGGAGGCGAACTTCTGATTTACCGAGATGGAGTAGAAGTAGCTCAACTCGTTCAGACAATTTCGACAATCAATAACATTTCTGAGCCGGTTTGCATAGGGGCATTCCGCTGGAACGTCCCTCCTGGAATACTCAGAAAAATGACTGGCGACATGGATGAAGTACGAATCTACAACCGGGCTCTTTCTGCCGACGAGATAGGGCAACTGGCCGAACCGTGCCCAATTGATACCGCCGTTGACATCAAACCTGGCTCGTGTCCGAATCCGCTGAATGTCGGCAGCCGTGGCGTGCTTCCTGTAGCGATTTTAGGGACTGACGACTTCGATGTAAGAATGGTTGACCCCGCTTCTGTGAAGCTGGTAGGTGTTCCACCGTTGCGATGGGATTATGAAGATGTCTCGACACCATTCTACCCGGTCACGGGCAAGGAAAGCGAGCTTGACTGCACAGAAGAAGGTCCGGATGGCTTCCTCGATCTCACCCTGAAGTTCGATAAGCAAGCAATCGTTGCTGCGATCGAGGCTGAGTTGGGGCCAGTTAATGATGGAGACGTGATTGTCCTGCCTCTGACAGCAGACTTGAAGCAAGAACACGGCGGGACTCCAGTCGAAGGCGAGGACGTGGTAATCATCCGCAAGAAGGACAAAACATCAGCCCTGCCAGGTGCCGCCTCCCTTGACCTGACCGATGGCCTGGTGGCCTACTATCCATTTAACGGCAATGCTAGCGATGCCAGTGGAAACGCCAGCGACGGTACCGAATATGGTGGGCCTTCCTATGTCAGTGGTGTTTGTGGACAGGCCATCAAGTTTGACGGGGTAGATGATTGGATAGCTGCAACTTGTGAAGACATAATAGTTGCTGGCACTCAAGGTAGTTTCGCTATATCATTTTGGTTCAAGCCGACAATCGCATGGACTCCAGGCAGTAGCTATCCGGATGGTGTATTAGTCGGTAACCATGTCCACTGGGTGGGTGCTGACTGGCTGGTAGTTGGCGGCAGTTCGACTACGGCTGGAAGGCTTGAATTCATGTTGTATGATGAGCCTCCTCCTTATCCAGACACACCAGTTATTCTGTGGACTGTTACGGATACCTGGAATGCTGACACATGGTACCATATCGTGTACAGTCATGATGCTTCAACCAAGAATTTTTCTGTATGGGTTAACGGCACATTTGATAACGACACAACCATGATTGATGATGTGGGCAGTAATCGAGCGGGTGAGCATATTAGCATAGCAAGATACAATGCTAAGTACATAGATATGACTTTTGACGAGTTACGCCTATACAAGCGGGCTCTTTCTCCTGACGAGATAAGCCAACTGGCCGAACCGTGCCCAATTGTAGCCGCTGTTGACATCGACCCCGACACGCTTAACGTGAAAGGCAAAGGCAAATGGATAACCTGCTGTATCGAATTGCCGGAAGGCTATGATGTAGGGGACGTTGACGTAAGTACTGTCGCACTCAGGAAAGATGAATTTGAGGTAGGCGGAGAGTACGGCGAATTTCAAACCGGCAAGCTGATGGTGAAGTTTCCCCGCAAAGAAGTCCAGGACATCCTTGAAGAAGGGGAGGTGGAACTTACCGTCACCGGCCAACTGACCGACGGCACGCCATTCGAAGGAACAGACACTATTAGGGTGATTGACAAAGGCGGAAAGGAGAAGTAGCGTCAGTCTCCTATGTCACAAATTTTCAGGGCTGCGGGTGTTTGCTTGCAGCCCTTTTTCCACTAACTAAAACAGGCCAGAAAATCTCACAGGGCGCCTGTCACAGTGGCTTAGCGCTGGTAGAACAGCCGATCACATCCAGAATCTTCCTGGGTGCCTCTCATAGGCAGCTAGCGTCCGTACAATCGCCGGTCGAAGCCCGGCGCATGTGTGCTCGGGTAAAAAAGCGTCCAAAAATTCGTTCTTGGCCCAAAAAACACGATTTTTTCTCTCAGTTTTTCCTTGTGCTTCCGCCATATAAGTCCTATAATTATGCCGTTTTTCAGCTGTCGTTAGTACGCTGAAAGTGAGGAGGCAACATGCGGACGTATTTGTTCAGTTCTGTAAGCTTTGCCGGAAAATGGCGGTGCGCACAGTGCGCGCTGTGAAATCTTTGTGATTTTTGAAAGGAGAGGGTAAGATGAGAAAGAGCATATATTTGATAATGATCTTCGTGATGGCACTGTCATATATGGCACAGGCTGAGGAGCCGGTCGATTTCCCGGACCCAAACCTAAAGGACTGTGTGGAGGCTAAACTCGGGATTTCTGATCCAACACCAACCGATATGCTCGGCTTGACTTCCCTTACCTGCCAGTTCCGTGGCGTTGTTAACCTCACCGGCCTTGAGTATGCGACGAATCTGACGTGGCTGGATATGCCCCACAATCAGATTAACGATATATCTGCGGCAGCTGGTCTAACGAATCTGACGAAGCTGGAACTGCACAACAACCAGATCAGTGATATAAATGATTTAGCCGGGCTAGAGAATCTGACGCATCTGAATCTGAGCAACAACCAAATCGGAGATATAAATGATTTAGCCGGGCTAGCGATTCTGACGGGTCTGTGGCTGGGCGGCAACCAGAAGATCAGCGATATATCTGTAGTAGCTAAGCTACAGGATTTGACGCATCTGGGTCTGCACGGCAACCAGATCAGGGATATATCTGCGGTAGCCGGATTAACGAAACTAACCTATCTGCATCTGGACACCAACCAGATCAGTGATATAAATGCAGTAGCAGGATTAGCATATCTGACGGAGCTCCACCTGGGTAGCAATCATATCACCGATATATCTGCAGTAGCTGGATTAGCGAGTCTGACAGTGTCCTATCTGGGCGGGAATCATATCAGTGACATCTCGCCCTTGACAGGGCTGACCAGTATAGAGGAGCTCGCGTTGGGTAGCAATCCATTGAACAATGTGGCTTATTGCACCCATTTGCCCAGTATCATCGCGAAAAACCCCGGACTTCACATCCTTTATTATGATGAGAACAAGAACCCACCCACAGGTGTCTCAGCCTCCAACGGGACATACACCGACAAGGTTCAAATTACCTGGGACGCCGTTTGCAGTGTTACGGGAGACACGTATTACCGAGTATATCGATCTAACTCCGAAGGAGGGACAAAGACACCCTTGGGCATCGATTGGCAGACCTCGAGAAATTACGATGATACCACGGCAAAGACGGGTACTATATATTACTACTGGGTAAAGGCCAAGACTGAGGGCTACACAGGGGCTTATGGGGAGACGGACTACAGTTCATACGACACAGGTTGGATTCTGGACGAGAAACCAACGGTCATCACTTTACCTGCCACTGATGTGACAGAAACCACTGCAATGCTACGGGGCCAAATTGACGACGATGGCGGAGAGCCTTGTCAATACAGATTCAAACATAAGAAGTCAGGAGGTTCTTCTAAGTACACTGTTTGGACCGGCTCTAAACAAACCGGAGACGAGTTCAGCTACGAAATCACAGGTTTAGATCCAAACACCGAATATTGCTTCAACGCTCAAGCGAGGAACTCTGCCGGTGAAAGTGCGTGGGGTGATGAGGAGTGTTTTGTCACAGCTTACGGCAGAATCAGCGCAGCCACAGAACGCAAAGCCACAGACTACTGGGCGACTACGGATGCCCAGATATACTTCGGAGATGGCAACATTGCCCCAATCCCAGCCGACTTCTTCGGGCGTGGTTCCGATCCATTCGATGGTCTAATTTGCTTCAGGGGCGAACCGATAGAGCCCAACGTAAGCCTGTCAGATATAAGAATTAGACGTCTTGAAGATGCCATCTTAAAGGAGGAACCGAACTCAATACCTATTGAATTGGTCGGGTTAAATCTTGTAAGCACTGAACCCATCATGGTGACCTACGATGGAGGCACCGGCGGTGAATCATTTTTTGACGTATATATGACCATTGATCCGAATGCCCCTTCGCTTGGAGCGATGACGATCGAGGGCGATAAGCACGGTGGAATGTTTTGGTTTGAAATCGAGGCTAATATCGCATTAATCTTCGTACGTTGGAGTGATGGCGAAGAATTATGTCTGTTTCAACCAGTTACCATGGAAGCTGAAAGCGACTATCCTTGGCAGAATACGCCGCCGATCATACTTGTACGCCCTCCTTGTATAGATACTGACTTCTATCCATCGGGCGACGACGTCTTAACGTTGCGGATAGATACAACCAGCTTCCAGAATATCACGCACAAGGACCCATTACCTATGGACCTTGATGATGATGACGACGTAGACTTTGGTGACTTTGCCGAATTCGCGACAAGGTGGCTGGTCGGCAAATAACAGGTCTGCCAAACGTTGACAGCTTATAGTCTAATAAACGGCCGCAGATTCAATTTGCGGTCGTTTTCATCTAACTGCCGAACGAAGAATCGCCAGTCTACGGAATGCTATGGCGTCTCAGCTTTTGCTGGTCCGCGCCTACTGGCGAGGCCAGAGCCAAGCGTCGGCAAAGGCACCGAAATCTCGGAAGTCGACTGTCCCATCGAGATTAAAGTCCGCTACTTTGCTGTAAGTGCCTGGCTCCCAGTTGATGTTGCAGTCGTCACAATCGCAGCCACCTTGAGTGATGATGCGGCCACCCTTCACATGGATTGTCCCTCTACAAGTCGTATGGCCCGTGATGAGCGTTGTTCCGTCGCTTATCTCCAGAACGGCATTCGCGGGGATATTGACATCACCAATTATATGTGTTGCGCTAGTGAGACCGATTTTGCTGTTGTCTTCCATAATCAGGCCTGGTTCAAATCAGGGTAACACTTGAAGGGAGTATATGAGATAAAATCACCGACTCCTGCCGATAAGAAGAGTAACTGAATGTTCTGCCAAAT
>Ga0209427_10000834_pt1 | contig 34062 bp, 29 predicted proteins | sample DeeMarSWOR136_30_FD_187465 | JGI IMG/M metagenome (GOLD analysis project Ga0209427, IMG submission 187465) | Marine sediment microbial communities from White Oak River estuary, North Carolina - WOR-1-36_30 (SPAdes) (version 2) | ecosystem: Environmental > Aquatic > Marine > Intertidal zone >...
ATTTGGGGGGTATGGAGCTATCAGCGAGTCAAAAACAGCCAGAAATATCACAAAACCGACAATTAATGCGCCTGCTAGAGCTGCTTTATTCCTTTTAAATCTCCGCCAAGCGATATTCCATTGACTCACACCCCTAGATCGGGTTTTTTTATTCTGAACCTGAAACTTGAGTTTTGTGGACTTCTTTCTTTTCATCAACATTTCCCCCAAGGTTTTTTATTCGAGCCTAATTCTCGGATCTATGTAGCCGTAAGTTATGTCCGTTATCAAGTTAGCGATAAGGGTCATTAGGGTAATGAAGACAGTGATCCCTATTATGATCGGAAAGTCAAGTTTGGTTGTGGCTTCAACGAAGAGTCGCCCCACACCCGGCCAGTTAAAAACTGTTTCCGTTACCGGGGCACCCGCAAGCATAGCACCAAAATACAATCCAACGTAAGTTACGACAGGAATAAGTGCATTTCTCAATGCGTGCTTGTAGATAACCGTTCTTTCACTTAGACCGCTAGCCCTTGCTGCTAGTATGTAGTCTTGTCTTAGCACTTCTAGCATACTTGATCGAACCAAAAGCACGACCGGCGCTAGAGTCGCGAAAGTTAGGACTGCCGTGGGCAAAGCGATATGCCATAATCCGTCAAGTTCATAGCTTCCGAAGGGGTATCTCTCTGCCACAAGTGAGTGGGCCCCAAAGGCGGGAAACCATCCTAGGAAATAGGCGAAAATTATAATCGCTATTATTCCCATGTAAAATACAGGTATGCACGTACCAAGAAGGGACGTTGTGGTTACTGATACGTCTAACTTTGAGTACTGTTTTTTCGCTGATATTATTCCTATAGGAATTGCGATGAGAAGTGATAAGAAAAGGGCGGCTATCTGAAGCTCAAAGGTTAGCCATGCATAATCTCCTATCAATGTGGTTACTGCGATACCGCCTCTTAGCGCGTAGGAATTTCCGAGATCACCTTGAAATAATTCCGAGATGAATATGAAGAATTGATAATACAAGGGTTTGTCAAGACCATAATATTCAGCTAAATTCTGCCTGGCTTCCGCTGTGATATGCGGGTTTTGAACAGTCATTAGTTGTACAGGGTCTCCAGCAATGCGTGATGCAACGAAAACTATTATCAAGATTCCGAAAAAAAGCGGTATAAGATAAATAAATCTTCGGATTATATATCTGATCATTGACAAACTCTTTCACGATTCCGAAATTGATTTGTCCCTTTATTCCCTATATAAGTATTTGTGAAATATGGAAAAGGAAAATGAAGCATAATATTCCTGAACAAATTGCAGAAAAGATTTATTCAAAGTCAAGCCATGATGTTTGAGTTTTTCCATAAAAACCTCTCATTGGCACAAGTGTTATAAGGCAAAAAGATGGAAACATAGGAGCTGGAGAGTTGAGCATTGTTGCAAAAAAAATGCAAAACAGTGATACTCGGTTCGCTGATACTACTGAGCGCTTTTCTATTGCCAGCAGCTTTTTCAGTACGTGGTCAAGAAACGTTGTTCCACGTTACTTTAACGGTACCGTCAACCAACCCCTCTAGACAAGCTTGGTCCGAAATTGTATATCAAAATATGATAGATGCCGGAATCGATGTGGACAGGGTGATACAAGATTGGGGAACGATCTATGATAGGGCCCTTGATCCAGCTACAGACGTAGCGGGCAAAGTGTTTGATGACGGCGGCTTTGACATGTTGTTCGTAGGATACGCAATGGGCATAGATCCAGATCCATATTCGTTATATGACAGCAGCCAAATTCCGCCTGGGCAAAACTACTATTTCTGGGAAGACGATGAGAATGACCGACTTTGCAAGCTAATTAAAGAAACCGTGGATGAGACCCAACGCCTCGAATATGTGCAGGAGTGGCAAAAGTATGCATATGACGAGCTACCTTCAATACCCCTCTTGTATACTCGAGAGGTAGTAGCCTTTGACCCAACAGCTCTTGAGGGACACCCATTTGAGATTCTGCATTATCCTGTTTGGCCTGGAGTTGATGAATGGGAATTGAATCCATCAACAAGTCAAGACACGATTGTGCTGGCTCAGACAGGGCCATGTCCTGAAGAAGGCTTGAATCCTTGGGTTACCACTTCGTACTATGACCTTACTACGTATGGCGTTGTTTTCGATACTTTGACTAGACATGAAAACTTGGAGACTTTAGCGGTAATTCCTGAGTTAGCTACAAGTTGGTCGGTTGCAGACGATGAAATGACTTGGACAGTCAACCTGAGGCAGGGAGTCATGTGGCATGATGGAGTTGAATTCACTGCCGAGGACGTTAAGTTCACTTACACCGCTGCAATGGCCGACGATTTAGCCTCGAATGCTGGAGCTTTCGTAAACGAAATCATAGGCTCACCTGAGAATATCGAGATAGTCGATGATTATACACTGATATTTCATTTGCCTGCTCCCTACGCGTACTTTGCGTCTAGCATCATGTCCGAAGGATATGGATTCATGATACCCAAGCACATTCTGGAGAGTATACCATATGACGAATGGAGAACCCATACGTTCAACACAGGTGAAGGTAGTTACACTGCCAACGGACAAACATGGTACGGCCCAGTAGGTACGGGGCCCTATTGGTATGCAGGATATGACCCAACGACTTTCACTAATGCTCTTACTAGAAATGACGACTATTGGAATGGGCAGAACTTAATGACTAGAGGATTGTTTGAAATCGAGAGCTATCTTGTCGTATTCATAGAAGGCTCTGACGCTGCTATTACTGCTTTGAAGACAGGCGAAGTGGATGTCTTGGATTCACAGTATCATCTTGAAGCTAAGTTAGACAGCATTGAAGAACCTTGGGGAGACTGGATCGCCTATGACGCGTTCGGGGTACAGGAACTGGGCGTTAACATGAGACACCCAATCCTCGGTACGGGTGAAGACACGCCGCTAGGTCAAGAAGACCCATCTAGAGCTGCTGAAGCAGCCCGTTACGTCCGACAAGCCATTAGTCACCTAATTCCAAGGCAATCTATAATAGATACGATACTTGACGGATACGGTACCGCTGCAATCACCACTCCAATTACGACACTGACAGCAGGATTCGATACAAGTCTTGAACCCTACTCATACGATGTTCAAATGGCAAAATCTTTGCTGGCCGCAGCTGGATATGATACTGGAGTCGCGCCGCCATCAAAAGGATTTCTAGAGGAATATGGCCTTTATGTGGCGATAGCCATAGTGGTTGTCGTTGTTGCAGTAGGCGCTATTTACTTCGTTAGAAGGCGAGGGTAGTTAAGCAAACCTCCTTTTTTTCTTTTTTTATGTTTAAAATAAGGTGCGGAATCACCAAAAAAACAGCAACATAATCGAAGGCAACAAACCTAGCGCCACCGGAATTGGAAGTCCAGGAAGTCGCAATATTCGAATAGTAAGTGCCAATGATAATAATGAGCCTATTAAAATAAGGAGCAAAGACAAACATCCTGCAATAATCCCAAAGTTTACTAAGGTGTTTGCCACGACCATCGCATAACAAGTCAAATCACCTATCCCAATCCCCCACTCTTGGTTTGAGAACGCTACGGTGACTACCAACTTTTCATACGTCTCTTTTCCAACGATGCTTTCTACGGTTTTCCACTTAATCAAAAATAAATCTAAAACCGCTAGAAATACAGAAATTCCTACAACTGGAACCGTTGGTACTAGGACACCCAAGAAAGATCCAAGAACTCCGCTGCAAATTACAAAAAGCAGATTTTTCATTCTATCCGACAAAGCGTCAACCAAAACAAGATATGCAAAATATGCTCCAGTATAAGCTACTATAGCGACAACTACAAGAAAAACTGGCGAGTCAAGACCCAGCATGTTAAAAACGAGCTTTCCGAAGAGCAAAGTCGAAAGCACGCCACCTAATATGAATGCAGCAACCAAGATTTTCAGAGCAAAAACCGGTCTTTTTTTGAACATGCGGAAAAAGACAAACAAACTTATGATCGACACCAGAGTAATAATAAGTATATTAAGCACAACGAACAAATCGCTGATTCCGGCAAAAAATATGTCTGAACCGCGAATGGGTTCAGCAAGTAATACAAACTGTGCGCATATTGCGGAAACAAGGATTGCGAAAAGAATTGGGAGGATAAAATGCAATCTGTTTATAGTGGATGAAAATAGAAAATCGGGAAAAGCGGTTCTAGTCATTAGCATGAGCCTTGACCAAATTTCTCTGTTAGAGACTCATTAACTTTTCTCACAAATCGCGCAAGACACCAGTGAATCTAAAAGCGGCAGATTCCAAAAATTTAATTCGGAAGGCGCACGCTCTTTGAATCACTCACACAGCAGACATTAGAAGCGCGGCAATTATCAAAATAGTCCCGGTTACAATCCATACCCTCGCTTGAGCTTCTGCCTCTTTTTGCCGTTTTGCAGTCCAAGGTTTAGAATGGAAAACAGCTTCACCTATCTTGGCAGTTAATGGAGAATACGATGCAGTAGCGCCCCCCACAGTTAAGCCTATTCCCCCCTCAAGCAGCATTATAAATGATAGAGAATAAGTAATTTTATTTAATCCCCCTAGGAGAAAAGCGATAAGGACAAAATCTATCAAAATGACTATGGAAGAATAAAGCAAACACCTTGCAATCAACTCAAAAATATTTTCCCACGTAATCATAGCATTCTATCTTCTTATGTATCAATTATTCTGCGTTTTAATGAAAGATCGCTAATTATTGAAAAATATTTCTCTTTTTATTAGGTAAAACCCTGGAAATATTCGCTGAAGCTATGCAAAAGTAGTTATGCAAGTTATTCAAATCGATTAGCACTTATGTTCCTCCAAAAAGTTTACGGAAACTACACTGGATTGCCAAAACAAGCAAAATATCTAGTTTATGCATCCATGATGCCCGCAGTTGCTTACGGTTTAATATTCACCGACATATCATATTTCCTAACTACTGTCCAAAATGTACCTGCCAATTTCACAGGCGTAGTAATATCTGCAATGGGTATCTCCACCTTCGTAGCCAGCATTTTACTGGGAATTGTTTCGGACATTTATGGAAGAAAAAAACTCCTAATATTGGGAAACGTGCTAGCAAGTTTAATACTAGTGATTTTCGCTTTAACCACGAATTCTCTGATACTATTGGCAGCCGCAGTTTTTGAAGGCATCTCTGAAGCAGCCATATTCACATCCAGTAGTGCATTGCTTGCAGAAAAAGCTATGAATGAAAAAAGAACAAGCGTCTTTTCTTTATACGGTTTTGCTCAAAGTATGGCCTTCAGTTTAGGAAGTTTCGCAGTGCCTGTTGTGGGAGCCTTCGAGCTTTTCGGGTTCTCGGAAAAAGAAGGTCATATTATCCTTTATATTCTGATTGCTATTTTAGGCTTAGTTTCGACAGCCATTATGCTTAAAGTAAGTGAGTCAAGAACACTGAAGAAACCCAGAGCCAACATGATGGATTTGTTTCCGAGAAAATCAAAAGACGTACTGATTAAGTATACTCTGACTAGCGCTATTCTTGCTTTCGGCGCAGGCATGGTTGTTCCTCTTATGACATTGTGGTTTAGTCTGCAATATGGAATTTCAGACAAAATAAGCGCGCCTATCTTAGCCGTGTCAAGTGTGTTAATTGCTGTAGCAATACTGGCTGCACCACCGTTAGCCAAAAGACTAGGTCTTGTAAAAGCCATGGTTATTACGCAAGCAGTATCAACAATCTTCATGTTCCTGACTCCACTTTCATCCAATTACGCTTTAGCTGGGCTTATATACAGCATACGAGCCTTGCTCATGAACATGGCCAGTCCATTGTCTCAGTCAATGATTATGGGTTTGGTGGCAGAGGATGAACGCGGAGCTGCTTCGGGAATAAGCGGGGCACTATGGAGGCTGCCCAATGCTTTGAGCACTTGGATTGGAGCATGGTTTATGGGCATCGGGCTCTTGGCAGAACCGTTTTTCGTGGCAGGGTTGTTTTACATTGTTTCGATAATGTTATTCTGGGTTTATTTCAGAAAAGTGAAGATGCCTGAGGAAACATTTCACTAGCCCAATCTGCGCTTTTCGAATCTTACTAGGTGCTCATTTTAATCTCTTAATTAACGGAATCTCAAAATCATATTTGGTAACGCGCACATAAATGCTAAGAAAGAAAACAGGTCTCATTTTAATTATCCGCGGGATTTTTATTGCCGCACTGCCACAGCTATTTCACTAACAAAGACCTCAGCAGATTTTGAAATTTCTTTCGCAGTTCATCTTGCGTGGAAAGTTCATCGTCAGACATTGAGAGGATTCCTGCATACTCTTGTACATTCTGCTTGGTCAAGAAATCAAGCTCTTCAAGTTTCGAAACAGCGTCTTCATACTCTTTAACGCCGCAACAATCTTTTTGCTCCATCAAAAGCTCAACTAATTCCGAAACTACTTTTGGATTATACCTCAATTTGAATCCCATGCGCGTAAGGGCTTTAAGTGCAGCTTCTGTTTCTTCTCGCAGAACGTCTTTGCCTCGAGATGTTTTTCCAACAGTGAAGTGAAAGACTTCTGCTGTGGCTTGATAGTAACTTTCGATAAGGTGGTCAACCCGCACTTCACGTGCAACTTCAACTAGGTTGCCTTCAACAAGCTTTCGTATATGATGATAAACTGTTTGTGGAGTAATGCCGAGTTCGTGGGCAATTTGGCTGACAGTCATTTCTTTTGCGCGGAGAAGGAATACGATTTTTCTTCTGGTTCCGTCGGCCATTAATTTGAAAGCTTCAGGATCACTTATGGTCATAGAATGTTTCATGATTTCCTGACTCAGTAATACCAACGTGGACTATGTATAAAAAGGTTTACTCAATAAAATAGAAATCTTTTTAAGCAACATACATCTTATTATTAAGATGTTTATTTGACTTAGTTAGATAGAGGTGTAGTAGTAAAATGAAGGTAAAAATCAATAAAAATTCCAGAAAACCAAAAAACAAAATGCCAATCATCTTAGAGAACATAATCGATAAACTCAGCGCTAACAAGAGAAGAGGTATTGCCCACTTCTTAACTAACAATAGCCTTAATAGCCCCGCAACATTAGTTCAAATCCAACTTCCTTCAAATCCAGCACAGGTAGTAGAAACTGAACGCCAACAATGCAACGGATTATTATACGCAAACATTACAAGATTCAGATAAAAACAGCATTAACTGAATTTTAAAGTCTCAAGCGCATAGCGTGCGCAAAACAAACACAATGTATTAATATTTTAACGTAGTGTAGCACTGCACTTGAGCCATGTAGAAACCGTGTTTTGCGATAAAAGCTTAAAAGCGTTCTGAGTCATGAGTTGAAAAGACAGGTATCATTCTTGCAAAACGGGAAGACGAAGAAAAAAGCGGTGCTGCTTACGGTTTTAGCTGGCTGTCTATGGGGCACGTCTTTTCCGGCAATAAAAGTCGGCTTACGATACATGGACGCTTACACGTTTGCTTTCTTAAGGTTCCTAGTTGCTTCGTTGGCAATGCTTTCTGTGATGTTGCTGACGAGAAACGCGAGTTTCAACTTCAAGAAAAAGCGTTTGATTTTGTTTTTGGGAGTGCTTAACGGAGCAGCGTATCTGCTTCAGTATGTCGGAATGCTTGATACGCCAGCATTCGCGTCGTCACTGTTCGTTAATCTAAGTGTCGTGTGGGTTGCTTTGCTGAGTCCTCTGTTGTTGAAAGAGCGTTTAGTCGGGAGAAAAGTGGCTGGCGTGTTAGTCAGCCTTGTCGGAGTGGTGTTGATGACGACTAATTTAGATTTTGCTGCCCTTGCTACAACAGATATTTTGGGAAATTTTCTGGTGATTAGCTCCGGGATTATCTGGGCAGTGTTCATCATTTACAATAAGCCTTTGGTTGGGGAAAGCGATAATCTGATTCAGTCAACTACTTGGCTTTTGTTTTTTACTATGATACCGCTGTTGCCGACGGCAACTTTTTCGGTTGAGAAGTTTTTTGTGCTGCCATTGGATGCTTGGCTGGCAATTGTTTACACTGCGTTTCTTTGCTGGGTGATTCCATATTATATTTGGTTGAAAGGGTTGAAGCATATTTCACCTGTGACTTCCTCAGTGGTTCTCTTAACCGAGATTATTGTTGCCGTAACAATCTCCACAGTTCTGCTTGGTGAAGTCTTAATGTTCGTATCAGGAATCGGCGCTTTCTTTATAGTAATTGCTATCCTGCTGGTTTCGTAGAAGGCTTAAAGCTAATTAATGCCAGAGCAAAAATAAAAATTGAAAGGTGAGCAGAATGAGTATCAAAGAGGTTATTGACCTAAGAAGCGACACAGTCACCCTCCCCACTGAAGAGATGTTAGATGCGATTCGACAGGCGGAGTTAGGCGACGACGTTTTCAGAGAAGATCCAACGGTGAATAGACTCGAGAAAATGGCGGCTGAAAAAATGGGTAAAGAGGCAGCTCTTTTTGTCTCAAGCGGAACTCAAGCAAACTTAATTTCTTTGATGAGCAACGCAAACCGCGGAGAACTAGTAATACTTGAATCTGAATCACATATCTATTGGTATGAAGTAGGTGGCGTATCTATGATAGCGCAGCTACTGCCATGGCCAATTGAAAGCTGTTTCGGGGCGCTTGACCCACGAGAGGTGGAAGCATCAATAAGACCGAGGAATATCCATTTTCCAAAACCTTCACTCATATGCCTTGAGAACACCCACAATAGACATGGTGGAACGATATTAGCCCCAGACCAGATCAAGTCAATTAGCGAGGTCGCTCAAACCAATGGTCTAAAATTGTACTTGGATGGTGCACGGATTTTTAATGCTGCTGTTGCGCTGAGAATTGATGTGAAAGATATTGCCAAACATGTTGATAATCTGATGTTTTGTATTTCGAAAGGCTTATGTTGCCCAGTAGGCTCGCTGCTCGTTGGCACAGATGAATTCATTGAGAGATCAAGAAGAATAAGAAAAGCTTTGGGCGGTGGTATGCGCCAAGCAGGAATTATTGCGGCTCCTGGTATCATAGCCTTGGAAAATATGATTGATAGACTTGAAGAAGATCATATAAATGCGCGATATTTGGCCGAAGGAATAGCCAAGATAGATGGAATCCAAATTGACTTAAGCCATGTGAAAACGAACATGGTTGTTTTTGATATTAGCAATTTGGGAATAGACGCGGGCACGTTCGTCTCGAAATTGAAACAGAAAGGTATACTTGCCTTGACTCTGACCAAGAAGAAAGTGCGCATAGTAACACATAAAGGAATAGAAAAAGGACACGTAGAAAAATCAATTTCTGCCATTGATGACATATCAAAGGAATTGCGTATGACGGAATAATTTTTTTCCATTTATAAGAAGCCGTGGGAAAAAACCTTTTAAATAGTGTACTTCCTTAAAAGAGTTATAGTAATGCGATTAATCCTGTTTATTTTGACAAAGTGCAAGCTTACTAATACTATTCCACACATCCCCACTTAACCTTATTCCAACTTCTTTCATGAAAATAATACAATACCATCGTTATAAAATTGTAAACAGTCCCAATCGCAACTGCTATATCCCATTTTCCTGTTAAGAAAAAAGAAGTAACTATACTAACGACGATACAGATCACTCTCCATGAAATTGATTTGATGAGGGATCTTTTTCTTGTTTCTCTCATTTCTTTCTCATACCTCAACTTGTTATTAAACAGCTACTTAATTGATAAATTTTCAATAGCTAACGATAATGCCATTTTGTTCGAGGTTAAAAACAATTTTTAGTTCATCCTGCTGGGAATTGTTGGTATATTTTTCGCTTTGCATGCTTTGTGCGTATCAAATGGAATTCGTTTATATTCGAATAGGGCACGCCATGATTTGGACTTTTCTGCTCGCGCTGGAAATTAGATTTCTAGATCAGTATTACTGTGCTTGATTAAGCTCTTTCCTCAACAGAATTTTCTAGAATACCTATTCCCTCTATTTCGATACGTATTACATCGGTATCATTCAGATATTGTGGTGGTTTCATGGCGTGTCCCACTCCTGCCGGGGTGCCTGTGGCTATGATGTCACAGGGCTCCAGCGTCATGACGCGACTTAGGTGATGTACGATTTGGCGGACGTTTAAAACCATGTTTCGCGTGGTTCCGTTCTGGCGGAGTTCGCCATTAACCCATGTGCGAATAGTCAAGTTATCAGTGTTCTTGAGCTGGTTCTCTGTTGTTATGCAGGGTCCCGTGGGCGCGAAGGTGTCGAAGCTTTTTCCCCGTGTCCATTGCCTATCCTTAAACTGGAATCCCCGTGCTGAAACGTCGTTGAACACGGTATATCCGAAAACATGTTTTTTCGCGTCCGCTTCTGTGACGTTCTTAGCGGTTTTACCCATAACTATGCATAGTTCGCCTTCGTAGTCAAGTTCCTTTACGAAGTTGGGTTTGATGATCTTCTGGTTTGGACCTATTATCGCTGTGTGGGGTTTCATAAAAATTACTGGCTCTTCTGGGGTTTCAGAGTTGATTTCGGCGGCATGGTCCAAATAGTTCAAGCCCAAGCATATAATTTTAGGTGGTGATTTGATGGGCGCTATCAACGAAACTGCAGTTAATGGTGTTGAGACACTTTCTACGTCTTTGCGGCAAGCTTTTTTCACCAATTCCTCCACAGTCTCTAAACCGCCAGTTCTATTCTCAATAACACCCTCAAGTGTTGATGGGACGTCTTTCCCAAGGCGTTTCGCCAAACCTGGTAGAGACAAAATAGCACTTTGGCTAACAATCCCATAGGTTTTCTCGCGCCGAAAACAGTATCTTGCAATTCTCAATACACAGCGTCACTTCTTTCCTTGTTCTCTTGTTTGTCCAACTGTTTTTCAAATTCTTAATTCTTTAAAAGTCAGCTTTTTATTGCGTTGTTATTGTATATAAGCAACCAAGTGGTTTTAAGGCGGCATCTATTTTTCTTATTAGTTCGTTGAGTTGAAATGCTTCAGGTTCTTTATACCACTCGAAAAAGAAATCATATTCCCCAAGTTTTTGTCCATGTTTGCTAATTATACTGTGGCATCTCTTGACTGGAATTGAAATACCAGTTGTCTCCATGAAAAATCCAGCAACAGATCCATCCTCCCTCTGTAGTTTGGTTCCTCCTAATTCTCTAGTTATTTGTGGTGAAAGATCTCGCGCTATGACACAATCCATTATGCATACTTCGGGCATATCTACTGCGAGCTTTTCAAGTTCTCTTATTGCTTCAAAAATAGGTGGACCATAAATTTTGATGTAGCTTCGCATAGATGTTCCTGTATTCATTTAGTGTGTTAGGAACTAATAAAATTACCCACAGTCTCCAACAAGCGCGCGGTTTTTGTATAGTTGGCTGCAATTGAACAGAGCGACGCGTAATGAGCCAAATAGTATTGGCTAAAACTGGGCTCGAAAAAACGAGAGCAAAGAAAGAGAAAGATTGAATCTGAATTCCCAAATCCAAACTTCGCGAGTGATAAAGTTATAATCTTATAGGTAAGGGTTAATTTATGTTAGTTTTTAGGAATTATGATGTCCTCCTTAGTTATTCGTCCTGCTTCAATTAATGATATTTCATCTATTGTTGAAGTTAGGTTGGGAGCTTTTGCAGAGGAAGAAGTCTCTGGTTTTATTGTTCCAGGGGAAAGCCTATATGCATCGATTGAGAGGCTGCGGAAAAATTGGGATAAGGAGAACTTATTGAAGGGTGGCTTCGAAGTTTTTGTGGCTGAGTGTGAAGGAAAGGTTGTTGGGTTCATCGTATACAACATGAAAAGCTCTGATGACAATATAGATAACGTAATTGTAGCTAAAGAGGAGCAAGGAAAGGGTGTTGGAAAAGCTCTTGTTGAGTATATAGAGGCATTAGCGAAATCCAGAGGCATTAATGTTATGAGGACCAATACAACAGAGAACGCTGAGGGTGATCCTTGGCAATCTTATGGTTTCTGGAGAAAAATGGGATACGAGGATACTGGAGAAAGAAGAGCAACTGAATATGGTTTTAAGATTGTTCCTTTGGTTAAAAAATTGAAATGAATTTTCGCTTTATTGAGCTTGCACACCACGAATAAGCGCGTGAAAATCAGGTGCATAATCTTTTCAAAGGCAGCTCCAGTATTATTCTATCGGTGTATTCTCCATTAAGAAATTTTATGTCTCGACTTAGCCTCCCAATTTCTTTGAATCCGCATTTCTGTAAACATTAAAAGCTCTCGTATTATTTGCGAAGACTGAAAGCTGAAGAATTTCAAATCCTTTTTCTTTGGCAATTTCGATAAATTCTTTTGTTATTGCTGTTCCTAGTCCTAAGTTGCGGTAGCCATCGCGAATAAATATGCCAAATTGTGCAACGTGCGCTCGTTTGTCGGTTTGAGGATGCATGCTTGCACCTCCAGCCACTTCACCTTCAACTCTTGCCACCAAGTAAAGCATTCCTGCCTTTAAATTATGCTCAAACCATCGATGCTCCTCCTCCATGTCGAGTATCTCGTTGTTCAAGTAGAGGTACTTCCCTTCACGGATCACACTATTAAGCGCTTTCACAACCTCAGCAAGATCTTCTTCATTCAGCCAGTCAAGTATAGCTACTCGCATATCTCTTAGTCTAAAAGTTTTGTAAACCATGATTAGCAACCAGCGTTACAGTTGTGTTGCAAAGAAGTAGATAAACTTGTATTCCAAGGGAAGAGATGTTTGGAGATTAAATTCTAATTCCCTCCTCCTAATTTTGGGCGTCACAGGCACGAAGCAAAAAGAAAAAGGCAGTCAAAAAATTATCACTGCAAACCTTTGAAGTTTCTGCCTCCAGGAATTATGTCATTTCTGAATGCATGACGCAAATGAAGCAGTTCCAAATTGCTGAATTGAAAATTGAATCGTCTCCAGAAATCATCTCTGCCATGAGATGTCTTTGAGGCATAATAGGCCGAGGGATGACTCATCCAAGATAAGGTAGAGTAATCATTTTCAATTAATGAACCGCCTTCACGAGCAACCCATGCATGTGGAAGATTGAAACAGTGACCAAGTTCATGAATATATACAAATAAACGCCGTCTCCTTTCAATGGAGTTTTGCCATCCGGTGGCATTTTGAAAAACGGCACAGCCAACCCTTTTTCCGTCACAGAAGATGACTATTCCTCGGGTACTTGGAATTGTATACTTCAAGGCTGAGAATAACCATAGTTTCCATTGAGGTCTGCAGCATAATGATCTTAGATGTTCAGGTATTGCAGCTGTTAGTCTTTCATCTGTCCAGACTGACCCCCTTACTGGAACAAATTCTGGATGGGAAATTGATTTTGATTCATTTCCTACAAGTTTTATTTCAATTCCTGCTTCTGCAAATGCGCTAGCAATAGTAATTGGTCGGATCCAACGTTCTGATCCCATTAACAGTTCAGCAGTATTATAATATTCGAATGGCACAACACCTTCTTCCTTATGATGTTCAATTTGCACGCTTCTAAAATATTTGGATTCATAAGTACAAAGGTGATTGGATACCTTTCTTGAGTCATCTATCAACTTAGCATTTGCCGTGAAGGGAAGCGAGTGCGTGGATATTGTAACCTTAATATCAGTAAATTGATTTGTTACATAACCAAAAGTCCCCGATTTTCCAGTGACCAAATATTCATTTTTTGAAGTCTTGACTTTTTCAACGTCTTTGAATCTGAAGGAACCAGCGTATCTTCGCGTCTTATTACTAATTGAATAAAGATCACCACTGACAACACTCAATGGACGCATTCCATCAACGTCAACACGTAATACTAATTCAGTTCTTTTCGTCTTTCTTTCCGGGGTCGGAGAAGAAACCTCCTTAAAAAGTCCACTGATCATAACAGTCATCAGGTTTTTTCCTCATTTATTTTTTTTACCATTCAAGGCATTATATTGGATGTAAAAAGTATGCTTTGTCGGTTAAACCAGATACCCAAAGATTGATAGTTGATTTTAGTGGATCATAATAATTTTCTTTATTCTTGCAATGTTCTTCGAGTGTTGTACCGTACTCTTCTTTCCAAGTTTTGTCAAATGATTTTAAGTTGTTGTGTTCTATTGCATTTGCAGCTAATTGGCCTCCCCATAGAGCATAGAGTATTCCTCCGCCAGATATGGGGTCAACATGTCCTGCGGCGTCGCCGATTAGGACCCAGTTTACACCAGAACATGGAATTTTGAAAAAGTTGGGGTTACTTATGGACGGAAGCATTGCAGCGTATCTTGAAATAATCCTTATCTTTGGAAAATTAGAGTCTATGAAAGCATCAAGGTAACTTTTGAGCATTTTTCCATATTTTAATTCACTTCCAATTCCTATATTTGAGTAGCCTTTTCCTGGAAAAACCCAGATGTAGCCAGGAATTTCGGCGAGGAATTTCTTGGTTGCGTCGTCTTTTTTGAGACTAGTGGTAAAATAGCCGAATGTCAATGCAAGGTTTTCTTTAGAAAATGAGCCTACTGTTTTGCGTCGAACTACGCTATTCACTCCATCAGCCCCAACGAGAACTTTCGTACAAAAATGTCTCTTGTCGGTAGTTACCTTCCACATTTTTCCGCTCTTTTGAACATCCAGAACTTTTTCTGGGATTATTTTTGCACCACTTTTTATAGCCATATCAAGTATCCCTTGGTCAAGATATTTTCGAGAGATGCAAAAACCATTCTCAAGACCTTTTGTTATGACTTCAGTGTTTATACAGGATATAATTTTAAAGTTACCGAAGGTAAAGGCTTTTGAGCGGAATTTTTCTAGAAAGGGGAACTTTTTTAGAATTGCAGGTGATACTCCGCCGCCACATGGTTTTTCTCTTGGATGAGAATTATCTAAGATAAGGGGTTTGATGCCTTTTTTTGCAAGATTAAAAGCACAGTAAGCTCCTGCGGGTCCACCGCCTACGATTAACACATCTTCAGCATGTTTCATAATTTTCTTTTGACACAAGATGTATAAATAACAGTGCTCTTCTATCGAGGCTTAACTCACAAGCCTAATAAAACGTAACTTCTCGAAAGAACATCACAATAAGGTGCAAATCAACATTCACCTGAAAATTTGGTTTTTAATACTAAAATAGTACTATGACCCAAGAATGAATTAACAAAGAGGTGAGTATGATCTTATCAGATAACGAATCTATTAATGAAGAATTGACTAGACTCATCAAAAATAGATGTGGGAAGATTCTGGAGAAATTTGGACAAATAGTGGTTGCGCAAGTCAGGGATCCAAAATTGTTTGCAGCTTTGGAAGACGTTAAGAAATATTGGAAAGATGAAAATAGACCAAGTCTAACTTTTTTTTCGTGTGAAGCGGTCGGAGGTACTTTTGAAATTTCCCAAGACGCTGCACTTGTGTTTACTCTTGCCTCGTCAGGATTTGGCATACATGATGATATTTTAGATCAATCAAAAAGTAAGCATTTGAGAATGACAATTTTAGGACTATATGGAATCGATTATGCTTTGTTGGTTGGTGATTTGCTAATCGTTAAGGCTTGGACTTTTGCTAATCAATTGATCAGAAAAACGGGTAATCCAACTAAAATTGCTGACGTTCTTGAGGCGTATGGAGATCTATCAGTTGAAATTTGTGAAGGAGAGTTTATGGAAACTCAGTGTAGAAAAAAATTGGATACAAATTTAGATTATTATAAGAATGTTTTATGGAAAGAAATGGCTGAATTTGAAGCTTGCTCCAGAATCGGAGCCATGTTGGGTGATGGGCAACCAAAAGAGATTGAGGCTTTGGCAGACTTCGGAAGAAGAGTTGGTTTAATATCAAGATTAGCAAATGAAGTAGAGGATTGTCTTAACAGCAAAGGAGACTTGCTCCATAGAATAGAATATGAAAGCGTTCCTTTGCCATTGCTTTACGCAGCAAAAAACTCAGCTAAGAATTATTCAGAAATTGAGAATATTATTCATAGACAACATAAAAATCCTGCTGATGATATCAAAACTCTATTGGGTATCTGCTTTGAAGCTGAAGCTTTTGAGTATATGCGTAAAGAGGGTGAAAAGCAAAAAAGGGAAGCTGGCATCAAACTCAAAGAGTTGAAAGATACCAAAGCTCGTGAAATATTGCGTACAATGATTGATGCAGCCTACCAACATCTGAATAGCCTATGCGTATGAAAGCTAATCAACAGACTTTTACCAACCATCACCAGGGCTAGCCCAACTGACAGCATTATAGTCTAGCGTGTAATTCTTCAGATAATTCCAGAGCCAATTCATTTCTGCATTTTCCAAACCTGCATTTTCGCAAGCAACCTTGAAATCGTTTGCAGCCGTTTCTTTTAAGGTAGCATCGTCTGAAAAGCGGTAGTCATGCAAAGCCATCATTATGGGTTTATAGTTCTCCAGTCTGAAAAGAATAGAACCCATTAATAGAGCTCTGTCCATTGATTCGCCACGCTCTACGTTCCATTCCATATTTTTATGGGGTTTATCTGTTGGTGGACCTTTTCTTTTTGACAAAACTTCTCCCTCCTTTATATTAACCTAAAAAGCAATATACCCGAAGTATACTAATTAGATTTGCGGTGCTCATGCGAATATGAGTTTTCTAACAAAGAATCTCAAAATCTCTTCAAGAAAACTTGTAGCTGTCACACTTTTGAATTCAGGAACACTTGCTTGGTTTTTCGTAATTATACTAAACATTGAAGATATCTTTAAAAAAATAACTCTCGGTGATCCTTTTTGGGGAGAGGGAGGGTTTTGTCAACTTCTTTTTTTTGGCTTCGCGATTTTTTGGGCAATTGTTGGAAGTTTAGTTGGTAGAAAAATAGACCGTAGAAAACTGCTTTTTTCATGGATAATGTTGGGAGTGTTTGGAACCATTCTGTTAGACTTGATTCAAGGAACAGGATTGGCAGTAATAGCGAGTTTCCTTCTAGGTATCTCCTTGGGATTGGGACTTCCAACCAGCACTGCACTTGTTGCAGATTACACAAATACTGAAGAAAGAGCGAGAGTTTCTGGAATCGTAATTCTGGGAACGTTCATAATAGCGTTTATTGCTATTGCAGTCATTCAAATGCTAGGGCTGGAATTGTTTAACATTGTTCTTCTAATTGCAATTGTGAGAGCAATTAGCTTGTTAGCTTTGATTATCGATAAGTGTGACATAACTGAAAAAGTCGAAAAAATTTCGCAAGCGCCGAATCTTAGATCATTTGCCATGTACATTTTTCCATGGGCTATGTTCGCCATAGCTGCAGGCCTAGCATGGAATTTGATACCTGAACAGTATACCTCTGAAATTTCAGTTGGATCTGCAATACGTTCCATCTTCATAGCCGTTTTTGGCTTGATTTGGGGAATATTAGCCGATAGAATTGGACGAAAGTGGCCAATTATCATTGGACTAATAACACTCGGAATTGGTTTTAATGTACTCGCCTTCAACTTGACTGGCATAAGTGTGATTATTTATTTTGCCCTTGCAGGAGTGGCTTGGGGATGTTTCTTTGTTATGTTCTTGGCAATACCAGGTGACCTGTCTGCAAAAGGTTCAAGAGAAAAGTTCTATGGATTGGGATACATTTTACCACTATCTATTTTATTTGCTTTATCGATTGTTCCTATACCAATTTTGCGGATTTTTCCAGCAAGTTCATTCGCTCAAATCTTAAGCGCTATTCTGTTTCTATCCATCCTTCCCGTTTACAGGGCTGAAGATACACTCAAGGAAGGCAAAATCCGAGAAAGAAAAATGAAAGACTATTTAGAGAAACTCGCAAAGAAGCTCAGCGAAGAAGAACAAAACTCATGAGTTATAGCAGTAGTCGGCGCTTTACTAATGTTAATGCTTCGAAGACGCTAAGGCACCCAATAAAACCGAACAAATCCATTTCCCTTTTTTTTAGTTTAGTTCAAAATCATAAATCAAGCATGAAGAGAAGGGTTGAAAAGGACTCTGAATGGAAAAAGGAAGAGCAGTCGCCGTTAAGCAAACTATATCCTTTTTTCTCCTTTAAGTTTGTATCCGTTCAGAGCCTCAGCAAACCCTCAATCCCTAAATTACCTAAACTGAAAAGCCTAACGAGAAATTAAGGTTCTTTCCACCTTGTTGTTGGGTTGGGTTGGGGTTGGGATTAAAATTTAATGCTACTGGTAATAATCGTTATATTCATTTTCCATTATTCTTTTATAGTGATTCTGTAAGAGATAGCAAGGCATCAACCGTGATCAGAAGAAAATTGACGCGAGAAACTGTCATCAGGACCATTGTTGACTTCACGAAACAACTAGAATACGTGCACGCACTCTATGAAGGTGGTGCCAAAGCTTTTAACCGAATCGATGAATGGTCAGACATCGATCTATATATTGTGGTGGATGACGAGAAAGTCAATGAAACCTTCGATGCCGTTGAAATTGCATTGAAATCGCTCGCGCCGATTAAGCATAAATATAGCGTGCTAAAATTGCCTTGGCCAAGTGTTTCACAGGCATTCTATAGATTAGAGCAAACAAGTGAATACCTTTTAATTGATTTAGCAGTGATAAAAATAAGCAGTCCAGAGAAGTTTCTTGAACCCCATATTCATGGAAAAGTGGTTTTCTACATTAATAAATCCGACGAGATCAAAGTGCCGATTATAAATGAGGAAGAGCTGGCTGAAAACTTGAAGCAAGAACTTGCGCGACTGAGAGACAGATTTGCCGTATTCAACATCAATGTACAGAAGGAGATTAACCGCGGCAACTATCTTGAAGCATTAATTCTATACAATAGCATAACTTTGGGTTCAGTTGTTGATGCACTTCGGATCAAATACAATCCTTTTCATCATGATTTCAAGACTCGTTATGCGCGATATGAGCTTCCTGAGCGGATTACTAGAGAGCTTCAACGGCTATACTTTGTTAAAGATATAACGGATTTGATGAAGAAATATCAGGAAGGAACAAGGTGGTTTTACGAGATAGTCAAAAAACCCTTCTGAAACAACTTTTGCGGTCAATTTTAGACTGTTTTTAGGTTGTGAGAGGACAACGCTCGCTAGACATGCTTTTCGAGTTTGTTACTTTTATAGGTGAGAGTGGGCGAGCTAGCGGAGTGGGGAGACAAGGGATAAAGCATGCGAGGCAACACACTTTCGTACGTGTACACGTACATGTGCATGTGCTTAAGCACGTTGATTTGGGTTTAGCGCGCGCTGAGGGACTTAAAGCTTACCGGTTCTGTCTTTGTTAACTAAACGCATTAGATCTGTAGATAATGAATTTCGTCTGCTGGACGAATTTGAAACAAATATAGAATTTTAGGCATTTTTCAAGCCTCTAATTGATTATCAGCCTTTTCCAAAACGTTAATTAACAAAATTTATGTTCAGAACTTCAAATATAATTGATTTAAATTAAAGTTAGTAGAATAAGGAATATCTATGAGTGTTGTCGAAGCAGAAACAGAATATAGGTGGCTTGATGCAGCAAAAATTTATGAAAAAAACCTAAAATCCAAATCGCTTGATCCTGGTTGTGCTGCAGAATTATCGCAAAAAATAGGTTTCTGTTACAGCCTGGCTTCACGGCAAGCTGAGGATTTCTCGAAATTCAAGCAACTAAGGCAACGTGCGGTTGAAGCGTTTGTTTCCGCTTCGAATTCTTACAGCGAAGACCAAAGCAAAGAGAGTCAGGGAAAAAATTTTGCCTGCCTTTGCTTGGCCGAATATACGCGATCTTGGCTTGCCTCCAGTTCTTCAGAAAAAAACAAAAATCTCCAGACTTGCTATGAATATGGACAGCAAGCTCTTAGACATTTTGAGAAAGTTGAAAACGACCTATTCTATGGAAAGATTTGCAACGTTTTGACCCAGTGTCTTTTTGACCAACTATATATTGCGAAAACGGAAGATGAAAAGATAAGAGTTGCTCAAGAAGGGATTGAGCTTTCCGAAAAAGCAATATCAATATTTAGAAAGTTGGTTGGAAAGGATGACCTACTTCTCGCTCTATCCTTTGCAAGTCTAATAAGTTGGTACTACGCAAACATAGGCGAAGAGACACTAAGACATGATCTCATGGAAAAATGTTTAGTATACAGTGAAGAAACGAGAAAGCTTTCGCTGAAAGTTAAAAACTTGCAAAACAAGGCTATTGCTCTGTGGGCACAGACGTTTATAACATTCTTCTTCAGGGGAGAGATTGATAATTCTTTAGAATGCGCTAAGGAAATGCTTAAAGACGGCACATCTCTTAATGATAGCTATCTAAAGGGTGTAGCATTTTATTTACTTGCATTTATTATTGATCACGTATCAGGCTTGGAGTCTAACCCTGGCAAAAAAAAGCAGAGATTCAATGAGATAATCAGGTATTCTGAAGAGGCTATAAAATACCTTCAACGTGTTGGACAAGATAAACTAATAGCTGAAGTCTATCAAGTCTATCCACAAAGTTATTTTTCCTTAGCTCGCGAATTTGCTATTAGTCACACAGAAAAGCTTGCACTTTCAAAAAAATCCGTGAGAATTGGCGAAAAGGGGCTCGAATATGCTATACGATCGGGTTCACCGGACGCTATTGGATCAAGTTTGCATTCTCTTAGCAAAGCATATTATTACTATTCAAATCTCGAACCGAGAAAGCATGCAAGATCAGATCTGTTAAATACCGCATTGGGCTATCGAAAGGAGTTCGTTAAAATTGTTCAAGAAGCTTTCACTTCAAACCTTTGGATTTTCGGTGTTGGTTTGGCTTATGCTGCGCAAATAGAGGTAGATTTGGTAAAATTTGAGAGTGATGATGAAAAGAAAAAGATTATCCTACAAGATGCCATCTATGACATAGAAAGGGGAATCTCGCTATGTGAGAAATGGATATCGTCTCTTAGCTCTAGCAGTGTGCCTTCGGTAATAGCCACATTGGCAAATTTTGAGGATAACTTCGGAGCAATTTTAAAAGAAAACCACATTTTAACCAATGACAGGGGTAACCTAGTTAAAGCTAACAGAACTTATGAGAAGGCTGCCGAGAACTTCAAGAAAGTGGACTTGCCCAGCAGAGTTGCAGAATCTTATTGGAAAATTGCAACTAATTTTGATGTTCTTGGTGAACACCTAGAATCTGCAAGAAACTTCGAAAAAGCGTTTGCTGGATATAAGGGAGCAGCTAAAAAGATCCCACACTTTAGCGATTTTTATATAGACTATTCAAGCTACATGAAGGCTTGGAGCGAAATTGAAAACGCAAAACGCTCCCATAATGATGGTAATTACAGTATTGCCATGCAGCACTACCAAAAAACCTCGAATTTGCTGAAAATGTCAAAGATATGGAATTATCTCTCATTAAACTTCTATGCTTGGTCAATTCTAGAACAAGCTGAAGACTTGAGCAGAATTGACAAATTCAAGGAATCAATTGAATCGTTCGAGACTGCAATAAGGTTTTTGCGCGAATCTAAAAGCGCTCTCAAAGCAGAACTGCAAAGGATTGACAAGGATGAGGAGAAAAACCTAGTAAAAAGCCTTATTGTGGCATCTGCTGCGAGAGAGGATTTTTGCCTTGGAAGAATCGCGATTGAAGAAGCAAAGATACTCGACCGAAAAGGCAGTCATATAAGCAGTTCTGAAAAATATGAGGCTGCAGCAATAATTTTTCAGAATATGAGTGGCGAATATTCTGAACAGTTCGCAAAGGAGGCGAAGCCTCTTTTCTTTCTCTGTCAAGCGAGACAGAAAATGACGCTTGCTGAGGCACGGAATTCACCAATTTTATTTGAGGAAGCTTCAGAGCTCTTTAGACGAGCACATAAATATGCGACTAATGAGTCAGCTAGCCTTTTGGCATTGGCTCACAGTAGTTTTTGCAAAGCCCTTGAGGCAGGAACAGAATTCGAAATTACGAGAAATATTGAGATGTACAGGGAAACCAAAAAGCATATGGATTCCGCAGCGAACTATTATCTAAGAGCAGGTTTAAGGACGTTTTCAGATTACGCTAACGCAACCCAGCGTCTTTTTGATGCCTACGTTTTTATCGACAAAGCCAAGACTGAAACAGACCCTAGGAAGGAAGCAAAGTTTTTTTTGATGGCTGAAAAAGTTCTCCACGCTTCAGCAGAATCATTTGCTAAAGCGAGGCATCAAGAGAAAACTGACCAAGTTCAGCGTCTTCTTCAGAAGGTTGAAGAGGAAAAAGAACTTGCTTTATCGCTAAGTGAAGTATTTCATGCGCCGGTAATCACTTCTTCAACTGGAAATTTCACAACATTGAGCAGCAACTATGAAATGGCTGTTGGATTGGAAAGATTTGAACACGCTGACATTCAAATAAAAACAGTTCAACAAAAAGAAAAAATCTACGTTGGAGATGAAATAGAGCTTAAGATGCAATTTGTCAACGTAGGAAAAGAAGCAGTTTTGCTGGCAAGAATTGAAAATATACTTCCTGCAGACTTTCAACTGATCGAAAAACCTGAGAGTTTCTCATTTGAAAACATGCAATTGAGCACGATAGGTAAACGCCTTGACCCTCTTAAAACTGAGGAAATAATGCTGACTCTAAAGCCCTTCAAAAGCGGTATTTTTGAGGCCCAGCCCAGAATTATATGTGTGAGCGAAACTGGGGAACAATTAGTTTTCATGTCGGAATCAATAACCTTTAATGTCTCAGATGCTGTCCTTCCAGGTCGAATTCCTACAGGCTACAAAGACCTCGATAATCTCTTGTTAGGGGGATTACCTGAAGAGTATGCTATTGTTCTTGCCTCTCCATCAAATGATGAAAGAGAACTCTTAGTTCATCGCTTTCTTGAAACTGGGATAAAAAACGAAGAAATAACATTTTATATAACAGTTGAAGTTGCCGGCGTAAAAGCCTTAGCCGAGGAATTTACATCCAACTTTTATCTTTTCGTTTGTAACCCGCGAGCAGACGTTATGATTAAGAGTTTGCCTAACGTTTACAAATTAAAAGGCGTTGAAAACTTAACAGACATTGATATTTCTTTAGTAAGGGCCTTTCGCAATATAGATTCCTCAAAAACTAGACCAAAAAGAGCCTGTATAGAGGTTTTATCCGATGTTTTGCTTCAACATCATGCTGTAACTACCAGAAAGTGGTTGAGCGGTCTTCTTCCAGATTTGCGATCTCGAGGATTTACGACATTGGCAATTGTTAATCCTCAGATGCATTCTGCGGAAGATGTACATGCGATTTTAGGGCTATTTGATGGTGAAATTCGCATATCTGAAAGAGAAAGCGCTCGAGGTTTGGAAAAAGTTCTTAGAATTCGAAAATTGTACAATCAGAAATATATCGAAAATGAATTGATTGTTACAAGGCGAAAATTGCAGTCATAGTTTTTTAGATAATTGAATCCCTTGAAGCTTCCTCTCTTTAGGAGTCTTTGAAAATGCTACAATTCTTATGTTATCTCTCTTCAAACAAAGAATTCACTAGAAAAACTTCTGATCCCTTTCTATCAATCATTGGGAAACTGCGCTCTTGTTGGCATTAACACTCTCTATTTATCTCCACATGCAGTGTTCTCAAAGTGGCTTTTCAAGAAAACGACAAAGCAAGGTTTTATCACACGCATCTATCGTTATGGCTAATGCGAATGCAATAGAACATTTTTTCATATACACTTATATAGAGTTATTGTCATAACACCGTTAAGTACGAAGGGAGAAGCTTTTATGAGAAATACTAGAGAAACCGTAGTAATACTCTTGCTTTCTGTTCTTATTTTCGCAGCTTCAACGACACCCATTTACGTGGCACATTCACGTCGAACATTCCCAATTACCGTTACCTATGAGCCTACTGCAGGTGGCTACATTAGCGATATTAAAGATTCTGGCGACGACGTACTGGTTTTTCCTAATCGCGACCAATCTTTCGAAATTACTCCAAACCCCGGTTATCACATTCATGAGATTTGGGTTGATGAAGTTCCAATAAATGCAGAAGATATCTATGGAGAGACAAGCTATACCTTCACAAAGGTGAAGGAAGACCACACACTCAATGTAATATTCGAAGAAAACGCTGAGGTTCCAGGTGTTACGGGCGCGGCAATAAGCGTTTTGACCGAAGCACCTGAACTTCTTCCTGGCTTTGAGTTCCTCCCAGGTTTAAACGGAGTCACGCCTTCAATTTTCTTTGAAATTGAATTTGAAGGTAGCTTGCCAGGTGTTGTTACGGTGATCATTCACTACGAAGACATTTTCCCAGGAGAGGAAGAGGAAAAGGGTTTACGTTTGTACATTGGTAATGCGGTGGACTTTGACGATGACGGTACGGTTAATGGAAATGATGTTGCGTTGTTCCAAGAATTCGAAAAAAGTGGGTTATACGATGAGAAGTATGACCTCAACCACGATGGCACAGTGGACATTCTTGATGAGCGTATCGTTAAGGAATACGCGAACTCGGGTATGATCGTAAGTCCTGGGAAACATGGCGCAGGTGAGTTTAGGATCCCCTGGATTGACATTACAGTGGAAGTCATCCCAGCTGAAAACATAGTAATAGGAGAAACTTGGCACCTTTCGATTTTTGGTATTAGGTAGCCACTTTATAGTGAGCTACAAATCTTCCTCTTTTTTTATCTTACAACTCTTGAAGGAGCGCGCCGGAGGTTGCGAAGCGTTTTAGTGCAAACCTGTGTCGGAAATTGCTTCTATACCCGTTTGGGAAAGCGTCAAACAGAAGAAACTCGACGACCTTTTTAAAATCGAAGAAGCTTCCACTGAAGTATCTAGCACTACCCTCAACAGTGACGCAAGCGAGGTCCGACGAATATTTCAGAAAATGAAAAGGGGTGAAACAGTCATTAATGCGCGCGCTGGTAAATTTAGAGTGCTACTTTCTGGATCTTAGCTCTCTGCTTAAAAATTGCCTCCATCATTTGAGAATCCAATTCGGAGTTAAAAGGGCAGACCCGTGTAATTTCGCTTCATTTTTCTCTAAACACGGACATTGCGGGAAATATCTCGACTCCATTCTTATCTATCATGTATGGCACAAGATTCGGGTTAACATTAGTACTTCGCATCTTTTCAACTTGTAGCGCCCTTGTCGTGCTTCCTCCTGAAAATAGAGTTTGCATCATGATAACCCCGTGAGCAAGAAATTCTTCGTCCATGAGGTCTCGTTCGAGACCTGATTGGCTCAACTCAGTGGTAACTATGGTGGTTGCGCTTATGTCGGACAGGGATTCAATCAGGTCTACGCCTGCGGTTCTTCGCTCGATAGGGTCAATGAATCGATAGAAGAGCGACGCGAGAGTATCTATCACAACCCTTTTTGCACCAATCTGCTGGATCTTTTCCTGCAGTTGCTCAATAAGCCTGTCGATTTGCAGCTGCTTTCCTCGCAGACTGCTTGTTTCTTCTTTCGTCAACCTTTCTTTAAGCATGGCCACTCTTGACAGTCTAGTGGCATCCACAAAGAGAAATTTGCCTTCATCCTCAGCCTTCTTGAAGTCCCATCCAAACTTAGCCATTTCATAATAGAAGTGCTTCTTGCCTTCATCCAAACTCACAAAGATACCATTTTCACCATATTGGGAAATTCCTTTGTACAAGAATTGAGACGCAAGGATCGTCTTTCCAGTGCCTGGTCCTCCCAATACAAGGATAACTCTTCCCCGCGGGAACCCTCCGCCTATAAGCTCGTCTAATCCTTCAACTCCAGTTGGCACATTTTCTGACAACTAAATTCACCTTCAAAAAACTATGGTTTTCAGTAGATATTTATAATTTGCGGAAGCTACACTAGCTGTCAAGACAGTGGGATTGCCTGCCAAGCAAAGTAATGCTTTGACTTGACTGCAGGAGTTACCTGTTTTGCCAGTGCTCTAGGGGGAAGTGTCACTCTAAAGACAAGCGCGTTCTCTTGTTGAAACTTCTCCGTTTCCTTGACTTTCTGAAACCCGTTCTATGTTATTCCGAGTGAACCTTTCATAACATCTATATCCAAACTGCCTGCCCGATGGGTCTTGCCGGTCTTCATGTTGTTTATAGCCACAATTGCTGGGGCGAAAATGTTGGGGTCAATTTTGTAGAAGTCAAAGCCTGCTTCTTTGAAGACGTCAAGAAAACGTGGGTTTTTTTCTGCAAGTCTTTTGGCTTCCTGAAGCATTCGCGATGCTGTAGAAGGTGCCTGTTTTACTATGTTCTCAAGTTTCTGTTCATCTTCGAAATTGAGAATGTAGTTCGTTACTCCACCATAAAGAATTGCGTCGTTTGTTCTCCCCATTGCCTCGCTAGAGCTAGGGTGAACCGGTACGATTGGTGCGTAACCCCAAGCGTACTTCACAATTAAAGGGTCGAGACCTAACCGTTCGAGTTTGTGCAGTCCTGTTTCTACTATTCGCCCAGAAACTTGGGTGGCACCTGCTAAACTCGTTGTAGAAAACATGATTAAGAACAAGTTTTTGGGCATGACTTTGCATTTGTCAGCAATTTGCTTGATGACAGTTTCTGGCGGTTCTTTTTCTGTTTCTAAAACTAGGACTGCGGTGTTCGATTCTTCTTTGTACTTCAGCTTTTCATAGAGATGTTTGGGTTTAAGAGCTAGCGCTCGAGCCGGACCAGATGCGATAGCTGAGAATCCGTCGCCTTTGATTTGCCAACCTGCGAATTGAGATGCCAAAGTTGACAGTGCTGGGTGATCTGTTAATACAAAAACCGACGGCAGAATAATATCTCCGTATTGTATGGGAGTAACTTTTGCTTTTCCATATCCACCCAAACATATTTCGGTTATTATTTCCCCTGCGAAGAAACCGCCGTCCACATTGATACCTGCGTCTATTAAAGTTGCTCCGGACTCCGTTTCCTCAACAGCAACATTATACTTTTCAGTATTGCTGCAGAGCTTCTGAACCAACTCTAGCGCCGCAATATTCAAGCTAATCTTCGACACGAACAACCTACTCCTCACTTAACAATTATTAGACAATTAACAATCTGCTAGGGTAGGATAAATTTTTCCCTAGTATAAACATAGTAACTTCAACTGCTTAAAATCGTGTGAGTCCTTTAGCGAATATTCCGAAGCTTACTATGATGTCTACAGCGACAACAAAATCTTTGCTTATCGACGCTGATTGTGAACAACGCATAAATCGGCAGAATCTTCAAAGCCGGGGAAAGCCAGCCTAAGAGTACTATTGCAGTCTTCAGTTTTCTATTTTTTCTAAACTACGAAAAACTGGAGTTTAGTTTGACTATTTACTTTCAGCTTTTCGGTTTCAACCTAGATTTGACAACGTTCGCTATTAATTCTCCCAAGGGAACTGAGTATAGAGCTACTGTGCCATTAAATAAGGCCGTAGCTGGCAGGTAGGTAACAAGTACTGCCACTTCCTCCAAGTTGAAACCTATGGGATAAGGTTGTTGAAGTGCAACGTAATTTACCACGGTCATTACTGCTACGCGCAAAGTAATTCCGAGAATGGTGGAGGCAGCGGCAAATTTTAACACCTTTTGTTGATTAGTTTCGTCGTGACTGAAGAATCTCTGGGCTATGTAAAGGCCTGCCAGCATTGATAATAAAGCTATAAGGTTGTAGAAAGGTCCTGTTGGAAGGGGCCCTGGGAAAAACACAAACAAGACTGCGGCGTTTAAAAGTGAGATTAAAATTCCTGATGCGGGGCTAATAAATATGAAAGCTGCAACTATTGGGATTTCCCATAAGCCATATATTAGGAAGGGCGCGTAGGGCGCAGGAACGCCGGTTGCCGGAACAACACCTGGATTTAAAGCTACGGTCAGAGCAGCGAAAACTATCGTTGTGGCTAGTTCCTTGGTGTTCATTTTAAATCAGCCCTAATTGTTGTTGTAATTATTTAAGCGTAGCTACTCATAAAAGAGTGCCTTAATTTCCGTAAAATTGATGAATTGCCTAACATTGATAAATACGCACACTAATAGGTATTCTTGGAGTGAACAATTGTGTCTGAAGTCAAACAGTTTTCTTCCGATGACATAAAAAGCTGGCTTAAAAACGAAACCAATTCAATTCTCACTCCAGTACATGATCAAGCTAAGAAACTTCGAGATTACATGCGTGATTCAATTCAAGAAGTCGCTGATGTCGGCAAGATGCTTCTGGATAACAGCCAAAAAGAAATTGAAAAAAGAAATAAGCGCGTTTACAACCGCGCCCGCGCCATGAACAAGTTGGCTCGCCTGTTTTGCGAAAGAATAAAAAAAGTCACCACTCCCGACGAAGTATCCTACGACAGCCTAAACAAGTTCGCGCAGGAAACCCAAAAAGTATTTATGGTAACCGATATAGACATCAAAAACTGGTTTCCACGCATCTCCCCCTTCTTTATCATGGATAGAAGAAAATTCTTAGCGGTTCACGAAAAAGCCAAAGAATCACTTGCTACCCTCAACGATTTTCTCACTAAAGAGTACATTAAAACTAAAACTTTGGAGGAAACATTCCAGCTTATCGATGATCTTCACGGTTTTGAAAAACATTTGTCAGATGTCGAGGCGGAAAGGACAAGTATAAAGAACGAGCGTGTTCCCATCGAGAAAGAGATAGCTGAACTGGAGCAAAAAATCGCCAAATTACAGGGTGAAGGACCCGTTGACCAGCTTTTTCTCTTGGAAGTGGAAATAGAAAAACTGAACAAAGAGCTTAAACACGCGTTACGGCACCTGCAAAAACCCTTCAAAAAAATGAAGGCTTTAGCGTTGTATCGGGGTGGGGCAGGTTTAACTCAGGATGAACTTAGCAAGCTCAACCAGTACTTGCAGACACCTTTTAAAGCTTTGGCAACCGAAGAGCAAGGTTACCCAGTTTTGAAGCAGATTCTGCGGAAAATGGAACGTTTAATGACTGAAGGTAAGCTGAAGCTGAAGTCGGACAAAGCGAGAAAAGCAAAACGGAAGTTAAAGGATATACTTGAACGGGAATCTTTAGCGAAACTGTATATGCGATGCGCTCAGGTGGCTGCTCGTGAAAGTCAAATTTTGAATTCGCCGAAAATGGAGGAAACCAAACGTAATTTATCTGAGTATCAGAAGCAAACTAAACGGCTTAAAGCGATGAAAGAAAGATTTGAATCTCACGAGTCTGTCAAAGAACGCGCGTACAAAGAGACGCTGGACAAAATCTCCCATCACAAAAGAGCAATAGAAAAGAATGTGCAAAGCTCGCTGGGCGAAAAAGTCCAAATCCTCTAGCGAGGTCTTAACCCTTGAATCTCTCCTCTCTTGTTGAAGAAGCTAAGGCTGTGCAGAGCAGCGACTTCATTGAAATCTTGGAACAAACACTTGACCTGTTGCGCAGAGAAAACGGGAAAACAGGAAACCAGATGGTTTCAGGCAGATTGGTTAAACTTCAGCCTTTAGGCGAGGCACTGGTGATCGGCGATTTACACGGAGACCTAGAAAGCTTGCTAACCATCCTGAACACCAGCGCTTTCCTGCAGAAAATGACCAGCCGTAAAGACACAACCATGATTTTTTTAGGTGATTACGGCGACAGAGGAGCACATTCAACAGAAGTCTACCATATACTTATGAGGCTCAAACTATCGTTTCCCAAGCAAGTCGTCATTTTGCGTGGAAACCACGAGGGACCCGAAGACCTGATGGCTTCTCCTCACAACTTGCCCCTGAGTTTCCAGTCCCGATTCGGGGAAAACTGGAAGACTGTGTACTCAAAGACTCGCGAGTTGTTTGCTTGCCTTTACAATGCCTTAATGGTGGACGAGCGCTACCTCATGGTTCATGGACGCTTGTCACCGAACATCGAAAGCGTCCAAGATTTGGCAAACGCCAACATAACCCATCCCAAAAACGAGTTGCTGGAAAACCTGCTGTGGGGCGACCCCAACGATCAGGTTAAGGAGGTTTTGAATTCTCCAAGGGGTGTGGGAAAACTATTCGGCAAAAGCGTCACCGAAAAAGTTCTGAGAAAACTGAATGTCAACATTTTGATAAGAGGGCACGAGCCGTGCAAAGAAGGCTTCAAACTAAACCACGACGGCAAAGTGTTAACTTTGTTTTCCAGAAAAGGCTCCCCATACTTTAACGCTTACGGCGCTTACCTGCAACTACCGCTTTCCAAGAAATTCGAGAGCGCAAAGCAGCTTTTTCCGTGGATTCACAAGTTTTAGCCATTTTTTTCTGTGTAGGACCGCTTCCTTGGTGCCAATAGCAGAGGAACCTGTCTTTGATACTGATTCGGAAAGCACAGACAAAACAAAACGCAACTCTCCTAGCTAACAAGAGCGGGTTTCCAAGTGTAGAAGAAGAACGTTTTTGTTGCTAGTTTTATTGAAAAAATTTCAATTTTTAATGCTATAAATAACCTGTAATCAACATAGTTTTTAACGCATAACTTCCATTTCTGCCGTACATGCTACGTTTTTTACTAGTCAGCGATATACATGCATGTTAACAAATGTTATTTCCTCTTTTAGGCTTAAAAAAGGCAAGGTGTCAAAATTGATTTCGTGGAAACATTCCTTTAAGAGATTAAACGAAGAATATGAAATAGCGAAGAAAAAGAAGCAAGCTTTGGACAATTTATTTGAAACCGGCAGAATTTCTCAAGCCACACGCGATTCGTTCGACAACGACATAAGCGCCGTAATAATGGAAATTGAAAAGCAGCAGACAGCCCTTCTGACGAAAATGCAAGGTAAAGCAGAAGAACTTGAGAGTCAAGTGAAAACGTTGGAGACGCTTCTTGCCAACTACGAGATACAGCACGTCGTTGGCGAGATCGATGAGGAATTTTACCAACGTGAAATAAATCTGCTTTCAACAGGACTTGAAAGCGCCAAGCATGAACTAGAGATAATAAAAGAAGCCACAAGCCAGCTCTCCCCACCCGTAGAAGAAACAGCAGTCGAACCCTCCTTGCCCTCGGAAGAAAGCGAAGCCGAAGTCGTCCAAACTGAACCTGTAGAAAGCGCCTCAATCGCTCAAGAAGAAACGGAAGTTACAGCAGAACCGGGTCCTCAAGAGCCTATAATAACGATGGAAACAGAAGTTCCTGAAGAATCCGTAATTGAGAGTGCAGAAACCATGCCGGAAGAGACCCTGCAAACCGTAGAAGCCTCAGAAGAGCCAACGGAGGTTGTAGATGCCCAGCCACGAGAGATCACCGAAGAAACGCCCCCGATCACAGACGACTTATCGCCAGAAGTAGTGTGCCAGCCACAAGTCACAGAAGACATACCGCAAGACACGGATGAAGCACCTGAGGTAACAGAGGACAACACGGACTCTAGCGAAGATGTCCCTCAAATCTCAGAAGCCCCCTCAGAGGAAACAGAATACCAACCGCAATACATGGAAGAAACGCCACAAGCAATGGATGAAGCACCTGAGGTAACAGAGGACAACACAGACGCTACGGAAGAACTGTCGCAAAACACAGAAGAAATAGACAATCAGCCAACAATCACTGAAGAAATGCAACAAACCGAAGAAGAAATGCCACAGGTCATAGAGAATGAGACTCAACTCGTAGAAGAAACCCTTCAAACCGTAGAGGAAACTCCCGAAGAACCTCACCATTTAGAAGCGCACGAAAAGGCGCCAGACGAAGTAAGCATCGAGACCGCAGTAGAAGAAGCCCAAAGCGGCGAAGAAGAGGCAGAAACCGCAGAGGCAGACGACGACACGGAATATCACGAATTATAAAAACTCAGACCAGCCTCTCTTTTTTCTTTTTTAAAAGCAGAAGCTTTTTTTGCACACATTGAAAATTTTCTGAGTAGAAAATAATAACCGTAGTCATTAAACGTAAAAAGCAACCTATATTCGGAAAGCCTCTCAATATTAGCGGCGAACTTGTCAGCCAAAAAAAATATGCATAGCTTAGGTAAGTCTATGCTCAACGATTTTGCGATGATGATGGTGATGATGTGGCCGTTCATACCAATGGTCTTAATCCAAATTCATTATGCCACTAGTTTTTGGAGGAAAATAGGCTCGGGACGTACTTTCTAGTTTTCTTGGAATGGTTGCCTATACCTTACGCCTTATATTCATTGCATCCAGCAATTCTGCAATACGAAATCACAATGGCTCTGCCTTTGCGTGTCCTAGGGGTTGCAGCCATAGCCGCAGGCATCGCCTTACACTCATGGACAGCAAAAATTCTCGGAATCAAAGTCACAATTAGCTAAACTGAATTAAAGCCTGAAACTGCCGAGAAGGCCAAGAGCTTGATCACTTCTGGACCTTTTTCTGTGGTTCGGCATCCTTCCTACTGGACCCACATCTCAATCCTTACAGGAACCTTTCTGATTACAGGTATAATCACGGTCGGCATAATTACGTTAATAGACTTGTCGATAACCTATTTTGTAACAACCGAGTTGGAAGACCACGAGTTAACCGAGAGATTTGGAAGTCAATACCGAGGATACACAGAGAAAGTGCCCAAATTTTTCTCTAAACTTCGCTGAAAAGACAACAATAAGACAAAAGGAGAAAACGATGACCTACGTTAACAACAGGGTTTGCAACAGCTTTATTGCAGACCAAGCGGCAAGCGCACTCGTCCGCGGGTTCTCAGGGTGTGGATCATTCGCAAAACGCAAAAACATCTCGCCAAACCGCCATTGCACTTTGAACTCATGCGTGTTACGTTGCACAGCAGGGTCAGAAACAACTTGCACCCAAACTTTCGCGGGTCTAGCAGTTAAAGCCAAAGTAGCGGCAACGTTCATTTCCCGCGGATAAAGCCTCGCAGCCTCTGCAGCATCACCCTCATAAACAACCTTCGCCTCCTCATTCTTCAAGTCAAGCGCCCTAGGATTTTTCCGCGAAGTAAGAACAATCTCATCTATCCCTGCCAAAGCCGCACTAGAAAGCGCATCTATTCCGCCAATGGCCCCCGAAGGCACGTGGACTTTGTTGCTCTGCACGTTTAGGTTCAAGAGGGCGCCAGTGCTCATCACAATCAAATCTATGCCAGCAGAGACTATGCGTTCCATGTATTCTCTGACAGCCTGCTGCGACGCGGCTTCCACGATTACCTTAGGCTTAAGCGCCAGCATCTCATCGAGGCTAGCCACGACAGTCACAGGAAAACGCAGAAAACTCTTGAGCGCTTCAGATTTTTCCCCGTCAAAATCGTAAATAACCAGTTCATCGCAGACAACCATTCTCCGCTCCACCGCTTCAGCAATAAGCATGCCGATGGCGCCGCAGCCTATTATGCCGACTTTTATTGTCTTTTCGTGTTCTCTCAAAGGCTTCCCCTTCAATATTCACTGGTAAAATGAACGTGAGGGTATTGCGATAGCTCTCTGCCGTTGCCTTTCTCTCCTAGAACTTCAAGATTTGTGACTTTGCAACTTCCTATTATGTCAATGCTGCCTTCCTTGATGATTTCTGCCGTTTTCTCGTCTCCAGCATAAACCGTTAACTTCTTGATCTGCGTGTTCAACGGCAGGCGTTTTTCAGCTTTCTCTCGTCTGATGTCACCTATCACTGCTATAATCAAGTCTCCACGTTCTTCCGCTTCATCATCCGCAACGGCTTCGGCAAATCTGGGCCAAGACGACAACTGCAAGCTACTGTAGCCCTTGTAATCAGCGTACATGGCTTGGTAAATCTCCTCCGTGAGATGCGGCGTTATCGGCGACATAAGCTGCAAGACACGATACAGCACCTCATGAAGCGCGTGTTGCGCAGCCTCCTTTTTTGGTTCATCGTGCATTTCCGGCCTGTAAAGTCTATCCTTGACCGCTTCAACGTAGCAATCACAAAGAGCGTGCCAAGCGAAATTACGAACTTCCTCTACAGCGATGTTGAATTGACACTTCTCCATAGCTTCAGTCACTTTATTCGTCAGCTTTTCAGCCTTGCTTAGAATCCACTTATCCAATGACTGAAGCGCAAACTCGCCTGTTTCGCTGGGTATGTAGCCTTCCAGGAGTTTATTCGCAAACCGCGAAACGTTCCACAATTTAACAAGAAACCGTCTGCCATACTCCACATCGGGCCATCGGAAGGGAATATCAGAGCCTGTAGCGCCACCTCCTGCAGCCCATTGGCGTGTGGCGT
>Ga0209427_10000835_pt1 | contig 34055 bp, 29 predicted proteins | sample DeeMarSWOR136_30_FD_187465 | JGI IMG/M metagenome (GOLD analysis project Ga0209427, IMG submission 187465) | Marine sediment microbial communities from White Oak River estuary, North Carolina - WOR-1-36_30 (SPAdes) (version 2) | ecosystem: Environmental > Aquatic > Marine > Intertidal zone >...
CCATCGGCGGGTGCGCTTTAGGCGGTGGTGGAGGATGATCTTCATCCTCCCATGGGCCATCCCTGAGTTCGTCGGGGTGCTGTTCTGGATGCGTATCTTCGAGCCTCGCTTCGGCTGGCTGGTTCTGGCGCGAAACCTGCCTTGGAGTGCCCAGCCGCCCATCTGGCTGGAGAATCCCAACTTCACACTGCCCAGTTTGCTGCTCGCAGCGACCTGGTACGGGTTCCCATTTGTGATGTTGGCAGCAACGGCTGCACTCAACCTCATTCCAGACGAAGTGCAGGATGCTGCCGAGATCGACGGCGCCAGCGGCTGGCTGTGGTTCCGCTACGTCACCTGGCCTCTATTGCTTCCGCTGCTCGTACCAGCGCTGATTGTGCGCGCCATATTCGCCTTTAACCAGTTCTACTTATTCTATGTGCTAGGGACAGATTTCCCGCTGCTTACCTTTGCCACGCTGGCATACTACGTCTTCAATCCCACAGGCGCCTTCGGTGGGCAGTTCGCGGCCGCGGCAGCAATCAACCTGTTCACCGTGGTTGTGCTGATCGCTCTGATGCTGGCCTTTGACCGATGGAGCAAGGCATCCGCGGGGGTGACCTATGCGTAGGTTGAAGTGGTGGCAGCAGTTGCTGTACCAGTTGGGCCTGGCAGCGATTGCCCTCTTTGTCTTGGTTCCCATGTGGGGTGTGGTCTACCTGGCGTTTGATGGCAGCGTCAAGGGGTCGCCGACCACATTCCGCATCTGGCCAGAGCAGTTCACCCTTTCTGTTTTCCAGTACCTGTGGACACAGTCCTATCAGGTTCCTCCCTTTCCTCGCCTCTTGAGGAACAGCTTGGTCGTCTCCGGCGGAGCCGCCATCCTATCCGTTGCGTTCGGGGCGAGCATGGCCTACGCCTTTGCCCGTTATCGTTTCCCAGGCCGTCGCGCGGGCCTGCTGGGGCTCTTGCTTGGCGCACTGCTCCCCCCCGTGGCGTTGATGGTGCCGCTGTATATCCTTCTCTCGGCGATAGGGATCCGCACATCGTTGTTTGGTCTGATGGTGGTCTATACCTCCTTCTCCATGCCTTTCTGCATCTGGAACATGCGTGCTGCTTTCCAGGCGGTTCCCGCAGAACTCGAAGAGTCAGCCTTTCTCGACGGTGCCACACCGCTGGTCGCTTTCTGGAGGGTAACGATGCCGCTGGCCCTGCCAGCCATCGCCGTCGCTGCGCTGATCGCCTTTCTGATCGGCTACTCTGAGTTCGCCATGGGCTGGCTCTTCGTGGAGAGCAGTCAGAACGTTACCCTGGCAATGGCCATCTCCGGCAGCGCCGGCCGCGGCACGCAATCGTGGAGCTTCCTGGCTGCCCTGGCCATCCTGATGAGCCTGCCGGTGGTGGTGATCTTCTTGGTCCTGCAGCGCCACCTGCTTGACCGGATGCTGTTTGGTCCAGTGGGGGACTGAGGGGCTCGTTGCAGAGTGACGTGCCCCCACGTTGAATCGTGTCCTGTTGACGTGAGGACTTGTGCATGTAGCCCGCATGTGATAGAATCCGACCGCATCGACAGACGAGAGAATCTGATTGCCGGTGCAGGACAGCCGCAGTAGTTGAGCTGCTCAGGCGGCGACGGGAGGGTTGGAATCATAGCCGTTGGTTTGCCTGGAGAGTGAGCAATGGTGGGCGATTCAAGGCGTGCTCTGGGACAGCTGGGAGAAGAACTCGCTGTGAAGCATCTGCAGCAGTTGGGTTACACAGTCCTGCTGCGCAACTATCGTTGCCAGTACGGTGAGGTGGACATCATCGCTCAGGATGCAGAGCGCCTGGCCTTTGTAGAGGTGCGCGCCCGGCGGGGCACAGCCTTTGGCACGCCACAGGAATCCGTCACCCCTGGCAAGCAAGAAAGGCTAGCCAGTGTGGCTCGCTGCTACCTGCAGGAGGAAGGATACGACGACGTCGACTGGGGCATTGACGTGGTGGCCGTGCAACTCACACCACGCGGCGCCCTGCAGCGCATTGAGCTCATCCGCAACGCGGTCGTGGAAATGTCATGAAGTGTGCAGCAAGTGCCCGTCCTCTCGTTGCCATGGTGGGACCAACAGCCGTGGGCAAGACCGCGATGGCCTTGCGTCTGGCGGACGAGCTACCGGTCGAGGTTGTATCCGCCGATTCCCGCCAGGTCTATCGCTACATGGACATTGGCACGGCCAAGCCGACGCCAGAGGAACGACAGCGGGTCAAACATCACTTGCTGGACATCGTCGACCCCGATGAAGCGTTCACCCTGGCCCAGTATCAGCAGCTGGCCTACGCAGCGATCGATGATGTGCATCGCCGGGGAAGCATCCCCTTGCTCGTCGGTGGCACCGGTCTCTATGTGAAAGCTGTACTGGAAGGTCTGGACATCCCGCACGTGGAGCCAGACCCTGACTTGCGAGAGCAACTCTACGCCGAGGCGAATGCCGAGGGCAACAACGCGCTGCACCGTCGTCTGCGTGAGTTGGACCCTGCAGCGGCCGAACGCATTGACCCACGCAATGTGCGGCGCGTGGTGCGCGCTTTGGAGGTGTTCTATCGGATGGGGAAGCCCATCTCTGCTTTGCAGAGCGCTTCGCCACCGCCGTATTGCATCCTGCGCATTGGCCTGAGCATGTCACGCCATGAGCTTTATCGGCGCATCGATGAGCGGCTGGAGCGCATGCTGGCTGCCGGGCTGATCCAGGAGGTGCGCTCTTTGGTCGAGCGAGGTTACGGGTACGACCTGCCAGCCATGTCTGGCCTTGGTTACCGGCAGATTGGCATGTATCTTCGTGGTGAGATATCGCTTCAGGAGGCCGTGTCGCTGATCAAGCGCCACACGCGTCGTTTCGTGCGGCAGCAGGCGGGCTGGTTTCGCGCCGACGATCCGGAGATCATTTGGCATGATGTTTCTGAACCTGTGTTTCCTGTGGTCGTCACGTGCATTCGAGATTTCCTTGCATGGGATAGTTGCCGGTCACAGCTGGCGCCTGCCATGCAAGATGTTCATTAGCAGACTTTAGGAGAAGCCTTGTGGCACTCAAGACCGGGGACGTACTAGCTGACAAGTATGAAATTATCGAGGAGATCGGCGAGGGCGGTTTCGGCAAGACCTACATGGGCCACGATGCTGGAATGGACCGGCACGTGGCCATCAAGGAGTTGCTGCACGAGAGCACCGATATGGAGCCGGAGGAGTATGAGGACTATCAAAGGCGCTTCCGCAAGGAGGCCCAGGTCGTCAGCAAGTTCTCCCATCCTAACGTTGCCATGGCTTACGCACTGGAGTCGGATGACGAGGGGGACCTGTATCTCGTCCTGGAGTACGTAGATGGGGGCAGCCTCAAGGATCTGATCGCTCAGGGCCCTCTGGATCCCAAGCGTGCAGTCTCCATTGCCGGCGATCTCTGTGAGGCGGTCGATGCCATCTGGAAACGAGACATCGTCCACCGTGACATCAAGCCCAGCAACATCTTGCTGACCGAGGAAGGGCAGGCCAAGCTCACGGATTTTGGCGTGGCCCAGGTAGGACACGAGACGCGCCGGACTCAAGAAGGACGCAACCACCCAGGTACGCCGGCCTACAAGTCCCCCGAGCAGGCGAGCAGCAGCGGCTATCTGGATCAGCGCTCTGACCTGTATTCACTGGGCCTCGTGCTGTATGAGATGTTGACCGGCAAGCTCTACCTGCGCAATCGTGTGCCTCCCCATCGCTTGAACCGCAGGGTGCCGCGTGCACTCAGCGCGGCGGTTATGAAATCACTGCAGACGGATGCTGCCGACCGCTACCAATCCGCTCAGGAGATGAAGGCTGCCTTGCAGGAAGCTGTCAAAGGCGGGCAGTTGCAGAATGTGACCCTGGCGCTGGGCGGCCTCCGGGATTGGGTTTTCGCGCATGGTGCGACCCTGTTCATCGGTCTGGTGGCTGTCTCGGCTGCTGTGTACGTCGCTGTGCAGGCCTACCAAGACTCACAGCAAGGCAGTGCCCAGCTGACGGCCACTGCGGAGATGCGCCGCGAGACCTTGCGCGCGGCACTGCTAGCCACGCCCAGTCCGACGCTGTCACCAACTCCCGGCCTGGCGGATCCGTATGAACCAGATGACATTGACCCCAAGCCTTTCGCTATTGGCGACACGGAGACACATACTTTCTATCCGAGCGGCGATGTGGACAAGATTGGCTTCCGGGTCAAGGCCGGCCGGGTGTATGCAGTGATCACCAGTGACCTGGCCATCGGAGTGGACACGGTGGTGGTCGTCTCCGCGGCAGGGCAACGCTACGAGAACGACGACGTAGTGGCTGGCAGCCTGGCCTCCGAGGTCCGCTTCACGGCTCTGGCGGAGGCACTCGCTGTGGTCACCATTAGCAACAAGGGCCAGTACGGCCGGGATATGACTTACGACCTAGCGGTCGTCGAGCTGCCGCCAACCCCCTCGCCGTCGCCGACGAGCACGCGGACGCCGACACAGATACCGACTGGCACCTCCACTGCGACGCGCACACCCACACCAACGGCAACCAGTACATCTACACCGACCTACACACCGACAGCGACGAGAACGCAAACCACCACTCCGACCTACACAGCCACGGCGACCGGTACGACCGTGCCGACGCACACGCCAACCTTCACCCTTGTCCCAACGGCCACCGATACGGTTGTGCCCACCTCGACCCTGGTGCCAACGCCAACCGATACGTCTTTGCCGCCGACCGATACGCCTGTGCCGCCGACTGACACACCTGTGGTGCCCACCGATACGGCCATACCACCCACCGATACGCCTGTGCCGCCGACAGAGACGCCTGTGCCGCCGACAGATACCCCAGTGCCGCCAACGGAAACGCCTGTGCCGACTGCAACGGAAACGCCGCCGTCCTAGGAGGCTGCACAGCACGGGATGCGGCCACGGAGGCAGAGCATCGTGATTCAGCGCAGGGATTTCATAGCCATCATTTTCTTAGCCGCCCTGGTGCTGGCCGTCTTCTGGAGGGCTGCTCTGGGCGGCATCTTCTATTTCGGTGACATCTCCCAGCTGCATTACCCCCTGCGCAGCGCCTATGCGCAGGAATTGAGACGTCTTTCGCTCCCGCTCTGGACACCCCATGTACTCGCTGGCTATCCGCTGCTGGCCGAGGGCCAGCTGGGTGCGCTGTACCCTCCGAACCTGATACTTCATGCGCTACTGCCGGTGCCCATCGCTCTCAACCTGTTCGTGCTGGGGCACTTCCTCCTGGCTGCGGCTGGAGCTTATGCTTTCGCGCGGCGGATGGGGCTCTATCGCATTGTGGCGCTGTGCTGTGGCTTGGTCTACGCTCTGGGAGGGTTCTTGGTGGCCCACCTGAACCACGTGAACATCGTCGCCTGTGCCGCGTGGCTGCCATGGCTCTTCTTGCTGGTGGATAGACTGGTCATCAGTGAGCCTTCCCCGCGCCGCATCCGCGATGCGCTGCTGCTGGCACTGGTCACAGGCTTGGAGTTCCTCGCCGGACATCCACAGATCGCTCTGCTGTCACTCCTGGCGGTGCTGGCCTATGGTATGTACCTTGCCCTGGCCGTCAGGCCACCAGCAAGGCGGCTTGTGCTCTTTGCGCTGTCGTTGTTGCTTGGGGTAGCGCTGGCCGGTGCACAATTGGTGCCTAGCTATGAATTGACGCAACTTTCCGTGCGCTCTGAGGGCCTGGATCCTGCGTTTTTTACCTCATTCTCGTTGCATCCTCTTTATCTGGTCAGTCTACTCTGGCCCTTCGTGCTTGGCAATCCCTATCCAAATGCGTCCGTTGAGCTGGTAGCCTATGTCGGCTGGCTACCGCTGTTGCTGGCACTGTCTGCTCCCTTCCTGACGGGAAGGCCCGTGTGGGGCGCACTGCGCCCCGTCAGGCGTGCTTGGTTCTTCGCTGCGCTGGCCTTGCTCGGCGTGGCGCTCGCAGTGGGGCGCTGGAACCCAGCGTACATGGCTTTGTTGCGTTTGCCGGTTCTGAACCTGTTTCGTGTTCCGGCGAGATACCTGTACCTGTTCTCTTTCGCCACATCGATGCTGGCTGGGCTGGGCCTGGCTGCGGTCTTGCAGCGTCTGCGGGGGGTCACGCATGATGCGGTAGATGAGCGTGGCTGGCTGGTGGTCGCTGGTGCTGTTGTGCTGACTCTGCTGGCCGTCGGGCCAGTGTCTAATGCAGATAACCTGGTTGCGATGTGGCGTTGGCTACCGCTGGTCTTTGGGCTTGCTGCCGTGACCTGGCTGATATGGAACCTTGTAGCCAGGGGCTCTTCGTACTCGGTTCGGTCTACTGTGGCGGTGGTGTTGGCTGTCGTTGATTTGATTACATTCAACTCAGTCTACAATCTAACTTACAACCAGACCTTGCCGCTCGAGGAGTTCCAGTCGCCACCACGTTCGTTGTCCTTCTTCCGCACTCAGCCGGGTGTGTATCGGCTCTATACGCACGAAGAAATCGTGCCTGTCCTGTCGGTCATGCGCGAGTCCTACTATCCCAACTTGTCACTGATCCATGGCCTGTCTGCTGCAAATGGTGTCTTTCCCCTTGTGCCGGCTCGTTATGCCCGATACCTGGAACGCATGACGCCTCAGATGCTGGACTTGCTCGGTGTCAAGTATTTCTTGATCCCACAAGTCTTGCCCGTGGATGAAGCTAGTGAGTTCTATGACCTGCAGAACCCATTTGCGTTAAACCCCGTTGGGCGCGTTACGCGGCTGGCACCCACTGTGGTGGCTGCGGTAGAGGTGGAGTCCTTCATCAGCCATTCTGTGGATTGGCCCGATGGACAGGCCGTGGCCGAAATCGTACTGCGGGGCACGGAGGGTGAAGAGAGGATGATCACCCTACGTGCGGGCTGGCATACTGCGGAATGGGCATACGATCGCAGCGATGTCAGCCGGGTCATCCGTCACCGTCAGGCGCCTGTGGCCCGCTCGTGGCCTGCGCGCTCTGGCTTCCCGCCCGAGACCCACACCGGCTACACCTACCGTGCACGCTTTTCCTTGCCAGGTACGCTGAAGCTGGACGCGGTCGAGGTTCGCCCACTGGTACCTCTCGCTTTTGTGCGCATTGAGCGTCTGATACTGGTGGATGACAGCGGTGGACGTCAACAGCTTTCGCAATTGGTGAATATGGGTGATCACACGCTCTGCTACCGCAGCGAAGATGTGGCGATCTATCACAACCACGACGCACTGCCTCGGGTCTTTGTCGTGCATGACGCGCAGGCGGTTCCTGACGATGAAGAGGCCATCCGTATGCTGCGCGATCTGGACTTTGACCCACGGGCCAAAGTGCTCTTGGCAGCAGAAGAGGTTGTGACAAGCCAGCCTGCGACAATGGGTGCGGACCGTGCAGAATTGGTGACCTACGATACACGCGTCGTAGAGGTTGAAGTGGAAGCGGCCTCAGGTGGCTACCTGGTTCTGACAGATGCATGGTATCCTGGCTGGCGTGTGTGGGTTGATGGAAAGGAAGCTCCGCTCTTGCGGGCCGACCTGGTGTTCCGTGCTGTACGCCTCGATGCCGGAAAGCATCTTGTGGAATTCGTATATGAGCCTCAGTCATTCCGGGTTGGCCTCTTGGTCAGTGCAGCTGCACTATTGCTGCTGAGCGCTCTTGGGATGCTAGGTTGGCTGGCTGGCCGGCCATCCGATGTGCGAGGAGCCGCCTAGTGACCTTGGCGCGTGGCCCGCGGCCAAGCTGCCGCCCGAGGCGCGGCGCAGCGTTGCACAGGAATGGGCGGAAGCTCTTCCGTGTGCTGAGTATCGATCGTCAACCGTTCGGACTGGGGCTGGGATGGCTTGCCGTACGTGTGTTGACCGTGTATAATAGGCGCAAGACTAGGCCAGGCGCAACGCCAATACTTGTCCTGAGGAGGTTTGACAATGAGCGTCTTTAACCGTGCTGTGGTCATCTTGGAGATCGTACTCCTGATCATTGTTTTGATCGTTGCTGCTGTTGTGCCCAATTCGGTGCTGGAGAGAATGGCATACACGGTGGGCGAGGCACAACGCCTGCTGCAGATTGACTGGCCGAGGAGCTACATCGTCTTCCTGCTGGTGGACATCACACTGATCTTCCTTGGCCTTGTGCTGCTGTGGCTGGAGATAAGGCCTCAAACCATGAGGGTGATTACCGTACGCACCAGGGGCGGCGCAGAAGCACAGGTAAGCCCATCTTCTGTGGCGAAGAGCCTGGAATATCACATTGCTGACGTCAGCGACATATCGAAGGCACGGGCCGTGGTGCGTGGCATGCGCTCGGGTGTGGACATTTCGCTTGATCTGGAGACCGCGCCTGAGATTGACATCCCGTCCAAGATGGAGGAGGTCTCGCAGGCAGCACGCGACCTCATTGAGGGCAGAATGGGTCTGCACGTCGCAAGGATCAAAGTAAATGTCAAGCAAGCTGCGCCTGGGAAGGTCGCAGCGCCGATGCCCAAGCCTACCGTGGAGCCCAGTGCAGAGGAAGGGGCTGAAACGGCCGAGCAGCCGGAGACCGAGTTCCCGCCAGGAGAGGGAGATCCCTATAGCGGATTCTGACCGCGGTCGACGGGGCAGACAGGATCCAGCGGATGCTGCAGGATAGCTTGGGCCCATAGATGGAACATAGGGAACCATACTCAGACAACCACGAACTGGATCTGCCAGCCAAGGTTGAAGCGTTGCTCTTTGTGGCGGATGAGCCAGTCAGTATCCAGCAGCTTGCACTGGGGCTGCAAGCGGATCAGCGTGACGTGGAGGCTGCGCTGGAGCAGCTGGAGCAGCATTGCAGGAAACGTGGCCTGCGCCTACAGCGCAAAGACCGCCTGATTCAGCTCGTCACTGCGCCAGAGGCTGCAGACGACGTGCGGCGCTTCCTCGGTCTGGATCTCCAGACCAAATTGTCCGCTGCTGCCTTGGAGACATTGGCTCTGGTTGCCTATCGGCAGCCCATCACTCGCCCAGAGATTGAGGCCGTACGCGGGGTCAGCTGCGATAGCGTGCTGCGCACCTTGGTGTCGCGTGGGCTCGTTACTGTCCAGGGGCGGCTGAGCCAGGTGGGACGCCCCATGCTCTACGGCACCACCTTCGAGTTCTTGCAGCACTTTGGCCTCACCAACCTGGGCGAATTGCCTACACTCGAAGAGCTTGAACCATCAGAGGAAGCGGGTGAGCCACATGTGCCCTGACGCGCGGCCAGCGAAGCGGCGACAGACAAGGAGATATGAGAAGGCGGAGACACTCCCAAAGTCGCCGACCGGGCGCCGGGGTGCGAGGCGATCGAAGCAATCACCTGCAGTGCGCACTCTGCTGGGTGGCTGGGTGCTGAATCCCTACCTAGGGTTCCTGTTGCTTTTCGGTGTTGGCGTGGCCACGCTTCGGCTGGAACATCATCTGCGACTCACACTGCTGTGGCTGATCCTGCTGGGCATTGTCCTACTGTATGCTGAAACTGGACGTCTGAGGGGGAGCTACAGCCTGTTGAACCTGTCGCGGGGCGCGCTGGTTGGTGCTATTGTGACGCTGCCCTTTTACCTGTTTGCCAGGGATTTCTTTCTTGGCACAGCTGCACGCCTCTACGGCGTCGAAGGGTGGCAGGTGCTGCTAGAGCGTGCAGTGTTCCTGGTGCCCATTCTGGAGGAGAGTTTCTTCCGCGGCGTCGTTCAGCGTGAGCGGCGCTTGTTGGACGGAGCGCTCCTTTTCGGTCTGGCCCAGGGGTTGTACGTTGTCGCAACGGTGGATGTGTTCCCAGTTGTGGTCGCTGCGGTCGTACTGGGCATGGGCTTGCTGGGACTGCTTTATGGCTATCTGTATCAGCGGCATGGGCTCACCGCCAGCATTGCCTGCCACGCAGTGGTCAATTTCGTCCTGTTTGTACTGCCCAAGCTTGCAGACGAGATTGGCGGGCTCCTGGCATTTTGACTGCCGATAGTTCACGTGTTCTGCCCGAACACACATGCAAAGCGGAGCCGAAGGATCTCGGCTCCGCTTTGTCATCTGCAGTCGCGCATGAGTTCTGTGGAGCTAGCTCGTTGGTGATTCCTCCCCTTCGGTAGGCGTTTCCTCGGGCGGGAATGCGTCCGCCTCATCTCCCGCCATCACGCTCTTCCCGCGGAACAGCCCTCCTTCGTCGATCAGCAGCGAGGTCACCTTGATCTCACCCCAGACGCGCCCTGTAGGCAGGATCTCGAGCCGCCCCGTGGCATCGATAGTTCCCTTGACTGCTCCCCATACCTGGACATTGTTGGCTGTGATTTCGGCGACAACCTTGGCCGCCTCACCGACGATCACGTTTCCCTTGGTCTCGATGGAGCCATCAAAGTAGCCGTCAATGCGTACGTTGCCTTCAGATTTCAGATGCCCTTGAAAGCTGGCACTCGGCCCCAGTACATTCTCGATTTTGCCCTCAAAAGGGACGAAGGTGCGTTCCTTTCCGAACAATCACCCCTCCACAGAGGACGGCACGTCGGTATCGAGATACTTTAGTGGGTCAACCGGCGTGTCGTTCAGACGGATTTCATAGTGCAGGTGAGGTCCGCTGGAACGCCCAGAGTTGCCTGACACCGAAATGACATCACCCGCCTTGACCTTGTCGCCCCTGCTCACCAGCAGCTTGGAATTGTGGCCATAGATAGTCGTAAAGCCCATCTCGTGCTCGAGTTCAATAGTCCAACCATATCCTGGCTGCCAACCGGACTTGGTGACGACCCCATCCTTGGTGGCATAAACCTCATCATACCAGACTTGGATGTCCAGGCCCTTGTGGAACTCCAGTCTGCCCCACATCGTGCGATATCCGAACTTGGAACTAATGCGGCGGACCTTGGTAGGCCACAGATGCGGAGCCGCAGCCAGAAGGCGTAGCTGTTTCTCCAGATCCGCATGTGTGCTGCGTTTGTCGGGTTCGATCTTTTCTAGACGAAGGAGCACCTCATCACGCAGATCCACCAATCCGCGTAGGGTACTGGGCAGTGTCACCTGCATCCCAAGCACGTCTTCGACGCTTTCCATGGCCACCGCCATGCCTGCTTCGGAGAGCCGCTGCCCGGTGCGACCTCCCCTGGCATCAAAGTCGATGGCCGAAAGCCCAGTATCGCGTGGAATACTTGCATATGAGTATGAGGGGTCAGGGGTGTATCCCGTTGGTGTAGGTACGGGCGTATTTGTGGGCGCAGGGAGTCCAAGTAGCTTCTTGATATCCTCACTTAAAGCATTGATACCGCCCAGTTCGGCCTGAAAATCCTCCACCTGCTGCGACAGGCCGAGTACCTCCTCCTGCTGGGTGAGAATGGTAGTCCGCATCTCGCGCTCACGAATCTGTTGAACCTGCTTGTCCTGCGACAGCTGGCTGATCTGTTGGCTCAGGCGATAGGTGCGTACAGCCAGAAAGCCTACGCCCACGAACAGCACCAGGATCAGCAGAAGAGCCGCGGGCGGCAACCAGGTGGGTATGCGGAAGCTGACAGGCGCTTGATCGGAATGAGGGACCACGATCAGCGTCAGAGGTTGTCTTCCCTTTTTTCGGGGCACTCTAGCGTATCCTCCAAGTTGTGGTTGAATCAAGTTGATAGGACCGATCTAGCGCCCAGTTCTGGGTTTAGGGAAAACAAGATAAAGGACAAAAGAGCCGAAATCTGGGCCGGTGCCATCAGTCGTTGGCGCGTCGAGCGGCCTCCAATGAGCGCGAATACGCTCGAAAGCCAGATATATCGTCAACTGTCTGTCACCAGGGATCTGTCTGTTTATGCGGGCGATATCTTACCCAAAATATGCGCATAGGTCAAATTGAAGGAATCGCGATTGTATGCTATATTCCGCCCATGACAAAGCTGCTGGTGGCCACGAACAATGCGGGCAAGAAACGCGAATATCATCGATTGCTGGCATTGCGGCAGCTGCAGCTCTGCTTCCCACAGGATCTGCGACTCTCGTTCACTGTGCGAGAAAGTGGAGCCACCTACGCCGAGAATGCGCGCATCAAAGCGTTGAGTTATCTGCAAGCAAGCGGTTTGCCGACCCTGGCCGATGACTCTGGTCTGGAGGTGGATGCGCTGGGTGGGGAACCCGGCTTGCGTTCGGCCCGCTATGCTGGCCCTGGAAGTGGTGACGCGGACCGCTACCGTTTGCTGTTGCAGAGGCTCGAGGGAGTACCGTGGGAGCAGCGTGCTGCCCGCTTTCGCTGCGTGGTTGTACTGGCTGTGCCCGGCGGCGAAATCCATACCACGGAGGGCGTCTGCGAGGGAGTCATCGCCTTCGAGCCGAGAGGTGACCACGGGTTTGGGTATGACCCGGTTTTCTATCTGCCGCAATTTGAGCAGACAATGGCCCAATTGCCTCCCAAAGTCAAGAACCGCATCAGCCACCGTGCTGTTGCTGTACAGAGGATGCTGCCCGTCCTGTCCCGTATCCTTGTTGAACCGGGCGCTGCTGGTGAGCGGTGCTAGTGGGCCAACTCGTCTCTCTCGCTGAAGCGAGCCGCGTGCGCCAAGGGCTGCGCCAGCAGGGCAAGAGAGTGGTGCTCACCAATGGCATCTTCGACCTCTTGCATGTCGGGCACGTACGCTATCTGCAGGCAGCAGGCAGGTTGGGTCATGCTCTGTTTGTCGGTCTGAACAGTGATTCATCCTCTCGCACACTGAAAGGCCCCCACCGACCGCTGACGCCACAGTCGGAGCGTGCCGAGGTTCTGTGCGCGCTCGGCTGTGTCGACTATGTGATCATCTTTGACGAACCCACTGCCGAGCGTCTGGTTGAAACGCTACAGCCAGACATCTACGCGAAGGGTGGGGACTATGCCGGCGGGGTCGTGAACGGTGGCAACGCGACGACTGCCTCCCGTGGAGAGCCCAAAGCCCTACCTGAAGCGCCTGTTGTTGAACGCTACGGTGGCCGGGTGGTGATCCTGCCCTACACAACGGGGCACTCCACTACCAAGATCGTTGAGCGCCTCCTCAGAGAAAGTGAGTGCCACCCCGAAGCATGAGGTCCTTGGCAACGCCCAATCAGCCATCCACACAGAACGGCGGCAATCAGTATTCCGCATCGCCATCTTCAGGGCGGGGGATCGCGCGGGCGGCGACCATCGTCTCATTGGGCAATATCGCCAGCCGCATCTTCGGCCTGATACGCGACAACCGCAACGCCTACTTCTTCGGAGCCACTGGCTCCATGAGTGCCTTTGAAGCGGCCTCGTTGGTACCCAAGAACATCTACGAGCTGCTGGTGGGAGGTATGGTGAGTGCCGCTCTGGTTCCGGTCTTTAGTGAGTATGCCGCTGACCGAGATCCGGAGGAACTGTGGCACCTGGTCAGCGTCGTGCTGAGCCTGGTGGTGGTCGTTATGGGCGGGTTCTTGTTGTTGGCCGAGCTGGCAGCGGCGCTGGTCACCCGCTTGCTGGTAGGAGGCTTCGATGCTCAGCTCCAAACTCTCACCACCACGCTAGTCCGTATCATTACGCCAGCGGTCATCTTCTTTGGATTGTCGGGAATCCTGACTGCGGTGCTTTATGCGCAGCAGGTCTTTACCTATCCCGCCGTCGGCGCTGCCGTCTTCAATCTGGGTGGCATCCTTGCCACGCAGTTGCTGGCGCGGCGCATTGGGATAGCAAGCCTCACTCTGGGCATCGTGGTGGGTGCTTTCTTGCAGATGGTCGTGCAGCTCCCCGGCCTGCGCACAGCCCGGCTTCGCTTCCAACTGGACTGGCGACATCCCGCTCTGCGGCGCATCGTCATTCTCTACGTGCCGGTGGTCCTCAGTCTGATCATCAGCCAGATCGGCATCGTCATCGATCGTAACCTGGCATCGCGCGTCGGGGAGCAGACCATCGCTTGGATGGCTGCTGCCACACGAGTGCGGGAATTCCCCTTGGGGCTTGTCTCCACCGCGGTCTCCATGGCTGTGCTGCCGGCGCTCTCGCGCCTCGACCTCGCGAGCGGAGGCCGGGAGTTCAAGGCGACGTTGGCGCTGGGGCTGCGTCTGGTCCTGGTTTTGATCGTCCCGGCGACGGTGGGTCTTTTTGTGTTGAGCAACCCTATCATTTCGTTGATTTTTCAGCACGGTGAATTCACGCCGTTTGACACCGCCCAGACAGCCAGGGCGCTGATTTGCTACCTGCTGGGGACCCCGTTCGCCGCCATAGATCTGCTGTTGATCTTTGCCTTTTACTCGCAGAAGGACACAACGACGCCCGTTGTCGTGGGTATCATAAGTGTGTTCATCTACCTGGCGGCAGCTCCCACACTTGCCTTCGCTTTGGGTCTTGGCATGGTCGGCCTGGTGCTGGCCAATTCGATCCAGCTGACCAGTCATGCTGTGATCATGTTGTGGTTGCTGCAAAGGCGCGTCGGCACCTTTGCACGAGACCAGTTGGCAGTGGCCACCGGCAAGGTCGCATTGGCCTCTGCTGTGATGGGCGTTGCAGTCTACCTGAGCCTCAATGCGCTACGCATGGTGGCCTCTGGGGATGGGCTGCTGGCCAGGGCCGTGCTCGTTGTCGGGGCTGGCGTGATCGGGCTGCTTGTTTATGCACTCGGTGTAGCGCGGTTGGGCGTCCAGGAAGCGAATCTGGCGGTGAGTATGCTGCGCAGGCGCAGTGGTCGGGGGCCTGCGGCTGGGGGTGTTTGACTCCCCACACAGATGCACTATAATCCTGGCCAGTCGTCAACCAGCCCAGCTGAAAAGGAGTCACCAGGACCACGTATGGCCAAGAAAACCAGGAGATCGCGCCGCAAGCGAAAGACAACACCGACGCCAGTCGTCAAGCAAAGACCACAGCCCGCTTTAGTCCAGGAGGTCTCTGCGGAGCCGGGGCTAGATCTGTCTCAGGAATACGCCTACGTCTTCACCGACCTGAGAAGGATCGCTATCATTGCCGCAGTGATGTTTGCACTGCTGTTCGCACTGGCCTTTGCGCTGCGCTAGGCCCGACTGCCCACTGACATACACAGTGAAGCCCCGGACTCGCAGAGAGACCGGGGCTTCACGCCAACGGGGACATGACTACATGTCCCCGCTTTTGGTTTCACCACTGTACCACCAGGCTACGTAGCCAGTTGCTCCTCTCCCGACACCTCAGGTGTCATCCCTCGCCGTGCAACTTGCAGGACGACGACGCGCAGCAGGAAATGCAGCGCGAAGCACAGCCACAGGTTCTCCACAAAGACATACAGGGTGGCGGTCACCACAGCGATCGAGCCAGTCAGTACGATGTCTTCGCGAAATCCAGGCAGGCTGAGTTCGTGCCTGGTTCGCGCGTTCAGCAGACCGGCCACCACCACGGTGGCCAGCCCGAGATAGACGCCGAAATATGGACCGGCCAGCATCCGCATCGGGCTGCGGACCAGCGCCCACCAGGATTCGAGGACGATGGCTTCGCGTAGGGCAAAAGCCCAGCCCCACGGCTGCGCGAGCCAGGAGGCCTGTTGCATCGCCGGTGGATGGCCAACCAACCGCACCGACTGCCACCACAGCAGCACAAGCAGAAGCGAGCTCACGAGTCCGATGCCGACAGTCCAGCCCGTCCCGCTGATCCAGTCTAGGTTAGCCAGGCCAAGGTCGAGCGGACTGGCCCATCCCCAATACAGCACCAGGTAGGGACCAACGAGATAGTAGAGCAGACGGAGCACTTGGTCCAGAAACAGCTTCCTGCCCCACAGCTTGACAAAGGCAACGGCTTGCCCGAGGCGATCCGACCTTGGCGTCCTCAGTGCCCACGCCACATTGTTGCCCAGGACGTACAGTGCCAGGTATCCCGTGACTGCCAGCAGCAGACGCAGTGGGTAGCTTGGTGTGATCACTGCTGTGCCCTCTCCAAGCCATCCCCGCCATCCATGGGGAGGCAAAAGAAAAAGTGGGCGCGACAGGACTCGAACCTGTGACCTCACGGATGTGAACCGTGCGCTCTAACCAGCTGAGCTACGCACCCATCAACAACTGCATTATAGCCATCAAGGCCCGTTCTGCCAAATGCCGCCGCCTGCTCAAGAGGTAGGCTGCGGTTGCGGGGAGGGTGCTGCAGCCGCTGTGGGTGTAGGTGCCACCGCGGTGGGGCTCGGCGATGGCGCAGCCAGCGTGGGCGTCGCCGTGGGCCGCACGCGCCGCTGCGGGCCGGGCAACACGATGAGCAGCGTGCCGCAGATCATGCTCAGTACGACCAGCAAGCTGAGAACCCAGAACAACGTCCCTCCGACTCCTCTTCGTGAACGACCCACCTCCTACCTCCCCTTCCTACTGCCCTTGACAGGATTGCAGACCCTGCAAGGCAGGTTCCGCGTACGGATCAATCGCCAGAGCCTCCTCCAGCCACGGCCGGCCCTGTTCGCAGTCGCCTATGTAGACATAGGACAAGCCCAGTTCGTAGTAGAACTCGACAGCGGATGCGCCCAACGAGATGGCCTTCTCAAACTGCGGGATGGCGTCTTCGTACCTCCGCTGTACATAGTAGCACCAGCCGAGGTGCCCATAAGCATTCGCAAACTCGGGATCCACCTCCGTGGCTTTTCTGAACTGGGCGATCGCCAGCTCGAAGTCCTGTTGTCCATAGTAGGCCAGGCCCACGCTGTCGTAGGTCGTGGGATCATCTGGGTCCACCTCGGTCCCCTTCAGGAACTGCTCGATAGCCCCGTCGGGGTCGCCAAGCGCCTGATACGCACGACCAAGGCTCACGTACAAGTAGGCCAGGTTGGGCTGCAAGGCAATGGCCTCGGTGTACGCGGCGATGGCGGCATCATAGTCGCCGGATTTCTCCATAACGTATCCCAAGTTGCGATGTGCGTAGTAATTGCCCGCATCCAGCGATATCGCCTTGTCAGCGGTCTGCAGCGCTCGCTCCAGTCGCCCCTTGTCGGCGTAGGCCTCCGCCAGATAGGCGTGGGCTGTAGCGTAGGTTGGATCGAGGTCTATGGCCTTGAGACACGCCTCAATGGCCGCATCATAGTCCCCGTACCAGTCCAGCGCCATGCCCAGGATGGCCTGGTTTTCAGCGCTCTCCGAATCGATCTCCACAGCCCGCTGCGCAGTGCGCAACCCTTCGGCCAGGCGCCCCCGCAAAGTGAGCAACCGTCCCAGGCGAGCGTGGGGTGTTGCGTCGCTCGGATCGAGCTCGATCGCCCGGCGATACTCGTGCATTGCATCGTTGATTTTACCCTGCTCGAAGAGGCGATCCGCTCTGGCGACGCGTTCCTTGCTGCTGATCTGCGTAGGGGTCGGCGTGAGTGGCTGCCGACCCCGTAAGCTCAGGAACCCCAGCTCCAGACCCTGGGTGCGCAAGTACCAAACGGCAGCTGCTGCCACCAGGATGAACAGCAACAGCCACGGCCAGCGGCGACGGCGTCTGGTGGTCGGTCCGATGTACATGCGGTTGCGTCTCTGTACGCTTGCTAGGTAGTCAGTTCTTTGCTGGGGCTGGCTGCAGGGCCATCAACCCTAATCGGTCCAGAAGGCGAAAGTGCTTGACCAGCAACTCAACGTTGCGTTTCCCGGTCTCTAGCTCTACAAGGTCTGTGATGTCCGCTACCGTGCGTTTCCCGTCCACCCAGTAGTTGGCCACGGTGCTCAAAGCGTAGTACAGGCGCAAGTGCTCTTTCTGCCAGGCGCGGGCCTTTTCCCTCTCCTGGGCGGTCAATCTGTGTGTGTGCAGATGTGGGCTCACCGGCCCACGGAACAGGCGGGACGGCACCATTGCCTGCGCCTGCTGCTCCCACTCGTCTGGCTCTCTCGCAGGTGGGCGGGGGATCTCCTCCAAGCCCAGATGCCGTGCCTGGCCAAGCAGAGCCTGGCGCCCGAGGTCCAGCTCCTGGCTCGCAGCGCGATCCACTTCCTGGCACAGGTCGGCGATCAGTTGTTTCTCCTGCGGCGCCAGGCGCAGAAGCGAATCAATGGCTTCGCGTTGTCTGTCTGCGGCGAACTGTACCTTGCGCTCCATGCCCACTGCTGCCTGGGCCAGCTCCTCACCGTTCTCCGTGGCGAGTGCGTCGGTCAGTGCATCTTGCACGCTGCGCGCCAGCCGAGCGCGAAACCTGGCCATCATCTCCCGCCCCAGCCAGGCCGCTTCGCGCGGTCCGGCGCTTGCCACAAAGTAGGTGTAGGTTGTTGCCAGTGCACCCAGCATGCCGAGCATGTGGGGATCCACCTTTTCCAGGGTGTCCTCAGACGTGTGCCAGAACTTGTCCGGCCACTGAATCAACATCGGAGTGGGAATGCCAACCGATGGGTCAGACAGGATATAGTGATCACTGCCACCCGAAAACGGCGTCACGGTGTGGCGGAACAGCGGATAGGACGCGGAACCGCCCGGGTTCTGCGCTCCGTCTATCCACTCCTCCCGCAGTCGCTCCAGCAGATCGCCGGCAAAGGAAGGCAAAGCAGCCGGCGTGTGCTCCACAATGAACACACTGCCGCAAAGATCCTGGTTCTGTCCCACCATGTCCAGGTTGATGCCACCTACCATCTTTGGGATACGTTCCTCGTAGGTGGCCAGGTAGGCATAGGTGCCGGTCATCTCCGGCACGAGGAGCAGGCGGATACTGCGTCTGGGCCGTGGCAACTGGCCACCTTCTATCAGATGCTGGAGTGTGCGTGCCAGTTCCAGCCCCGCTGCGCTGCCGGAGGCATTGTCGTTGGCCGACGGCTGCGGATGGCACAGGTGAGCGACAACGACCACTTCTTCGTCCGTCTCGCCTGGGATGAGGGCTGAGACCACCTCGATCTGCCCATCGTAAAGGCGGCTGACAACCTTGGCCCGGACGCGAATGGGCGGCTTGCCATCTTGCGCCTGCGCTCGGATCAGCTTGCGCAGATCATCTCCCTGGCGCGGGGACAGCACAAAGCCAAAGCACTTTTTCTGCCCCGGTTGCCTCCACCAGAACGACTTGTATTCGATGACGTCGGGCATGTCGATGCGCTGGCGGACTTGGGGCAGCTCCCGCATGCCATCGAACAGGATACCGGCGGCACCGTGCCTATCAACGGCCAACTCTCGCACACGATCCAGATCACCTTTGGTCAGGACGACCTTGCCCTGCAGCTCCAGCCCTTCATACTCTGACTCTTCCTCGCCGTCCTCGAGCAGGACCACCTCACATTCCACATCATCAGCCGCTATGCTGCGCTGGATGAGCGAGCACCTGATCTCATGAGCATCGGCGAGTTTCGTGGCCTTGTCGGCAGGCTCGATCAGGTGCAGAGTCGCTTCCGTGGCCTCCCACTCCTGAAACATGGGCGCAGCCCAGTAGCTCGTCTTTTCATCTGCGGGGAAGGCCAGTACTTCTGCCTGGACACCGAAGGTAGCCAGAAGCTCCTGGCAGCTCCGTGCGGCGGCACGAAACCCCGGGCTGGCCTGTATGCGGTGGTAGGCACTGATCTGCGCCACATATTGCTTGGCACGTAGACCGGAGTACTCCTCGCTGATGGTTTTCTGCATCTCCTTGAACATCCGCTGTCCTCTACCCGAAGTTGGGCGGTATTATAACATAGCCACAGTGGAGCCACAAGGAAGCTTCGCTTGGCACCAGCTGGTCTCCGGTGTGATCAAGGGATGGACCGGGCGTCGCTTTCTGTCGCTCAGCTGATCGAAATCTGCGAGCCAGTCGGCGTCTTGTACACATTGATGCGCACGGGGAAGGCGTCTTTCAGTTCCTCGATGTGGGTGATCACAACGATACGTGCAAAGTCCTCTTTGATCGAGTTGATGGCTTCCACCAGTTTCTCCCGTCCATCTGTATCCTGGGTGCCAAAACCCTCGTCGATGATCAGCGTCTGCAGCTGTGCGCCTGCCCGCCGCGCCAGCAGTTTGCTCAGAGCGATGCGGATGGAAAGATTGATGCGAAAGGACTCGCCCCCGGAGTACATTTCGTAGCTGCGTGAGCCGTGCTCATCTGAGATCTTGATATCGAGCGTCTCGATTGTGCTGCCGGCTTTGGTGTCGCGTTGTGTATCAAAGTGCACGCTCATGCGCCCGTCGGTCATGCGACTCAGAAGCTTGTTGGCCTCGTCCTCAAGCTCCGGGATCACGGTTTCGATGATCAGCGCCTGCACGCCCCTCTTGCCAAGTGCCTCCCGTAGCTCTTCGTACAGGCTTCGCTCCTCCACCAGGGCTTTGCGCTGTTTGGCTCTCTCCCGCCTCTCTCCTGCCAGGTGTTGGCAATAGTCAAGCTTCTGCTGTGCCGCGCCTACCACCTGGCGCGCATGTCCTTCTCTCTGTCGCAGATCGTCGTTTTCCTGCTGCAGGGCCTGCAGTTCCTGAGCCAGTTCGTCCAGTCCAGCCACAGCGGCGCACAGTTCGGCGTGTCGCTGCCTGTCCGTCTCCAGCGCTGCCGAGACTTGCTCACGGTTCTTCATCCACTGCTGCTGATGCTCACGCAGTTGGGTCAATGCCTGCTCGGCTGTGTCCAGCGCTGTCTTGTCCGCTTCGAAATGGCCCAGGGCTTCCAGGTCCCGGCGCGCTTGCTCGTGCGTGCCGCTGTCATAGCCCAGGGCAGCGATGCGTGTCTCGACCGCTGCCAGCTGCTTCTGTTCCTCTGGGGCAAAGTCGCCTCGGTCCAGCTGTTGCTGCACAGAGTCCATTAGCTCTCGCTGTGCCTCTAGGTTGCTGGCGGCCTCGTCCGCTTCGCTGATGGCTCTGGCCAACTGCGCCTCGCGCCCTTGCACGGCCGGCGATCGTTTCAGTTCGCGCTCCAGTGCCTCCAATTCCGACTCCAGTGAGGTCTTCTCGCTGGCGATTTCTTTCAGTCTGGCCGTGTTGTCGCGGTGTCGATCACCGTGCTCGCGACCCTCTTCTCCCAACTGTGTGAGCAGACGCTCGCGGTCATCCTGGCTCAGACTCTGCTGGCAAAGCGGGCAGGTTGCCGTCGGTTCCTGTAGCTGCTTGAGATCCTCCTGCAAGGCCGTCATCTTTGCCCGCAACTCCTCGTTGAGGGCGTCCAATGTGGAACTCTCGCTGGACAATTCTGTCATGGACTGCTTGTGTGCTTCCCATTTCGTCTGCAAAGCGGCCAGTTCTTGCAGTTCCTCAAACACCTTCGCGTGTTCAGCCTGCAGCGTCGCACGCTGCTCAACCAGCCTCTCTAGGTCGGCGACTTTCTCGGCAATGACGTGTTTCTTCAGTTCTAAGCCTTTTCTGGCCTCAGCAATGGTCTTCTCGAGACGCGCTGATTCGTCCCTCAAGGTCATCAGCTGCGAGAGTCTGTTGCCATACTCTGTCTCCTGCTTGCGTGTTTGCAGGAGGCGTGCGTGCCCTGTCTCGATTTCCTCTCGACGCTGTAGGACAGATTCATAGGACGCCAGCCGATCCCCTCGGGCCGCGATCTGGCCGTCGAGCTCCTTTAGCTGGCCTTCTGCCGTCTCAATGCGCTTGCTCACGTCCGCCAGTTGGGCTTTGTGGGCCTCGAGGGTCTTGACCTGGTCACGCATCTCCCGCAGTTTGGTCTGCATTGCTTGGGCCTGCGTGCTTAGTTGGGTCAGTTCTGCCTGAGCCTTTTCCAGCTCCTCTTCATACTCCGGGCGGTGCTCCAGCTCACGTTCGATCTCTTGTATGCGAGCCTGTACCTCCCGCTCAGCCACTTCTTTCTCCTTGGCCAGCTCTTTTGCCCGTTGCTCATACTCGTCGTAAAGCGATAGGCCGAGGATATCTGCCAGGATGCGTTTGCGTTCCCCTGGCGGCTTCACTGTGAACTCATCGGCTCGTCCCTGGAGCAACAGCGCTGAGTTTATGAACGTGTGATAGTCCAAGTGCAGAGCATTGTTGATCCTGGCCTGGGTCTCTCGCTGCGTGCTGGCCGTGTAGGGCCGGAAATCCCCATCACTCTTCAACTGGAGCTCAAGAGCCCCCCGGCTGCGGGGGCCAAGCTGGCGTTTGCGGATCACCCGGTACTGCTGTTCGCCCAGGAGGAATTCGAACTCCACCTCCATCTCCTGTGCACCCATGCGGACGAGTTCGTCTTCATTGCGCGCGCGTGCTCGGCCCCACAGTGCCCAGGTGATAGCGTCAAGGAGAGCGGATTTCCCGTGGCCATTATCGCCAGCCAAGCAGGCTAGGTGGATCCCGCGAAAGTCCAGGGGATCTGGATCGCGGTAGCACATAAAGTTCTGCAGCCGCAGTTTCAGTGGAATCATGTTCCCTTCACCGTACCTTCCAGAATGCAACCCTTTCCTGCCCACAAACCGCTTGAGCAGTGATCGCAGGCATTCAACCGTCGGAGCTTGTTGGGTGATAATACCACAGGCAGCGCATCGCCGCCAAGGTGACAGCGCTTCCGCGGCCGGGATCTGCAAGCAGGAGATCACGCCGCGGAACATGCTCAGCACTTATGCGATAGAGTGCCATTTTGCGTGCATGGTACTGTGTCTTATACTTTTGACTGCAGGTGACAGGCATGGAAGCGGTCGAGGGGCTTGTCCAAAAACTGAAACAGTACGCGCCCAACGCCGATGTCGCCCTTGTGCAGCGCGCCTACGAGGTGGCAGCGCGGGCCCATGACGGGCAGACACGGAAATCTGGTGAACCCTATGTGACGCATTCTGTTGCAGTAGCACAGATCCTGGCGGATCTACAACTGGATGCGACGCCGCTGGCAGCTGCTCTGCTCCATGATGTGCCAGAAGACACCACACTGACATTGGATGACCTCCAGACGCAGTTTGGCGCTGAAGTAGCGAGACTGGTCGATGGCGTGACCAAGCTGGAACGTCTGAGAGAACTGAGCCATAGTCGCCAAGGTGCATGGGCTGAGGCACAGGCGGAGAATCTGCGCAAGATTTTCCTGGCCACCGTTGACGATATCCGGGTGATCATGATCAAACTGGCTGACCGGCTGCACAACATGCGCACCCTTTCGTCTCTGCCGCCTGAGAAACAGAAGCGGATTGCCCAAGAGACCTTGGATGTCTACGCACCGCTGGCGAACCGCCTCGGCATATGGGAGTTAAAGTGGCAGTTGGAGGACTTGGCTCTTCAATACCTTGAACCACAGGTCTATCAAGAGCTAGCGGACCTGTTGGCCGAAAAGCGCCGCGAACGCGAGGAGTACATCGATCGCGTGATTGATGTGCTGTGCCAGAGGCTCGACGAAGAAGGCCTCGAGGCTGAGGTGACAGGACGCCCCAAGCACCTTTACAGCATCTACCGCAAGATGAGGGAGAAGAACCGCTACTTTGAAGAGATCTACGATGTGCGCGGCGTGCGCATCCTGGTAGAAGAGATCAAGGATTGCTACGCAGCATTGGGGATCATTCACAGCATGTGGCGGCCAATCCCTGGTCAGTTTGATGACTACATCGCTTCGCCCAAGGACAACCTGTACCAATCCTTGCACACGGCCGTGATCGGGCCGGAGGGGCGCCCTCTAGAGATACAGATTCGTACCTGGGAGATGCACCGTGTGGCGGACTATGGTATCGCTGCTCATTGGCGCTACAAGGAGCATACGAGGCGCGATGTCGATCTGGAAGCAAAGATCGCCTGGCTGCGTCAGGTATCGGACTGGCGTCAGGAGGTGAGGGATGCCAGCCAGTTTGTAGAGTCCTTGAAAAGCGATGTCCTTCCGGAACGAGTCTACGTCTTCACTCCCAAGGGCGACATCGTGGACCTGCCTCAGGGGGCCACACCAGTTGATTTTGCCTACTACATCCATACAGAGATAGGACACCGTTGCCGTGGCGCAAAGGTGAACGCCCGTCTGGTACCACTGGACTATCAATTGCATACCGGCGAGCAGGTGGATATCCTTACCGCAAAAAAGGGCGCACCCAGCCGCGACTGGCTGAACCCACAGCTGGGGTATATCAACACCGCGCGGGCACGCCAAAAAGTCCGGCAGTGGTTCAGACAGCAAGAGCGTGGCGAGAATGTCGCCCAGGGTCGCGACATACTGGAAAAGGAGCTGCGCCGACTCGGCCTGGAAGAGAGGCCTTATGAACAGATCGCCAAGCTCTTCAAATACCAGAATGTGGAAACATTCCTTGCCGCCGTAGGGTACGGCGACGTCTCCCCTCAACAGATTGCCACCAAGCTGGCAGAGATCTCTCCCGAGCCCTTGTTCTTTCCGGAGGCGGTGCTACCTCCGCCGTCTGTGATCGGCATTCAGGTGAAGGGAGTCGGTGACTTGCTCACCCGTCTGGGGAGGTGCTGCAATCCTGTTCCAGGAGATCCGATCATCGGCTATATTACGAGAGGCACCGGAATCACGGTACACCGCCGCGACTGCCCTAACGTCCAGAGCCTGGACACAGAGCGCTTTGTCGACGTAGAGTGGGGAATCACACGCGAAGCATATCCAGTGAACATTCGCATCGAGGCCTTTGACCGCGCTGGCCTCCTGCGCGACATCGCCACGATCGTCGCTGACGAGGGTATCAGCATGAGTGCCGTCAATGTGTCCACCCATGACGACAACACTGCCACCATCCAGGCGACACTGCAGATAAGTGGTATCCAGCAACTGCGCAACGTGCTGAGCAAGTTGGAAGAGTCCCGCGATGTACTGGACGTTCGGCGGGAAAAGGGCTGAGTCCAACGAGAAGAGCCCCAACCCACAGGGAGTCGGGGCTCTTTCTGCGTCCAAGGCGCTTGGCGTCGTTCTAATCGAGCGGAGGTACCTTGTCCGACGACCAGAAGCGTTCCACTGCATCGGATTGCTTCTGTTCGGCTAACCAATCCAGGAGTGCGGAGGCTCGCCTCTGCTCGAGGGTCGCTTCGTCCAGCTCGTGGTTAGGATCCCGTTCGAGAACCTGGATGATGTGATACCCGAAGGTTGTCTTCACAGGTTCGCTCGTCTCTCCCGGTTGCAGGCTAAACGCCACCTCTTCGAACTCGGAGACCATCTGTCCTCGTGGGAACCATCCCAAGTCCCCGTCTTCGCTGCCGGGGTCTTGCGAGAGCTCGTTTGCCAAAGCGGCGAAATCCTCGCCTGCTTCAAGCCTTTCAAGCACCGCCTGAGCCTCTTCTTCAGTTTCCACCAGGATGTGGCGAGCGCGAACCTGTTCGTCGGTCGTTGGCACTTCCTCTCCCAGTGACTCTTGGAGCTTTTGCTGATATAGGCTCAATTCAAACAGATTGCGAAAGGCTGTCTCACTGAACCCCGCATTATTGCGCAGAGCCAACACATACTCGCTGTAGTTCTGCTGGAATTGCTCTTCTGTCATGGGCGGGGTGGTGGGCACAGGAGTAACTGTTATGGCTGCGGTGGCTGTGATCGGCGTCGCCGTGGGCGTGGGCGTCGGCGGATTGCGTTCGTAGCCAAACTGCCGCTCGATCTCCTCCTGTACCTCCCCATCGGTGACGGTTATGCCCCGCTTGACAGCCTCCTGCCGGATCAACTGCGCATCAATCATGTCTTCAAGAACCTGCGTGGAAAGCGTCAATTCCTGGCTCTGCAACTGCTGTATCTGCTGTTGGAGATACTGTACCAAGAACTGTTGCGCTTCTACGGTAGGATCAATGCTCGAGAGCTGGGCTTGTAGCACAGCTATCTGGTTGCCCAGGTCAAAGCGCCGATACTGCACCATTGCCTGATAATCGCGCGTGGAGATCGGCTGACCATTGACCACGGCAACAGGAGAGGACGGCTTGACGATGTATTCCTGATAGAAGCCATAGCCCAGCACGATGATCACTGCGGCAGCGGTGACACCAAAGATAGCATACACTATCCTTTTTTGCCGCTCTTCGCGTTCTTTCCGGGATAGCTGCTTCCTGGTGATGGGCTGTGTTTGCTTGGATCTCTTTGCCATTCACTTGCCTCGAAGTTGTGGTTGCCCGAGAAGGCAGGCTTTCTCCTGCCTGCGCTGGACTCGATCAGCCGCTGCGCATGTGGTCGGCAGTGAAGGGCAGCAGAGCCAGATGACGCGCCCGCTTGATCGCCACTGCAATTCTGCGTTGGTGCCTGGCACAAGTGCCTGTGGCCCGACGAGGCAGGATCTTGCCCCTGTCAGTGAGATAGTTCTGCAGGGAATTCGCCTTCTTGTAATCGATCGGCAGGGACTCGTCGTCGCAGAATGCGCATTTCTTCCGGGTGCGCCGTCGCGAATATCTGCTTCGCTGCGGTCTCTGCGTGCGCTCCCGCGGACGCCCAGCAGATGGTGCGCGTGTTGACCCTTCTTCTGTATCGCTAGCCAAGTTAACCTCCTTGGATACTGTTCAACAGTTTCATGTAGTGGTAGTTTCCTCTTTGCGTACGATCAGGTGACGGATCACGTCTTCCATCAGCTTCAGGCTTCTTTCCAAGCTGCGCACAGCCGATGGAGGCAGCTCCGTATGCATAAGGAAGTAGAATCCCTCTCGTCGCTTCTTGATGGGGTAGGCCAAACGTCGCTTGCCCCAGGGCTCCACCTCGTGGACTTGACCGTCGAGGTTGCTGATGGTCGCAGTGATTTTCTCCACCAGCGCGTCGCGAGATTCTTCTTCCATTTCAGGCTGGACGATGAAGACCAGCTCATACCCTGGCATCGTCTCACCTCCTTTCCTCGGGATTGCTGCAGGCACAGCCCAGCGGGGAGCCGGACGGCCCGGAGCGGAAAGGTCGCTCGAGAACAACCTTTAACCGAAGATCAATTATAACATGAAAGAGCAGAAGATGCAAAATCGGTCCGAACGGACTGTTGGAGGACAAGGATAGGGTTAGCGGAGCTCCCATCCAGAGCAGAGAACGTAGCAGACGAGCGGGGTCACCGTGGCCATTTCGGCAACCTGTTCGCAGATCGGAAGTGATCAGATGACCGTGAATATCTGCAGATCCGTGGGCAGGAGTCGCCTGAGGTGCGGCAAGACCTGGAAGATAAGCGAGGCGACGTAGGACTGCCCGATCGCATCGCTGATGCCGAAGGCAGAGATGCGGACAAAGAGCAACAGTAAGCAGACCGTGAAAAAGAGCCCAGCCAACAATCCCACCACTGCACCCATGAAATGGTCAGTCCAAACCAGCCCCGCCGCCTTCAGTGCCTTGCGCGCCATTGCGGCCAACACCGCAAAGGCCCACCAGACTACCATCAGGATCAACACAAAGGCGATGATATCTGCAACAGTTTGGCTGCCGATGGCACTCTCAAAGACAGTGGCCAGCGTTGTGTGGTGGGTCAGCGCCGCATAGATGGCTACCACAAAGCCGATCAGACTGAGCGCCTGGCGCAGCAAACCGGTGCGCAGGCTGGAGTAGGTGCCAATCGTGATGATTAGCAGGATGAGAACATCCACCCAGTTCAGGGTCATGACCGCTCCTTTCACTGCGCAGCAAAGTACTGCAGCGCCAGACGAACCCTTTCCTCGAGGGGCAGGTCCTCAGGGGGGAGCGACCGCACAGCCGCCTGGGCCTCTGCAATGCTGTAGCCCAGAGAGGTCAATGCCGAAATCACTTCCGCATCTGCGTGCGTGAGCGCGGGGTAGGACACAAACTCCAGGCCCACGCCGAGCTTGTCCTTCAGGTCCAACATGACCCGCTCAGCGGTCTTTTTGCCGACCCCGGGTATTCGTGTTAGCAGCGCAGCATCGCCGCGCGCGATGGCTTCTCGCAGAGCATCTGTTGACATGATCGACACGATGTTCAAAGCTACCTTGGGACCAATGCCCGACACTCTCAGCAGCAGCTCGAACAAGGACAGCTCATCCGGGCTGCTGCAGCCATAGAGAGCAATCTCATTCTCCCGCACATGCATGTGTGTGTAGAGGCTGGTCTCCTGCCCTGTTGGTCCCAGGCCATCTAGCAGAGAGGATGGCACGTAGACCTTAAAACCCACACCGGAGACGTCAACGATGACATAGTTGTCTCCCTTTGCTACGAGTCGCCCCTCAAGTGTGGCAATCATGTCTCACTTGCCTGCAACTGGCTCGGCATTGGAAAGGCGCGCTGCCATGGAAGCCGAGTGCGCGTGGCAAATGGCTACTGCCAGTGCGTCTGCAGCGTCATCGGGCTGAGGGACCGATTCCAGCCTAAGCAAGAGACGTACCATCTGCTGCATTTGTTCCTTGCTAGCACGACCGTACCCGGTGATGGCCTTCTTCACCTGCAGGGGGGTGTACGTGTGGCTTGAGAGGCCGGCATCGGCCACAGCAAGCAGGATCACACCCCTCGCGTGGCCAACGGAAAGGGCCGTGCGCACATTCCGGGCGAAGAAAAGCTGTTCCACGGCGGCCTCTGTGGGATTGTGCTTGCCGATTAGCGTCCGCAGCTCTCGGTAGAGATGCTGCAAGCGAAGTGACAGTGGCCAATCGGCTGAGGTAGTGATCACGCCGTAGGTCACATGCGACAGCGATTGGCCTTCAGAACGCACGATGCCGTAGCCCGTAATCGCTGTGCCAGGGTCAATCCCCAGCACGAGCATTGCTCTATCCATTTCAGTGTGCGGCACAGTGACTACGCTGTCTCGTACGCAGCCATGGCCTGATCGCTGATCTCGAGGTTGGAATAGACTTGACGTACGTCGTCCAGTTCCTCTAGCTCGTCGATAAGCCGCATGTTCTGCAGAGTGGCTTTCTCGTCCAGCAGGACCATGGACTTGGGGATCCAAGAGAGTTCAGCACTGTCGATCGGGACCTCAGCGTCGGTCAGAGCTTGTTTGACCTTTTGCAGATCCTCCAGTCTGGTGAATATCTCTACAAGGTCTTCATCCAGCTTGACGTCGTCGGCGCCGGCGTCAATGGCCATCAGCGCTACTTCTTCGCCTTCACCATCCTGGGGCACAATGCTGATATAGCCCTTGCGCTCGAACAGCCAGGCCACACAGCCGGTCTCCCCCAGGTTCCCGCCGTGTCGGGTGAAAACCCTGCGCACGTCGGAGACCGTCCGATTGCGGTTGTCCGTGAGAACCTCGACGATCACGGCCGTGCCTCGAGGACCGTAGCCTTCGTAGCTGATCTCCTCGATCGCATCGCCCTTTAGCTCACCGGTACCGCGCAGAACGGCGCGCTCGATGTTGTCGCTGGGCATGTTCGACTGTTTTGCGCGATCTATCGCCAGGCGCAGACGAAAATTCATCGCCGGATCGCCGCCATCGCGAGCCGCAATCTCGATCTCGCGACCCAGCCTTGTGAACATCTGCCCTCGCCTGGCATCAGCGACACCCTTCTTTCGCTTGATGGTTGACCACTTGGAGTGTCCAGACATATTCGCACACCTCCTCACTTCAGCCGGCGTAAGTCCCGCTTGGCTGCGTCAAGACATTATAGCACAACACAGTGTGCTCAAATCAAATGAGCACATCCACCCGGGTCCCAATCGCTGATCCCAGAGGAGGAAGGACCACCAACGGGAGGGCTCACAGGCTTCACAGCAGTAGCAGTCGCAACTGGCGTGCCGTGTCTACGGCCTGTCCTTGCCAGTGGTTGTTGGCGAATACGAAGGTCTGCTCTGCTTCTGCGTCCAGATCCTTGATCTTGGGAACCCACTCCTCAAGTTCTTCCCTTGAGTAGCTATAGTCGTATCGCTCCCAGGCTTTGTCATGTCGCCACCACTTCTTCGCGTTGCGGCCGTGAAAACGCACATAGGCAACGCGACCGGTTGCCGTAGCAATGGGAGGGATCAGGCCTTTCAGGCGTGGCTGGTCTACACAGCAAAAGCCCAGGTCGTTTTCCTGCAGCAGGGCAAAGGTCTCAGGCGACAGCCAACGCGAATTGCGAAACTCCACCACCACCGGCAGATCTGTCATCCGCTCGCGGAAGACCTTCAGATAGTCGCGGTTCTCTGCGGTGGCATGGAAAGAGTAGGGAAACTGCGCCAGGATGCAACCGAACTTGTCCCTCTCGATGAGTGGTGCAAGGGCTTGCACGAACTGGGGAAAGGCGGCGACGTTATCCTCGCGCTCGTGCGTCAGCTCCTTGCTGGCCTTTACGGTGAACAGAAAGCCTTGCGGTGTCTTGGCCGCCATAGCTGCCAGAGTTCGCGGATCAGGCAATCGGTAATAAGTGAAGTTGATCTCCGTGGTCTGGAACTCACCTGCGTAGAAAGCCAACCATCGGTTCTTGGGCAGCTCGGCGGGATAGTAGGGGCCTACCCAATCCTTATAGCTGAAGCCGCTTGTGCCGATGTAGATCACTCCGCTCCTCCCATCCATTCTGTCCGTGATGGGTCATTCCGAATAAGCGCCGTCATTGTCCTCCTGCAGGTCGTACTCATCGATCAGCACCTCTCTTGAACGCCCTGCGCCCTCCGGCGGGCCAATAACTCCTTGGTCCTCCATCTGGTCAATCAGGCGTGCAGCACGAGGGTAGCCGATGTGCAGGCGGCGCTGCAGGAATGAGGCGGAGATGCTGCTGCGCCCGCGCGCCACTTCGATTGCTTGTGGCAACAGCTCATCCATTTCCTCTTGAGCAGGCGTGATCTCGTCCCACGGGAACGAGGGCTCTACCTGCCCTTCGATCCAGTCGATCTTGTCGCGCCAGAAACCCACCAGCCGTCCCAGCTCTTCATCCGAGACGAAGCAGCCCTGCAGCCGGACCAGCCTGCTAGAGTCGGAGGCCATGTACAGCATGTCCCCCCGTCCTAACAGCTTCTCCGCACCTGCGCTGTCCAAGATCACCCGCGAATCGACCTGCGAAGTCACGGCAAAGCTGATCCGTGCTGGGAAGTTGGCTTTGATCAAGCCCGTGACGACATCCACGGACGGGCGCTGCGTGGCGATCACCAGGTGAATGCCCGTCGCCCGCGCCAACTGTGCAATGCGGCAGATGTGGCGTTCAACCTCGTCCGGCGCAACCATCATCAGGTCAGCCAGTTCGTCAATGAGCACCACAATGTGGGGCAGTGCTTCCTTGCTCTGTGAAGCCATCAGTTCGTTGTACGTGTCGATGTTGCGCGTCTCCGTCTGCGAGAACAGCCTGTAGCGCTCGTCCATCTCCAGGGTAACCCACCTCAGAGCGCGAACTGCCTCCTCCGTGCTGATCACCACCGGGGCCAGCAGGTGAGGAATGCCGTCAAAGATGGTCAGTTCCACCATCTTGGGGTCAATCATGAGCAGGCGCAGATCATCAGGAGAATTGCTGAAAAGCAGGCAGGCGGTGAGCGAATTGATGCACACCGATTTGCCGGAGCCAGTGGCCCCAGCAATGAGCAGGTGCGGCATCAGCGCCAGGTCGGCGGCGACCGGGTGGCCGGCCACGTTCCGGCCCAGTGCAACCCGCAACGTTGAGCGAATGTCGCCAAAGGCCGAGGACTCGATCACTCCGCGCAAGCCGACCAGGGAGACTTCGGTGTTGGGGACCTCAATACCGACAAGGGACCGGCCGGGCACAGGTGCCTGGATGCGAATGGGCGCTGCTGCCAGCGCCAGGGCGAGGTCATTCTGCAGGGCGAGGATCTTGTTGACCCTGATCTTTCGCCTCCTGACGCTGCCGTTGGATCCGCTGTACTCGATGAACCCCGGTTCCACGCCGAACTGTGTGACTGTTGGCCCCTGGCTGATCTCCACCACCTCAACTGGGACGCCAAAGCTGCGCAGCGTTTCCTCAATTACCTGCTTCTTGTAGCGAACGTCGGCATCGCCGTAGGATTCATCGTCGCCGCCGTTGAGCAGATCGAGGGGTGGCAGCCCGCGATCCAGGCGCTTGAGGCGTCGCCCCCTGGGCGGGCGCCTGACTGTGACCGGCGCCTTTTGCTGGGGTTCTGGCGCTGCGGCCTTCCTGGGTTGGCGTTTCCTCGCCTTTTCGACGACGGCTGGCGCCTCGTCCGGCTCCGGTGGTGCAGATAGATCCACCAGGCGGGCTTTTGCCTTACCCAACACAGTGGTCAGTTGGTCCCACTCCACGCTCAGGGCGAGAACCAGACCACCGCCGGCTGCCAGCAAGAGCAGCAGGAAAGAAACCCCGCGCCCCACAGCGGTGATGAGGAAGTAGGTGATGGCCCAGCCGATGTACCCTCCGCCCCCGCCCCGCTCGGCCAACTTGAAGGCATCCTCTGGAGCTGCCAGCAGATGAGACAGACCCAGCAGCGAAAGGAAGAGCACCTCCAGCCCGAGCACACCGCGCGCACCGATCGGGAAACGCTCTTGCAGGTCTTCCCACAACAGGGAGACGCCGCCGCCGATCAGAGCCACTGCGACGAGATAGACGCCCCAGCCAAAGATGCGCCGCAAGAACAGAATCCAGGCTTCACTCACAGCGCCCTTGGTGACGGAAAGCAGCGCCAGGACGGTCACCCCACCCATGGCTATCAGCAGCACAGCCAGGATTTCCTTCTGCAGGTCTTTGTCGAGGGTGAACGGCAGGCGCTGCTGCTTTTTTCGGCCCTTTCTGGATGGCATGTGTACGCGACCCTTCGCTTCTCCAGAATCAAACCCTACGTAGCCGTCGGCCGCATCGTGCGAACAGGGGATGTCGCTCTTGCGCCCATCTACCTGGGCGCTCGCTACATTTCACATTATATGTCATGAAAACAGGCTTGTCAAAGGATAGACGCGTCCACCCGTCCTCGGGTTGTGATTGCTTGGATTCTGGGCCAAGCGATGCTATACTGCGGGTGGTGTTAGGCGTGTTCGCGGCCTGATAGGAGTGGATGCCCCTTCCTTCGTGGACAGGATGATGAGCCGGGCAGGATATGGGCTGTCGATCTTCGCAACAGGTCCGAAGGCGGTGGCATGAGGGGATTGGTGAATGTCAGACGACACGATGAAGGTTGCGACTTTTAACGTCAATTCCATCCGCACCAGACTGGAGCAGGTGCTCAGCTGGTTGGCGAGGGAAGCACCCGACGTCCTGTGTTTGCAGGAGACCAAGGTGCAGGATCCCGACTTTCCCCTGGATGCCTTTGTGGACAAGGGCTATCACGTCGTCTTCCGCGGGCAGAAGGCGCATGCAGGGGTCGCCATGGTCAGCAGGGAAGCAGCCGCCGATGTCGCTTTTGGGTTGGATGATGGCGGCGAGCCTGATGAGCCGCGGTTGATCCGTGCCGTTTTCCGAGGCATCCCGGTGGTGAACACCTATGTGCCGCAGGGCAGAACTGCGGACTCGCCCCATTTTCAGTACAAGTTGCAGTGGCTGGCACGGTTGCGCAATTGGTTCGATCGCCACTATTCGCCACAAGAACCACTCTTGTGGGTGGGCGATCTCAATGTGGCGCCTGAGGACATTGATGTCTACGATCCCAAGCGGCTGAAGAAGCATGTCGATTTCCATCCCCAGGCACGGGCAGCTCTCCAGCAGGTCAAGGAGTGGGGCTTTGTGGATGTGTTCCGCAAGCATTGCCCGGAGCCGGGACACTATACATACTGGGACTATCGCGTGCGCGACGTCGTGGAGCGCAACGTGGGCTGGCGCGTAGACCACATCTGGGCCACCGAGCCCCTGGCGGCCCGGTCCACGCGAGCCTGGATCGACGTCCAGGCACGACGAGCGGAACGGCCATCCGATCACACCTTCCTGGTGGCCGAGTTCGGTCTTTAGCATATTCGGAGGAACAATGGCGAAATCGAAGGTGGCAGTACTGCGCACCTCGCCGCAAGCGGTGTTGGATGACTACCAGCGGCTGTGCGAACTGGCGGACATGAAGGGAGCGCTGGATCCATCGACAACAACGATACTGAAGGACAACATCAGCTGGCATCTGCTCTATCCAAGCGCCAATACCACCCCCTGGCAATTGGAAGGCACGATCCTCGCGCTGCGCAATGCCGGCTTCGCTGACCTGGTGGATGTGCACAACAAGACGGTGGTTACCATCGCTGATCTGGGCGACCGCTACAACAAGTTCGGGCCGGTCCTGGAGAAGCACGGCATCCCCAAGCTGTACAACTTTGAGCCGGATGACATGGCCTGGATCGAGTACAAGCCCAAGGCCAGGATGCTGGTGCTGGACAGAATCTACCCGGATGGCATCTACATCCCCGACTTTTTCGTGGGCAAGAACATTGTCCACCTGCCAACGGTCAAGGCGCACACCTACACCGTCACAACGGGCGCGATGAAGAACGCCTTCGGTGGGTTGCTGAACGTCAACCGCCACTATACGCACACCTGGATCCACGACACCCTGGTGGACCTGCTGCAGATCCAGAAGGAGATTCACACTGGCATCTTTGCCACCATGGATGGCACGACGGCTGGCAGCGGCGCTGGGCCGCGGACGATGATCCCTCACCAGAAGGATGTTATCCCCGCC
>Ga0209427_10000836_pt1 | contig 34048 bp, 33 predicted proteins | sample DeeMarSWOR136_30_FD_187465 | JGI IMG/M metagenome (GOLD analysis project Ga0209427, IMG submission 187465) | Marine sediment microbial communities from White Oak River estuary, North Carolina - WOR-1-36_30 (SPAdes) (version 2) | ecosystem: Environmental > Aquatic > Marine > Intertidal zone >...
GTCGCCTTTTCAGGTGCCTTTCTCGGGGTGTTGACCAGCTGTGTCATGGCCATATATTTCACCAAAGCATTCCACGTCCACGGCGCGGTCATGCCCTTTGCCCCAGCCATTATCTATGCGGGATTCGCCGACCTCAACCTGACGGAGATCTATATTGCCGCGGTTTTTATCGCCGCCTCGGGGGCAGTCATGGACTTGGCCATGGATGTGGCGGCGGCCATGGACGAGTTGGTCTCCAAGAAGAAAGACATTACCATGTTAGAGGCCATCAAGTCGGGGTTTAGGGTAGGGCGAGCTGTGGTCGGCACCATGGTCACGACGCTGCTTTTCGCTTACTCCGGCGGATACATTACCCTGGTGATGGCCTTCATGGCCCAGGGGGTGCCTTTGGCCAACCTGTTCAATTTCATCTACGTTGCCACCGAGGTTTTGAGAACCCTGGTGGGAAGCTTTGGCCTGGTCATGGTGGCCCCGTTTACGGCCATTGTGGGAGGGCTGGTGCTCGTTCCAAAGAGGGGTATTGGGGGAGAGAAGAAAGATAGAGATCTTCAGAGGATCTGGCGCGTTCCCGGCAGAATCTTCGCAATGATTGCTTCCGTTGCCTTTAGGTAAAAGGGGACGGTTATGATTTTATGCAATTCTTCGAATAATCAATCTTGATGATTTCGTAAAAAGTTGGAATCAGACGGCAAAGAAAAAAGATTCAGATGCAAGGCGCGCAAATCCTGAGGAATGAGGCGTACATAGAAGTACGCTGCAGTGACGAAGGATGCAGCGCAACGCAGCCTTTCGGCTTTGCTCAAGGCCATGAGCCTGTCGAATGGCAGATGGACTTTTTACGAAGCCGTCAATCTTAATCGGTTATCCAGTGCATATTTTTCGCCGCGTTCGACCGCCCTGCTGACAGAGGACTGGATGATGCCAAGCAATTTTCCGACTGTGGTACCACTCATCCCCAGCCCCGTGACCGCCCAGTAACATACCAAACCTCTTGCCCTCACCCGCTCAGGCTGTTTGCCGAGGCTGAGAATCTCCTCCACAGGCATGCCAGAAAGTTTCGCCACCCGAATAACAACGTTATCAAAATCATACGCCTCGGCTTGAAGACGATAGCGTTGCTCCAGTTGTTCATTTTGCTGGTTAAGTACCGATTCCACAAAATCACTATCACCGAGTATCCGTTCATCACCCTTGAGATGGATTCCCATCTTGCGCATAGGCTCTCATGCCCTCCAGCCCCCAGAGCTTCTTATCAACCCCTCCAGCGGTTAACTCGGGCCTCCTGCCCACGGCAATGCCTTTTCTACAAACACACGGTAACGCTTGCGAGCAACAGAGAGCGTTTTACCAAACAGGCTCAAAACCGTATCGATGTCTTGCCAATCATTTTTTCGCTTGCCTATCAAAAATGTTATGTCCACAGACCCGATGGCGATCCAATTCCGTCAGCATTGCTACAATCTTTGCCCGCAGGGGATTTAGATGGATATAACGACCAGTTCTAAGGGATGCGGGTCTTCCTGACACAATATCGATTTGAAACGTTTCTGAAACAGGTGGCCATGGCGGTTTTGTGTCTGAGATTAAAGCTAGCGGCATATCCCGTAAGCAGCCTTCTCATTAGTGTCGTGATAGGTACATTGCCTGTCCTCAGCAACAGATGGAGATGGTTGGGCATCAGCGCCCAGGCGTAACACGGTGTGGAGGTCTCTGTCAGAACACGACCAAATCGGTGGACGAAGTTTTCTCGGTCAGTATCATCCTGAAAAATCTTTTGGTGCTCGATACCACGGCTAATAATGTGTTGCAGAACGCCAGGGACGTCTATGCGGGCTTTACGAGGCATAATTTCTGTATATGATAAAAACAGAAGAAAATAAACGCATATTTTCATGACTGGCCCCTTTTTCTCCAGATGCGGTAGAAGTGAAGAGGCCCATGCAGTGATGAAGGAGGATTTTGCCGGTGGTAAGCTGCCATCGGAGGATTTTGGTGAAAACGCTGCATGGTGGTGGGTTCAGGGTTTAGGCTTTCAATTGACATGCAAATCCTTTTCTGTTATGTATTGGTTCTAAAATACAAGACTCTATCAAGTATATGCCTAAACTGGAGTAGTGATACATCTATCGAAATTTTAGGAGATGAAAGGAGGTGATAGATAAGAAAATAACCGGAGAATTAAGTTCAACGATGAAGCAGTTTTGAGGGAGATATAATAAAGTGGTGCTTTTCTCAGAAAGGGAGGAGAAGATGATGAAAAAAGTTATAATTGCTTTCCTAACACTATGTTTGCTGATGTTTTTTGCAGTAAGTACTCATGCTAAACAACTAACATTTGGCTTTATGCCAGGCATTGCGGATGCTTTCTTCTTTACAATAGAAAAAGGAGCTAAAGCTAAGGCAAAGGAACTAGGTATAAAACTCATTGTGGGAGAATATCCCAAAGCTTGGGGACCCGAATATCAGGTTCCTATCTTAAAGGCTCTCGTTGCCCGGGGGGACATAGATTTGCTCTTTACCGCTCCTACCTCAACTGAGGCTTTAATTCCGGTTTTGAAAGAGATTCACGATAGCGGAATTCCGATTATCACGGTGGATACCTACCTGGGAGATGGTGATTATTCCAAGCCGAGCAACTATAGTTTTCCGCTATCTTATATCGGGACCGATAATTTCCTGGGCGGGCAAGTGGTCGCTGGGGCCATGGCTCTGATGCTTGGTGGAAAGGGGAAAGTATTTATCGAAAGCACCAATCCTGATGTCTCCAGTGTTATAGGTCGAGTAGATGGGTTTATCGCAGGCGCAAAAATATTCCCCGACATGGAAGTGGTAGGTGTGGAATACTGTCTGGATGTCCAGGAAACCGCGGCTGCTCAAGTAAGCGCAGCACTGCTAAAATATCCTGATCTGGCAGGGGTCTTTGGGGTAAATATATTCAGTGCTCAAGGTGCCTATCAGGCGGTAGTCAGTGCCGGCCTGCAAGGGGCCGTCAAGATAGCTACCTGGGATGCGACCAAGACCCTTATTGAAGCTTTGAGAAAAGGCGAAGTAGACATGATTTTGGCACAGATGCCGGCAGAAATGGGTGCATTATGTGTAGAGTGGGGAGTAAAACATCTCAAGGAAGGTGCCAAAATACCCAAGAAAGTCATCCCAGGTTTCTTCGTTTTCACTAAAGATAATGTTAATGATCCTAAGACACAACAATACATTTACAAATAAGAAAACCCACCAATCAGAATGTATGATATACAATCAAAGATCATTTCCTTTCTGAGTGGGGAAGAGGGAAGCTCTAGCCACCCCTTCCCCGTTGTCCAATAGGGTTAATTTTGTGAGATTTGTTTTTACATTTAATGCCCCTGCAGCTTGCTGCAGGGTGGTTCATCACAGGATTTTTGTATGAAAGACTTAGACCATGCTATTCTTTTGAAATTGAACCCAACCAACCAGAGCAAAGTAATAAGCTTTCTGGGTCGAAATTGGGCCGCGATTTTTCTGATCTTAATGCTGATCTTGTTTAGTTTTTTAGGAAAGAACTTTTTCACTCTGAAAAATTATACCACGATTGTCTTGGGAGTCACCTCGCTTCTCCTGTTGGCCAGTGGAGAGACATTTGTGATTATCAGTGGTGGGATCGACCTTTCGATCGGTTTTGTTATGGGATTTGTTTGCGTTAGCTCTGCTATTATTATGCGAGATTTACATGCTGCTGGCTATTCACAGGCCATCAGCATAGTGGTCGGGTCTTCTTTTGGACTTTTCTTAGGACTTATTCCGGGACTTATTAACGGGCTTTTGATTGCTAAACTGAAGGTTCCTCCCTTTATCGCTACCCTGGGTATGTGGGGTGTTGCCAACGGTATGGCCTGGCGTCTCTGTGATGGCTTTCCGATTGGCTTTTTGCCGTCACAGGTAAGAGAGATCGGAATGGCCTATCTAGCCTATTTTTCTTCGAAAAAAGGCTTTTTATTTTTTCATAGGCCGGTGCTCACCGAACGGTCGGACATTTTGAATCTGGTAAAAATTGTCCCTCTTCCTGTGCTCCTCATCACGATTATTTTGGTTATCTTCGCTTTTATTTTATCCCGGACCAAGTTTGGCCTTCACACCTACGCTATCGGAGGAAAGTTAGATGCGGCCATCCGTGCTGGGATTAATGTTCCCCGGCATTTAATCAAGGTTTATATGATCTCTTCCTTTTTTGCTTCCTGTGCGGGAGTACTACTGGTCTTTAAATTGAACATAGGAGTCCATACCCAGTATACTTCCAGCTATGAGCTTTTTGCCATTGCGGCGGTGGTTATTGGCGGAGCCAGCTTGATGGGAGGAACAGGAAGTATATGGGGTACAGTAATCGGGGTGCTCTTAATTGGAACCTTAAATAATGGTTTTATGATGGTGGGTCTACCCATTTTTTATCGGTATATAGCCATCGGTTGTATCCTGATTATTTCGGTGCTTATTGATCAATTCTTTCCCGAGTTGGTGCATAGAGATTGATGGAAAGACAAAGAGTAAGAAATTTATTTATTGGTATCTTCAGAAGATGGATCTTGGTCTTTCTGGTTTCCGAAATAGTTTTTTTCACTGTCTTCGGAACCAATTATTTCAGCCTGAAAAATTTACAGAATATACTCCTGGCTTCCACCACGGTACTTCTATTGGCCACTGGGCAGACGTTCGTAATTATTACCGGAGGAATCGATTTATCCGTCGGTTTTATGGTCGGCTTCAGCTCGGTTATCTGTGCCAAAGTGATGGTTGAGCTGGAGGCAGCAGGTCTGTCCCAGGCATTAGCGATTTCTTCAGGCATTTTAGCTGCCCTACTATTAGGGCTGCTTCCGGGATTGGTCAATGGATTATTGGTAGCCAGGTTTAAGGTTCCCCCCTTTATAGCTACTTTTGGCATGTACGGTATTGCCTATGGTTTTGCCGAAATCATTTGCGATAATGTTCCGATAATTAGTCTACCTGCTTCTCTGGGGACTTTAGGTCATGGGTATCTTTTTTATTGGCTTCCTGGCAAAACGTTAAGTTTTTTTAGCAAACCTGAGAATCTTACTCGGTTGGAAATGAAAAATTTGATATCGATTGTGCCAAATGTCACGGTGATTACCTTTGTATTTATTGGCATATTTGCCTTTATCTTGGCCAAAACCAAATTTGGTCAGCATACCTACGCTATCGGTGGCAGTATGAATGCTGCCGAAAGGGCCGGGGTTAATGTAAAAGCTCATTTAGTCAAAGTTTATATGATTTCATCTTTTTTTGCCTCACTAGCTGGTGTGACATATGTTTTACGCTTCATTACAGGCAGAGCGCCGGCCGGGAGTGCGCGCTTGATAGATGCGGTAGTAGCGGTGGTTATCGGCGGTGCTAGCTTATATGGGGGCTCGGGGACTATTCTGGGGACGGTCACCGGAGCAATGATCGTTGGAGCATTAGAAACAGGACTGGTGAATTTGAGTATCCCTACCTATAATCTGCACATTGCGGTGGGCTGCATCCTTATTTTTGCTGTGCTACTTGATCAATTTGCCCCTGAGTTAGTCCATAAAGAGGATTGAAGATAAAGAGGATAAGATGGAACCACTATTGGAAATGAGAAATATTACAAAAAGATTTGGTGGGCTAACTGCTGTAGATAATATGGATATGCACGTTTTCCCTGGTGAAGTAGTAGGACTTTTGGGAGATAATGGTGCAGGTAAATCTACATTGATTAAGGTGATTTCCGGAGTATATCATGCCGATTCGGGAGAAATCTTTTTTGAAGGTAAACCTATCCGTATTAATAATCCCATGGAGGCTCTGAAAATAGGTATAGAGACCATTTATCAGGACCTGGCGCTGGCCGAAAATCTTAATGTCTATTCCAATATCTTCTTGGGCAGGGAAAAGCTGAAAAAATATTTAGGCTTAGTTAAAGTGCTCGATCACGAATATATGAACAACGAGGCCAAGAAGGTGCTCAACCGACTAGAGATAGAAGTTCCTTCCTTAAAGAACAAGATCAGGACGCTATCTGGTGGTCAAAGGCAGGCAGTAGCCATTTCTCGTTCGATTTACTGGGATGCAAAATTTTTAATCATGGATGAACCCACCGCGGCTTTGGGAGTTGTGGAACAAAAAAAAGTTTTAGATTTGGTAAAAACACTGAGTTCACAGGGCGTACCCATAATAGTTATTAGCCATCAGCTGCATGATGTTTTTTCCGTGGCTGACCGGCTGGTAATAATGCGTCGGGGTAAAAAAATAGCAGAAAGAATCACCGAACACACAACTCCCGATGAAGTAGTGGGATTAATCGTTGGTACTTTAGCTGGAGATTTTGAAAAGCTAAAACAATGATAAAACAAGCTTTTAAGATTGGCTGATCTTCCGGTAGGCAGCTACTAGGGTCATGGGGTCATATATCATTCAACATTCCTTCTCCTGAGATTTCCCCTTTTCCGACCATCTGCCCCATTGTTGCCCCTGTTGTCTTTGGACTTGTTGCTATTTTCCCCGTCCCCTTATAGCCGCCCTATACCTTCACCCTCAGCATTCGACAATCAAATTATTCTCCGCCTGAGGTCACGATCCACCGTAGCGTAATGAGCCCTCAATATTCGGTAATCTCATTTAAGGTGTAATGATAACTGGACCGCCACAACATAATCCACCATCTAGTTGATGCTCAGTCCTACTGAAAAATTCCCCTTCCGCTCTCTGAACGAAATTTCTTCCCCGTTCTAAGGCTCGGTCGTTCGAATTCCCAAGCTCGGCCTTGCGGCCTCAAACAACGGGCACGAAGTGGCGCGTAAGCGCTCAATTCGCCCCTTCAGGGACACTCCCCGCGCCGAGATGGGTGCCCCAGAAATTTCGTAATCTCCGCTCCAGGGGCATTTTTCAGTGCGCATTGTTTGGCTGATGTATCAGCACATGTACAGGCATGTGGGTGAACGGAAAAATTCCAATTTTGCTTTTATTTTCACTAGTTGCAGATTTAGGCAGTGGATTTTGTCACAACCCTTGCCCCCCTTTACCATAAGGAAGCTGGGGAACCCATAGTCGTGCCTGGGTGCCTTGGGCGGTCTGCCTCATACCTCTCGGTATGGGCAGTAATTGCGAGAGCGCATGAGGGAAGGAATGATGATTGATAATCTTCACCGGTGCTCCCATCAGCTCCCAACAGAAAATCGTCGAGAACTTCCCGTCATTTCTCCTATTCGGGGGCCTATTTCCTGAGGTGAGTAGCCGCATTTTCATCATCCGGGCACTGGATTTACGGGCGGCTATGGAGTAGATTCTATGGCATGACCGAAAGGACACATCTTACACCGAGTCGAATCTTCTGGTTCTGGTGGCCGCTGGCCGCGATGTGGCTGATGATGGCAATGGAACACCCAATGGTAGCCGCCATCGCACTAACTGCTGCCATCGCCGCCCAGTGGGGCTACTTATGGTGGTTTAGTCAACAACTGGGGGACCAGATCTCAAGGGGCTGTTGCTCAAATCCCCTGGAGCGAATATTAAGGGATTTTTACTAACCATTCTTAGTGAAGCGGACTTTAGAATGGTCAAAAATTCTTTTCAGAGAGCGAAAGGGGGTTTGGGCAACAAGCTGTCAACAGTGACACCGAGCGGGATTTATTGGAAAGGGAATCAGTGTCAGGCCTTGAAATGAGGTAAGAGGATCGATAATCATGAGAGAAAAACAGGAGAGGGTAAGACATGTTTGACGACGATCTCATTGGCAGACATAAGTCGGAAATCGATACACCTGCTCTTTTGCTTTATATGGATGCGGTGGAGAGAAATATCGCTAAAATGGCAAACATTTTTTCCGATAAGGAGTGTAAACTCAGGCCCCATATCAAGACCCATAAGCTCCCTATGATTGCCCATAAACAGATTGAGGCGGGAGCGATAGGGATAACCTGTGCAAAACTTGGAGAGGCGAGGATTTTTTTTGAATCCGGGATTAAGGACATATTGATTGCCAATGAGATTGTGGGGGATAGAAAAATTCAAAGGCTTGTCAATCTCTCAGGTTATGGCGATTTGATCGTCTGTGTGGACCATTTTGAAAACGCAAGGGATATTTCTGAAGCAGCGGGGAAGGTGGGAAGGAAAATAAACGTCTTGGTGGAGGTCAATGTTGGGTTAAACAGGTGTGGAGTTAGGCCCGGAAAACCAGCCTTAAATTTAGTTCAAGAAATAACGAGGTTAAAGAATCTCATATTCCGTGGCGTCATGGGTTATGAAGGGGGGTTGTTTATCAAGGATTTGGAGCAAAAGAAGAATAAATGTGAAGAATGCAATCGATTGTTGATGGAAACGAGGGATCTCATCGAGAAGGACGGTTTCCCCGTAGAAATTGTCTCGGCAGGCGGGACAAATACGTTTTATCTTACAGGTCTTTATCCCGGGATTACGGATGTCCAGGTGGGCTCCTATGTCACCATGGACGCTCACAATACATATCACGGGGTGGATTTTGAACAGGCTATCACTGTTCTGACAACCGTCATCAGCCGGCTTGAAAGGGAAAGAGCTGTGACCGACGCCGGAAAGAAGTCACTGTCTACCGACGAGGGACTACCAACCTGTAAGGAGCCGGGAATCACCGTGTCCACCTTAAATGAGGAACATGGGCACCTCAGGATCGAAAGTCCTGACCGTGATCTCTCAGTGGGCGACAAAATCGAGATAGTACCGAGCCATGGTTGTACGACGATTCCCCTTCACGATCATTACGTGGCCATTCGAAATGACTATGTGGAATCCGTGATGGAGATCCGTGCCCGTGGTGCCAGCCAATGAACCATGAGAAAGGAAAAAATACAAGCGTCCTGGAGATACCATACTGAGATCTCTGAGAAAGTCGCTCGTCGCTGCTCAAGAAGGTTTTTTCGACCATTCTAAAGTTGATGATCTCGTAAAAAGTCAAAATTCGATGGCAAAGTAAAAAGCTCCAAATTCAAGGCGCGCAAATCCTGAGGAATGATGCGTACTTACAGTACGCTGCAATGACGAAGGATGCAGCGCAACGCAGCCCTTCGGCTTTGCTCAGGGCCATGAGCCTGTCGAATGGCAGTTGGACTTTTTACGAAGCCATCAAAGTTCGCTCCACTGCAAATTTAAGACTCGCCCTTCAGCCTCAGACATTAAATTTGCGGTCGTTTCGCTTCACAAAAGAGGACTACCTATCATCATGTAGCAGTTGTACATATTAATGGTGTAGCCCCCTTGTTGTTGGCAGCAAACTAATAGACGGAGGTGACTTATGGGATCGAATGGAATTGTCTTGGGGCTCGTCGGGAGCCCCAATCGGGAGGGGCGGACGAACCAATTGGTAACGGCCGCCCTGGAGGGAGCAGCTCGGGCCGGTTTTTCCACCGAGCTGGTGCAGATGGGCGATCATGTTGTGGCAGCTTGCAAGGACTGCCTGCCCTGGGTATGCCATACCAACCAGAAATGCACTTATGAGGATGATGCCTTCGAGTACATGAGCCAGAGGGCCCTGAGCTGCGGTGCTCTGGTCCTGGGGACCCCGGTCTACTTGTGGGATACCAGCGGGATGGTGAAGTACTTTATCCTGAAGATGTTCCGGGTTTATGCTCGCTCGGCACCCCTCAAGGGGTTGCCGGCTTTTGGGATTGGCGTTGCCGGGGGTACGGGCAACGGCCTTGTCTCAGGGCTTCGGCCGGTGTACCATTTTTTTCAGATGATGCAGATGCGGGCCCTAGAACCGTTGCCCGCTACCCGTTTCAACTTCGGCCAAGCGATGCAACGGGCGGGAGAGCTTGGCAGGCAGATTGCCGGGATGACTCAGCAACGCGATCCCTTTGCCAGCCTTGAGGAACGGCTGCTGTGGTATGATGCGCTGCCCTACCTGGGACTGAGCCGCGCTGGGGAGCGTCGTCTTCTGGCCGACCTCACCACCGCGGCGCTACCGGCGGACGCGGACCCAGCCGTACCTTGTGGCCTGGCCCGAGCCGACGCCCTGGCGGCGGCAGGACGACCAGTAGAGTCTTTGGCCGAGATCACTCGGGTCTACGAGGCTGGCGCCAAGGCCTTTGAGGGGAAGTGAGGGCACGCGTATTGGCTTGGGAGAAGGAATGGAAATTTCGGGGACGTGGAAGTTATCAACGGTGAAAATTTGACACCAAAGCCCTTTTCTCCTAAGTTGAATGAGGGGAGGAGATTTATTTCTGGAGGTCCGGGTTACATTGGGTGAAGGGGTGAGGCTTGCATGTGGCCGAAAGCGATCATCCACCTCGATATGGATGCCTTCTACGCGGCTGTCGAGGTATTGGATAATCCGTCGTTAAGGGGAAAACCGGTAATTGTCGGTGGATCACAGAAAAGAGGTGTTGTCTCGTCGGCCTCGTATGAGTCCAGAAGATTCGGTGTGCATTCCGCCCAGCCCATAGCAGCGGCAATGCGCCTCTGCCCTAAGGGAGTCTTTCTCCCCGTGAGAATGTTCAGGTACAGAGAGGTTTCTGACCAGGTGTTCGAGATTTTCGACCGATTTACGCCGCTGGTAGAACCTCTTTCCATAGATGAGGCCTTCCTGGATGTGACGGGTTCGGTGAGGCTCTTTGGTCCCCCGGAAGAGATTGCAAGGATTATCAAGAGGGCGGTTATCCAGGAGATCGGTATTACAGTTTCCGCGGGTGTGGCTCCTACAAAATTTGTGGCCAAGATCGCCTCTGATCTTCAAAAACCAGACGGGCTCACAGTCGTGCCTGAGGAGAAAGTGAAAGCCTTCCTGGAGCCACTGTCCATCGATAAGTTGTGGGGGGTAGGGAAGGTGACACAGGAGGCTCTTGCACTGCTTGGCGTCCGGACCATAGGCGACTTGAGCCGCCTCTCGTTGGAGGTGTTGGAGAGTAATTTCGGGAAACACGGTACTCACCTGCATCTGCTCTCCCAGGGAGTGGATGACCGGGATGTGGAGGTCAGCCGGGAGGTGAAGTCCATCGGCCACGAGGAGACCTTTGCCCATGATGTTCTCGATATGGAGGCAATAAGAAAGGAGCTCTTGTCTTTGGCCACCAAGGTTTCACGGCGCTTACGCTGCGAAGGGTTTGTGGGCAAAACGGTCACCCTGAAGGTCAAATACAATGACTTCGTCCAGATAACCCGATCCGAGACCCTTCCTGAGGTCACTGAAGACGGAGGAGAGATCTTCCGGCGATCCTGGGGGCTGCTGGACAAGACAGAGGTGGGCAAAAGGCCGGTGAGGCTCCTCGGGATATCCGTTTCTCATCTGTACCCTCAAGGTGAGGACAGGCAGCTTTCCCTCTTTCAGCCGGATGCCGCATCCCCAAGAAGGAGGAAGCTCAATCTCGCGCTGGATAGAATTTCCGAAAAATTCGGCGAAGATGGAATACTCCCAGGCACGCTCGTCAAGAAATAAAGCATCAGTTTTGGTGTATCATTGGTTTTCGGTCTCTATGGGGCTCAAATACGATTGCCGTAACTGAAGCCACTCAGCCTGGAGTCACTTATGGATCGGTCCATCGTTACGATTACACCGACGCCTCCCTATGACTTTGGCCTAACCGCTAACTATGCCACGTACTTCCGCGGTCAATATGGAGCCGAAAGTTTCGGGCAGGACGTCTTCCGCCGACTACTGGACTGCCGAGGTCAATTGTACCTGGTCACCGTTCGCTCCCTGGGCACGGTAGATGTGCCCTTATTGGAGGTGGAGATAAAGACGTCGGGTGCCCGCCTGGATGGCGACGTGGTATCCGAGGTCGAGCGCCAGGTGGCGTGGATACTCGGGGCGGACCAGGACTTGGTGCCCTTCTATCGCATGGCCACGAATGATTCCGAGTTGGGTCCGCTGGCTCACGGCCTGAGGGGTCTGCACGTTCCCCACACGGCTTCAGTCTATGAAGCCCTCGTGCTTGCCATATTGGGACAGCAGATCAGCTCCCACGTGGCGCGCATGGTTCGAACCTCGCTGATTCAAACCTACGGTCCCTCAGCGGAGGTGTCGGGAGTCAAGTACTACGCGTTTCCCCGTCCCGAGGCCATTGTACGAGCGGGAGTAGAGGGGCTGCGGGGCATTAAGTTCAGCGCTCGGAAAGCGGAGTACATAGTAGACATCGCTGCAAGGGTTGCTACGGGAGAGCTGGACCTGGAGGGTTTGCAACATCAGTTCGATGAGGAGGTAGTTCGCACACTGCTCAGCATCCGCGGTGTGGGATTGTGGACGGCCCACTGGCTTCTCATCAGGGCCCTCGGACGAACGGACGGTTTTCCTCATGGAGACTTGGCGGTCCAGCGTCTCCTGGGGGTCATGGTGGACGGAGGCCCCCCTTTGAGCCCGAAAGAAGCGCTGTGGTACTCTCGTCTTTGGTCACCTTATCGAAGCTATATGACGACGTACCTGTTTGCTGCGGCACGCTCGGGACGCTTCGCCCGCCTATCTCGGGTAGGGCAAGTTGGACCCTGATTCAACTCGTGCAATGAAATGAGGCGAAGTGGCCACAGAGCCTTTCGAATTCCCAACGGAACGTTACACCCACGAAATCCAGGAGTACGGGAATGAGAAGAAGAGGAGCGGTAACGAAAAACCTCAGGTGTAGCATGAATCAAAGCTAAAAGTGGCATGGAGGAGAGAGTGAGACAAGAGCTCTTGTCTCTGGTGGCCCCTACCCGTTCGGAATCATGATGCATTAATTATGATCTTAACCAGGCTACAGATGATAAGTCCCTATTTCTATTTTATGAAAATTGGGTAAGCAAGGATGATCTCGATAAACACCTGGAGATCCCCTACCTGAAAGCCTTTATGGAAAAGGCGGAAAAGATATTGGCAGAACCAGTTGAAATTACCTTATGGGAGATGATCAGTTAGTAAGATAGTTGTGCTCAGACGTCGCTCCATTTGGCCTAGAATTTGCTGAGGCTCATGCAGGCGGGCTCACTTTAAGGCCAAGCCCTGCGTGAGGATATTTCTTATCCTCCCCTTCTCTCTGCTTGACAGTGCGGCTTCCTGTGGCATAATCGACTCTCAGTTCGGTCAGCGGGTTTGGTGGGGGGTAATGACGAGTTGGGGAGTTAACTAATTTCAGGTAGTCTAAGAATAATGAGACGTGGAGATGCCATTTCGCAAAGAGGCAAGAGATAGAAGGCGGCTTGGATTGGTTCTCCTTGTCTGTGTCTTGTCCCTCGTCTGCCTAGGTCCAAGCCCTTCGGAGAGGAATGATTCACCTCGGGGAAGGGTCCGGATGGTTCTCTTCCACTCGGGAAAATCCCAACATGCAATGGGAATAATCGAAGGCCTTCTTCCCATCCTCAGGGAAGTTTACCCTATAGATGTCCGTCTCTATGATGTCGATGTCTCCGGGAACTATCCCCTCCTTGAGGCCCTTGCGGAGAAGTATGGCAGAAAGGAGAGCCGGTTACCTGTAATTTTTGTGGGAGAGGATGTGATCGCTGGGGAAGGGGAGATATGGGAGAACCTGGAATCGACGGTCGCTAAGTATGAGGCACTCGGTGGCTCTGAATTTCCGCAGTTTCCCCAAATGGGGAGGAGGGAAGGGACTCGGATGTTGAGCCACCCGGTATACATGGCCTATTGCTACCAGCGAGGGTGCCCTCTGTGTGACCGAGTTGATTCCCTGATCAGTGACCTCACGGCAAGATATCGTGGCCTTGTGGTGAGTGAAATTGACATCGATACACCCGAGGGAAAGATTCTCAACGAGTCGATGTCCGAGCGTATGGGGGTACCTGAGATAAAGAGACTGACCGCGCCGTCGGTTTTTTTTCCGGAGGACGTTTTGGTAGGAGAGGAGATTACAGCCTCTGCTCTTGAAGGGCTCATCAAAAAGTATGAGGCCCTCCAACAGATGGGGCCGCCCTGGAATCTGGCCGATGAGGAAAGGAATCTGGCGGAAGTTCGAATCGTGGAAAGGTTCAAGACCCTGGAACTCCCGACGGTCCTCGCGGCTGGGCTCATCGATGGGGTCAATCCATGTGCCTTTGCTACCCTTATTTTCTTTATTTCCTATCTCACTTTCGTCGGGAGGGGGCGTCGCGAAATTCTCCTTGTGGGCATCGCCTTTTCGCTTGCGATCTTTGTGACCTATTTTCTGGTGGGCCTGGGATTTCTCAGGGTGCTCCAGTCGGTTTCAGCGATCCCTGTTGTTGGCCGTTTTCTCTACCTAGCTGCTGTTGGCCTGGCTCTCGTCCTCGGTGCCATCAGCTTTTATGACTATATTCTTTGTCGAAGGGGCCGTTCCTCGGACATTCTGCTTAAGATGCCCGCCTTTCTGAAGAATCAGGTCCGCGGAATCATTCGGAAAGAGGCAAGGGTGAATCGTTACATTTTGGCGGCTGTCGCGACGGGTTTTGTGGTGTCTTTCCTGGAGCTCGCCTGCACAGGCCAGGTTTACCTGCCCACAATCCTTTTCGTTTCAAGGGCCCAGGAGTTCAGGGCTAATGCCATTGGTTATCTGGCCATCTACAACACCATGTTCATAATTCCACTCTTGGCCGTTTTTTCCCTGGTCTATTTCGGAACCGGCTCCGAGAGGCTTTCCATTTTGTTCCAGAGGCATATTCCCTGGGTGAAGCTTGCGACATCCCTGGTTTTTTTCGTCCTGGCTGGCGCATTGTGCCTGAGCCTTCTTTGAGCATTCTGCCCGTACGAGATCATGGATATTGGGGAGGAGCAAAATCAGGATTCAGAGCATTGTCCTCCTGAGCCTATCTGCCTCAAACCGTAACAGGAAGCGATTGGCAATGAAGACAGGGGTCTAGCAGACGGTTTACGAAATTCCCGGAAATTAAGGAAGATTTGCAGTCATTCCCGATGGGATAGAGGGGTGGTTTGCTCCCCTTTGTTTTTTCTCGAGGCCATATGGTATCTTTATTGGTCAGGTTATGAGAATTGCTGGATTGATTCATTTCGGTTGACGACTAAATACGTTGGAAAACTTTGTGTCAAGCAAATTCAAAGCAGATATACCGTCCCTTGAACCAACCCCACCGGAGGTATTCTTCGGACGCAGAAAGTTTCTAGCTACCATGGCAACGGGGATCCTTGCGGCTCCGGCTTTCTTCCGGAGCGCATACGCCAATGAGAGTAAAGGCGGTCTGATGTCTGAAACGTTGAGCAGACGGGACGTCTTTCCGGCCAAACGAAACACGAAGTATCTACTGCCAGCAGGCCTGAAGGCAGACCTCACACCCAGAGAAGTCGCCGCAAGATACAATAACTTCTACGAGTTCTTTCCCGGCCATGGTGGACCTGTTTGGAAATACGTGGACGATTTCGAAGTCGATCCCTGGAGAATTGAGATCACGGGTGAGTGCAACAATCCGATAACCATTGAGCTGGACGACCTTTTCAAATTCGAGCACGAGGATCGGCTCTACCATTTTCGTTGTGTGGAGCGGTGGGCCATGAACATCCCCTTGAGTGGCTTTCCTCTGAGCAAGCTCATCAAGAAGGTAGATCCGAAAAGTTCAGCCAAGTTTGTCCGCTTCGTGAGTGCCAATCGTCCAGAGGAAATGCCTGGCTTGAAGAGTTCTCCCTCGTACCCTGGCCCTACCATGAAAGCCTGAGGATGGATGAAGCAATGAACGGACTCACCATGGTGGTCACTGGGGTTTATGGCAAACCTCTTTTGAGGCAGCATGGCGCTCCGGTGCGGGTTGTTGTTCCGTGGAATTACGGTTACAAGAGCCCGAAGTCCATCGCCAGAATTGAGTTTCTTTCCAAACAACCGAAAAATTTCTGGCAAATCCAGCCGCATGAATATGGGTTTCTATCCAATGTGAACCCGAATATCCCTCATCCGCGCTGGAGTCAGGAACAATCCTTCTGGCTAGGATCGGGAGAATGTTTCCCCACCCCCATCTTCAACGGGTACGAGAAGTACGTTGGTCATCTCTACCCCGGCGAACCTCGTACGCCTCAGAAACCCTTGCGTCCAGGCCAGATTGCACGTTAGGGCTGCCCGAAGTGTCTCTTCTGTTTGAAGAGGTCTTTGAGTAAACCTTGAAGATGAGAACCGGAGGAAGGTGTTGGCAGAGATTATTGGCAAGAAAGTTTACGGGGACTGCCACCTCAGCAGAGGAAAGCCTGACCCCTCAATCTTTGAAGATGTGCTGGTTGATCTCCAGCCAGCCCCTGGGGAGGTATTGTTTGTGGATGACCAGGACGCAATATTGGGCCGTCAAATTCTGGAGCGCTGAGATGGCACAAGAGACATTGTCGGCAGGGGTGATCGTGGTACGGCGCGAAGTGGACTCATGGCGTTACCTTTTGTTGCGCCTTTACACCTATTGGGATTTCCCCAAAGGGATTGTGGAGCCTGGGGAAGATCCACTCCAGTCGGCCCGCCGCGAAGTTGAGGAAGAAACCGGCTTGGAGGAACTGATGTTTTCTTGGGGTTATGACTATCGGGAAACACCCCCATATGGTCCCGGCAAGGTAGCGCGCTACTATGTGGCCTTGACCCGACAGGTCAAGGTGGTCTTGCCGGTCAGCCCAGAACTGGGGCGGCCGGAGCATCATGAGTTCCAGTGGGTGAGCTACGAAGAGGCCTGCCGCCTACTATCATCCCGGGTGGTACCCATCCTGGACTGGGCCCATGCCCTTATTACAGGGAAAAAGCCCCCGAATACCCCCTAAACTCGCTGATCATACCCCTTGCCCTCTAAAGGCTCCAACTGAAAACACCATCAATCATTTTGGGCGCAGGTCTTGGTTTCCCCCCTCAGGCTATGTGGCAAACCGTTCAGGGAAATGCTACTCTGATATTATCGCCTGAAAACTCACGGAACTCTTATTTACCCTTTAAAGAGAAGGTTTCACCCGTAAGGGCACAGGTGGGAAAACACATGAAATGGTTTGGGAGGGGTTTAAAGATCCTTTCAAGCTTTCTAACAGGGCTCACACTCAGGTGCCTTTGAGGGAGGTCCCATCTCTTTCATGGTCTAGAAGCCACTGCTTACGCCAGAGTTCCCCGCCATAGCCGACAAGGTCGCCCTTTATCCCTATCACCCTATGGCAAGGGATGATAATTGAAATAGGATTTCTGGCGTTAGCCATACCTACTGCCCGAACAGCCCGACTGTTTCCCACGCCACTCGCGATATCCTTATAGGATCGGGTCTCGCCGTAGGGGATCCGAAGAAGCTGCCGCCATACCCTTTTTTGAAAGGCTGTCCCCCGAGGCTCCAGTTTCAGGTCAAAGACCTTTCTCTTTCCCCTGAAATACTCATCGAGCTGAGATCCACACGCCAAAAGCATCTTCGGCACAGAATCGTCAATACTGGGGATCTCGGTTTTGCAAAACTTAACCTCCAAGACCGCAGAGGCTAGCCCCAGAATCCTCAATGGCCCCAGAGGTGAGACATAGCCAATCTCAAAAATCTCTTCTCCTCGTCGATCTCCAGAGGTATGGGAGTCCTTTCTTCCATGATATAGCGTTTCCACAGAGACATCACTTCCCGGATGAACCGCTTTTACCTGCCCGAGCAAGCTCCTCCAGTATCTTTTCCATTCTGCCGAGTGCCTCCCCATATTCTCCCCAGTCCCCAGCCTTCAGGTATTTCTGAGCCGCCTTGTATTGATCCAGAGCGGAAACAGCCAGATCCTGGATCGATTTCTTCTCTACCCCTTCCCCTGGCGTGGTCTCTCTTGGAATCTCCATTTCTTTGAAGATTGCGGCCAGTGCGCTGACGAGATCCTCTTTCATTACCACTTCGTTTCCATAGGCCACAATCACCCGCTTTAATTCGGGAAGGGCAACGCTCAGTGTGGGCCGTTCCGGTCGGCGCATTGAGGGCCTTGCCGTCTTTCCAGGGGGTGTAACCTCGGGTTTTGATTCCTGGCTGGCCTGCAGGTAGACAGGCTCCACGTAGAGGAAGGACTGCTCGATGGGGATTGCCATGAGGTTCCCCCGAATAACTCGTGAGCCCTTCTGGCCCCAGAGGGTCAATTCACGGGAGATTTCAGTCTGTTGATCTACGCGGGCTTCCACCTGCATGGGGCCGAAAATAAGCTTATCCTTTGGGAGTTTGTAAACCAAGAGATCCCCATAGTTGGGTATGTCGCTTCGTGCCGCAAGCCAGGCAATCATGTTGGACTTCTTGGAAGGCGTAAAGGGAAGCATCAGGAGAAATTCCTCACGCTTCTCGCCGGGCGGCTTAATGATGATGTAATACGGTTCCATCTTTTGCTGGGTATCGGCGTACACCTCATTGGGAATCTGCCAGAGATCCTCCTGGTTGTAAAAAACCTGCACGTCGTTCATATGGTATGATCGGTACATGGCCACCTGAATGTCAAACAGATCTCTCGGGTAGCGAATATGAGATTTTAGAGACTCGGGCATTTCATCAAAGGGTCGAAACAGATCCGGAAAGATCTCCATGAAGCTCTGAATGATCGGATCGGCCTCATCGATAACATAGAAGTCGACCTTGCCCGTGTAGGCATTGACAACGGCTTTGACCGTGTTCCGTATGTAGTTGATTTGCAAACGGAATTTTTCCGACATCCTGGAGGAATAGGGATACATGGATGTTGTAGTGTAGCCGTCTAGAATCCAGAAAAGATTGCCGTCAGCAATGACCAGATAAGGGTCCCGGTCGAACTGGAGAAAGGGGGCAATCTTTTTCACACGTTTGTCGATGACCCGATGAAACATGATTCGGCTTTGTGGTGTGAGATAACCGGTAAAGAGAATATCCGAGCTCTTAAAGGTAACCGCAAAGAGAAGCCTTCTCAGGAAGGAATTGACGGGAACCCCTCCTTCTCCCTGATAGGTCGCATAGACATTGCTGTCACCCTTGGGGTAGTCAAACTCTTTTTCCTCGGTCCGGACAATGACATAATTGCGTGTCTTCTCTCCGTAATAGATCTCAGGTCGCTTGACTCCGATGCCTCGGGTCACAGGGGGGAGATCCTTGACCAGTAAGTTTGGGAGCCCCTCCTGCGTGACCTGATTAACGGGATTCAGAGCCAGTCCATAGCCATGAGTATACACGAGGTGCCTGTTGACCCATGTTCTCGCCTGAGGAGATAATTGATCCACGGAGATTTCACGGGCCGAGAGGGTCACCTGCCGGTACTGACCGTCCAGAAGATAGCGGTCCACGTCGATACCTGAAAAATCATAGTACAGCCGAATCGATTGGAGTTGCTGGTACGTTTCCTGCAATGGCCGTTCGTCCCAGATCCGAATGTTTTCGATGGTCAATCTGTTTTTCATGATGTCGGCCATGGTGAGATTTTCGTTGACGATGAAATCCTTCTCCCGAATTCTGTCGAGGTTATAAGCTCTTCGAGTATTTTCTATGTTATAGGCGATGTATCGCCTCTCCCTTTCGAGTTCATTTGGTTTCACGATGATCTTCTGTACAAGAGACGGAATGATGGAGCCGGCCACTACCATGGTTCCTAAGATTATTGCCAGGCCAACCAAAAGGGCGCCCCTCCTTTGCCGGACCATATTTGCTCCCAGGAAGATGGCAAAAACTCCAAGGACCACCATCAGAATTCTATAAGCGATCCATTGCACGTGAATATCCGTATAGCTCGCTCCAAAAGCCGGCCCCTGGGTTGAGTACATAAGCTCGTAGATTTTCAGCCAGTATCCCCATATCAAAAGGGCAACGATGATCATTCCCACAATGGACAGGTGCTTCCATGCGGGCGAATCTACCCTCAGTTTAAAGGAGGAGAGCACCTCTCGACCTTGTGCCTGAGCGGGTATTCCCTCCATTTTGATGAGATTCCCCGTGCTATATACCAGGAGGACAACCACACCAGAGAAAAGAATAAAGCCCATGATCCAGCTTTTCAGGAACAGGTAGAAAGGCAGGGAGAAAACATAAAATGCCACATCTTGGCCGAAGATTGGATCAGAGATCCCGAAAGATTTGGGGTGAATATACCGTAGGATCATACTCCACTTTGTGGAGGCAGCGCTCCCTATCATCAGGGCAACAATGATGACAAAAGCTCCGATGGCCCAGCTGACCCCCTTTTCACTGATGGGAAGACCTTCCATAGAAATTCCAGCCCTTTCGCCATTTATGGGAGGGGCTTTTTTCACATAGAGCCGGGCAACGTAATAATTGATTCCCACGACCAGGAGAAAAACAAGTGCGGCAGCCAGCCCAATTAGAATTTTTGAGATCAGCATGGTAAGAAACACTGAGGAAAATTGTAAATTCTGGAACCAAAGCCAAGCCGTATACAGGTTCGAGGCGAACATGCCTAACCCAACGATAACGACTATGGCTACAATAACCACTCGAAAGAGTCCTGCCCGACCTCTCATTTTATCGTCTCCTTTCTAAAAGCCAAAAATCCCGGGAAATGAAAAGAGCCATTTTAGCCAACTGGAAAGTATGAGAAATACCTATCTCACTGGATATCGGGGAACCGCACTGGTGGAGTATATCCTGAACAAGCCAGAAATGCAACATTAAAAGATGTACTTATATTTTTTCGGGATTTCAGTCGTTTTTTTCTATTCCCGGTATGTGAGGGTCCGAATCAATCCCATGGTCATGCCGGAATTGTCAGTAGTCGCACAATCGCTAACGGATATCACTTCCTTAATCCCGTGATCTGCAATAAACTGGTTGACCTTCTCGTCCAACTCCGTCAATTCCTTGATGGTCTGAAATATCTTCAGCTCAGTGGTGAAGGTTTTTACCTTGAGCATTCCTCTTACCTCCGTAGAACGTATTTGATGATCCATTTTGATTCTACCATGACGCGCTTGGCTTCCATTCAATGAATGGCACTCAGAGACGAGCACAAGCCCATCTGCGCTCTCTATTGCCAAACTTTCCTGTTTTGCCTCCTATCTTCTTCCTGCTATACTCCGCATGATCAAAATCAAAGGCGGGTTTTCACCATCTACGATCGGCGGGTGTTTTTGAAGACCGTGGGGCTACTGCTCATGGGATGTTCCCTTCCTCGGTCGGATAAGAGATCAGAGCCCTGAGGGCCAAGCCACGTATGACCAGAAATTCCAAAGGCCAACACCCGAGGAGAAGGAAGAGGGGAGGCAACGTTTCTGTTCTGAAATGCCATAGCCTTGCGGTGGCTCCGATCCACTCGCTGATACCGCCCATAATCCACGCTGCCAGTATTAAGCTCAGGAGCTCGGTAAAGCTGATATGGTAATTTATAACCATGGCAAAGCCCAGCAGCGAGATGTAAAAAAGCCAAAAGGGCACATTGGGCTCATAATGAGACGGCGACTTCCCCGAGCCTTCCTCTGGCATTGTCTGATAAATGAAGCAGGGAGACTGTTCCCCGGTGGGCTCCTGATTCTTGGATTCATCCCTCTCCGCCCATTCTCTGGGAATAGGACGGTACTTGGCATACTTCCAGTGATCCTGTAGAGCAAGGGTAATGGGTATTGCTGCAAATATGACAAGGATAGTGACTACGTTCATAGGGTTATCAATTACCTTGTTCAGCTTGAATCTTATTATTTTCGATATTCCCTCCATGGTTACTGCTGCAAGGGACCATGAAAGGGCCACAAAGATAAAGGTATGTTTATAGCACCACATATCCGAGGTGATTCCGATTGCCTGGGTAATGAAGCCAATGGTAAAGCCAAAGAAAAGAAGACCCAAGAGGCGACGGATTGGGATCACGCACGAGGTTATGATGCAGGCTGCGACAACAGCGGCAAAGAAGACGATGACATAACCCTGAAGATATTTGGTATATCCCTCCAAAACTGTGGATATCAGAAGCGCTGCCGCAAGGCCGCCAACTATAAGTATCTTGACGATCATTTCATCATTCCTTTGCATCTATACACTCCTCCTTGACTTCCGTAAGCGGTGCTCCGTTTTGAACAAGAGAGGGAGAAAGGGAGTTATAAGCCATCTCACGCTTCTGAAGACGATACTCGTCGGCTTACGGGGAAAGTATCGTTCGGCAAAGATAAATGTGGATACAAAGCTGTGAGTGAAAACCCACCACTCCTCAGCCAGTGCCAGGATATCAGCCAAAAAGGGACCCACATTTTTCCATGGCTTGTACGGCGTATCATCGCCTATAAGCTCAATCTTTTCCTGGGGGTTACCGAATTCACTGACGGCTATTTTCATAAAACGGCTCTTCAAGGGATTGAGCCCCATCTTCAAAGCCCCCACCCAATCCACAGCCGCAAGCTTTTCTCCTCCAATGATGGTCCTCGTAAGGTTTGGCCTTACATCGGAGATAACTCCCATCGGGCCGTCAGCGCTTATGAAGGCATCGACGAGGCCAAAATGAACGGGGAAGTGCTTGAGGGTCTCTATGGTGGGCCAGTCGAACTCCCGTTTCCTGTGGTATTCGAGGAGCTTGTTCTCCAAAGGGAGTGTTCCATAGACGTTTTTGATGGTAAGGGTGTAGTAGCAGAAGCTATGCGTTTTATTCTTGGCAAAGGATATTCGAAAGTCCGCATCACGCCAGGTTCGTCCCACATAGTGGCGGCCAAGGGGTCCACCATAGTCGTATTCCTCCTTTTCCTGGGTCAAATCACAAACCCTATAATTCCTAGGCCGATAACCAATATATTCCGCGACTTCTGCTACTTCTCTCTTTTCAAAGTAGAGGCCATAGGAGTTTCTGGATTCCACGAGGGCCAGATCGGTATATCCACGCTCATGGAGTTTATTGAAGAGATATTCCACAAGCTCCGGATCCGTATAGGTGCTCTCATCTGCTCTATTATATGTCATCATGAAATTCGCCTTGATAGCGATGAGGAAATTCTCTTTTTCCTTACCGGAAGCCCTCCATTTTTTGTCGAGAATTTCAAAGAAATCCGTCCCTTCAAGAACGCGATCCAAGGCTCTAAATTTATCGTCATTTGAAATACAGACTACTTTCGTATTCTCTTGGCCAATGCACATCTCCTGATAGTTACCCTTGCCAATCTCCCACGACTGATACACTTCGGGAATCCGCCCTGTGTGGGCCTTCAAATATAAGTAAAGGGTGAGGAGGAAGAGGGGAAAATCGGAAATGAAAATAACGAAATGGGCAAAAACACCCTTGGCACTATAGAATGCAAGGGCAGAAAGGGATGAAGAGAGTTTGGAGAGAATCAGGGGGATAATGACAGCCCTATTTTTTCGGATATCCTTTGAGGCCACATAGCTACATGTAGCAATGGTCATCATCATAGAAAAGCTCAGGAAGACCCAGAAGTATTCGGCAGGTGTTCCATGGGCATTTACCTTTGCATGCGGGAGTTCCCAGCCAATCCATGTAAAGAGGGGATTGTCACGGAGAATCCATAAGACGAACGGATTCTCGCTCAGCTTATCTATGATATGAAGCATAAACCATGGAAAGAGAAGAAAGAGGAACCCAACGATGGCAAAGAGAGCGGCATAAGCCCGCATTAGATAGGTTAGGTACCTTTCACTTGTGGTATAATTTTTCATTCCTATTATCCTATTCATGAAAGAGTATGCAGCTTCATATTCACTGCATCGCTAACCTCTCAGTTGTCGCCATATTCTCCTTTTAAATGGTCTTTAATGTTCCTCTCCACATCTCAAATGAAGGAAAGTCCGTTCCTCTTTCCTCCCTTTTATAGAAAGTGACGTATGTCAAGTTCTTGAAGCTCATAAAAGCCAAGCCTTCCTGAGTTTTTTGATGCCTACCACGCCAGGTTCCGGTATTCAAATAGACATCTTCTTTCTCACCCCTTTTAGTTTCTACTACTCTTACCGGGAGCTGTACTGGATGGTGGGTGTGACCATAAACCACATATTGAATCTTGCTGTCTAGGTGCGAATATTCCTTGGAAGCTGCCTCTGAAAGATCAAGGGGTTTCGCAACCTTTTCCAAAAAAGTAAGAACCACTTCTGAGGGGAATTTCCTGAAGTTTTCCAAAAGCCAAAGCACCGATTGAACTTTGTCCGCTTCATCCCACCAGTCAGTCCATTTATCATGATGTCTGTACCATCCCTTGACAAACTCGAGGTTATTAAACTCCTTTATAACTTCCTCTACCGAGTCTTCAATGATCTCTTTCAGATTTAAATCCTTTTTCACTTGATAAAGCAGCCATTCAATAATGCCTGAATAGGGTCTTACATTATCTATCTCCTGAAAACTCTTTTTCAGTTTCTCTTTTTCTTCAGGCGTTAACGGCAGAGAATCAATCTCTTCCTTTACAACATACGCAAGCTTGGTCACTAATTCGGTAGTGACGGGATCTCCAATGGGTACCCGCATGTAATCTTGATGTCGAAAAGAAATCCCTTCCTCGTAGTTAAACTTATCATACTCATGGGCATGCAGGGCAAAAACTCCGTAGTTAATATCTTCAAGATAGTGCTGAAATGGCACAGATCCTCTCTTGGGAATCTTAAGCCATTTACATACCTTATCCCTTAAGCTCTCATATTTATTGCATAGTCTGTCATGATTACCGGGGACATAAATCCTTTCTGGTTCAAAAGGTAAACCAAATTGTTCCTTCAGGTTTCCCTTAAGCAGATTAAAGGTATCCTGATTTTGGGTAATTATGGTATCAAAGATGGTATTGGCATTTTGTTCAATCTTTGCTTCGTCATCCCCCCAGGGCCTTTCCTCTTCAGGATAATCAAACCACTTCTCCGTCCGCAATAGATCAAAAATATCCCCTAAGAAGACAATCTTTATCTCTTCTATTTTCCTTTTTTTCTCTTTTAGACGTTTGGTGGTCCCTGAGATATTCCCAAAGAAGATCTTAAAGGCATCGGCAGGAACATTATGGTTACCTGCCGTACCATCGATAAAATGGAAATCACTGATAAAAATAAGCATTTCTTCCCTCCATCTATAGAATCTTAAGAATAAGAGAGGTGCTTCCAATACGATAGAGGACCAATTTGTGATGATGATATACCAAAAACCTGGGGACGTCTATGAAATTATGAAGGTAAAGGTGTGGGTCGGGTGCCGGATTCCATCAATAATTGGTTTGTTCATGAAGACCTCATTTGCTATAATGCCGACACGGAAAACTCTATTTTCAGGCAACCACATGCCGGGTAACAACGACGATGCTCAGTCTTGCGATTCTATCTTGCGGCCTGGTCCCAATGAAGGCGGCAGCTTCCAAGATGATCATATTGGCGAGCTGTATGAGTTTGTCCCTGGTGTCTTTCCGATGCTTGGCGGCCCAGGAACTATCCAATTCTCTATGCGGGAGCATCACCATTGAATAGTCCAGCGAAGGCAGCTGATAGCTGGTCGCTGATGGGAATGATTCATGGTATAAAGCCAACCTCAACCTAGGTGTTGGGGACCGGCCGAAGTCCGACGGGTTGCGTGCGTTGGCATAAGAGCATTACACATAACGGGGATTAAGATGGCATTATATCGACTCGGCTCAAAAGGGGAGGAAGTGAAGAGGATCCAGGAGAAGCTTAAGTCGGATGGTTTTTACAAAGGGCCCATTGACGGCGATTTTGGAGGAGGCACTGAAGCTGCAGTTAGAGCTTTCCAGAAAAAGAGGGGACTTACAGTTGATGGCATTGTCGGGCCAATAACATGGAATGCATTATTTGGAGAGGAAATTCCGGAACCGGGAATTATTGCAAAGCCCCTCGACTACAGATGCCTTGCCCTTACGGGCTCGTTTGAAACTGGAAAAGGCATTCCCGATTGTTTTGCGGGACTAAGTGGTGATTTTGATGGGCAGGGCATGAGCCTCGGGGTACTTCAGTGGAACTTTGGGCAGGAGACCCTCCAGCCGCTACTCAGGGATATGATTGATGAAGATCCGGAGACAATGAATACAATCTTTCATGCAAATAATGATATCTTAGTTGAAGCGTTACATTCTGATAAAGAGGAACTGATGACATTTGTGAGGTCGATCCAGCACCCCGTTAAGCATTTCCTGTATGAGCCATGGAAGGGAATGTTTAAGTCCCTTGGCAGGACACAGAAGTTTCAGAATATTCAGGTTAAATATGCGAAGAGGTTGTTTCAATCAGCTTTAGAACTTTGCTTGGATTACGAGTTCTGGTCCGAAAGAGCCACTGCCCTCATTTTGACAATTAAGGTTCAAAACGGAGGTATTAGCAACCTGGTTAAGGCTCAGATCCTTTCAGATTGTAATAGCTTACCAGGTGACTTATCTGAGGAGGAACTGGGGGTCCGGAAAATGAGAATAGTTGCAAACCGTCGTGCGGAGGCAGCGGATCCACCATGGATTGAGGACGTGAGGGCAAGAAAACTCTGTTGTGCCAATGGGGGAGGGATTGTTCATGGCATTAATTATGACCTTGGGAGCAGTTCGGAATAAGGCTGGCGCGATTCAGCCTTGAAGAACAACAACCGCCCGTGGTATAGGAAAAAAATTCGAAAGGAGGTCTTGTGGATCAGGAATTGGTAACTCGAAGTTTAAAGGTATTTATTTGCGAGGCCGGCGCAGTAGTTTTTCGATTCTCAACCCAACCTTCAAGATGAGGTTAGTCAAATGCCTATCGTTACCATCAGTATGAAAGAGGGGAGAACTAGGGATCAGAAGGCCCGGTTAGTAAAGGAGATAACGGAGACCGTAGTCAGGGTGCTGGGGACCAAGCCCGAGAATGTCAACATTGTAATACATGACCATCCCGAGGAGAATCTGGCTCACGCCGGAAAACTTCTCAGTGATAAAACGACATGATTCGTAACCGTGACAGATCAATTCTGAGCCCATTCGGTTGGATTTTGGAGATCAATGGACCAATTGGGGTACATGGGCACGAGCGTCTCGGGAAACACAACCAATTGGGCCCCTTTTTTTCCGGCTTCTTCTATCAAAGTACAGGCCTTATCAACCGTTGCCTTCATGTTCATTGGCAATACGGGGGATGCTTGGACCGCGGCAACCTTAAACTTTTTGTACTCCTCCATCATTTGCGTTCCTCCAATGGAAGAAACATTTCACCCCTCCTAAGACTCGGTTTCCATCCCTGATTTCGAATCAAGAACAGCTCCAGGGAAATCGAGGCGATTCTTGGATGAAGGATAGGTTAAAATCCAAGATCCTTCAGCCGCTTTTTGGTTTTATCCAGTGAGGGTTTGTCCTCGATGGTTAAGATCTCGGGTAGTTTATCGGCGGGATATGTCTGTCTGGTGTATTTGCTTAAGGCCGATTCATTTCCCCTTTGAGTTGATCCCAGACCCAATTCGATAATAAGGTTAATCTCCGATTCATACATTTTCCACAGGATATCCCTCCAGATTACCGTTCGGGTCAACTGGCGATATGCCTCGACCTTGATGTGTTTAGGATCGGATATGGCATCGGAGGTCGTATTGGCAAAAACAGGGGTGTGGGTTGGCTTGAATGGAATGCGCTCCAGGTCCTTTTTGAGCTTTTCTGCGGCGGGCTGCATCAAGTAGGTATGGAAGGCCCCGCTAACCTGAACTGGTAGGGGCGTGAATCGTTTCTTCCGTTTGACCTCCTCGGCCATTTTTTTTAAGTTGTAGTTCAAACCCCCGATGACGTAAACTGAATCCGAGTTGTGCAAGGCAAGGTTGACGTAATATTTGCTGCATATCCTTTCGATATAGCTTCTGGGAATTTTTCCCTGTTTGCTCACGACGGCGAGCAAGCCGGAGTCTATGTTCTTAGAGGCCTCATGCATGTATTCGCCCCTCTTCTTAACCACCTTCATGCCATCCTTAAAGCTCAGGGCACCCGCGGCGATAAATGCGGGATATTCCCCCAAACTATGGCCGGCCATGACATGGTAATCCACCCCAGGGATTTCCTTCAACAGCACCCTGAGGCAACCGATATCTCCGGCACAGATGATTGGTTGTGTGAAGATGGTCTGATGGATCTTGGGAACTTTTATGATTTCCTCGAAGAAACTTCCCGCCTTCTCAGAAATATGCTCCAGCTTCGTCTCAATACGAGTCATAAAGGTCTGTTTGAAGCAGATGTCCTGTAATTTGTAATTGAGGACGCCATTTGCCTCCTCAAAGGTCTCCCGGAACTCCTGATATTTATCATAGAGATCCCTGTACATTCCAATCCGCTGAAATCCCTGGCCCGTGAAGATGAACCCAATTCTTAGGCCTCGCTTCGAATCCATGACACCCTTCCCCATTCAGGCAACATCCTTATTGTGTTCTTGGCGCAATATAACATAATATTTTCTACAATTCGCCACTATTTGTCAACTCCAGTTTGCTGGAGTTTCCGGAGTTTTTGGGGAATCCCTTATTCCTGAGCGTAAATTGTCGGAGAAGTGGGGTACCCATCGAGGATGATCTCTGTCGCGACCGACTTATGTCATGCGCATGGAATGATAGAATAGACCACACGGTATGACGGAATGTTGGAATACTGGAATATTAGGTGTCAAAACAGGTGGGATATATTATGTAGGGGGGATTTCCCACGTATGTAATGATCAAAGCAAGGAATCGGTTGGATATCAGCCTGCACTCATGTAAGTGGCTGTGGGATTATCAGAGAGGGGCAGAGAAAAAAGGCAAGGATCTGCCTGTTGCCTGTATTCTTGGGGTGCACCCTCTCATTTCTCTGGCCTCGATCGGTGTCATCCCGAGTCAGACTGGGAAATATGATATAGCTGGTGGATTACTACAGGAGCCTATATCTCAATGGAAAAAACAGCGGAAGGCCAGGGCAAACAAGCAATTTTGACAGCCCTAGGAGTCGATCATTGCCTTAAGCTCGTGGTAGTGGTTGCTGAGGATGTGAATGTATACAACGAATCTGAGGTCCTCTGGGCTGTTTCTACTCGCTTCCAAGCAGACAGGGATTTGGTAATGGTGCAGGAACAATGGGTGTGATACTCGATCCATCAGCCTCGGAGAACGGGTTGACAACACGGATAGGAATAGATGCTACTAAGGCGCCTCACGAAAAGGCTATAAAATGCACCATCCCAGATGAGGCGAGAGATTTTGCGAAACGTCTAGTCTCCACTGGGTCAAGTAAAGCTATCTCAAACCTGAGGTCCGATACGACCTGAGAATCTTCCGTATTGGATGAGGTGGAAGTCCTTACAGGGACAAGGCAATGGATTTGACCAAATCCTCCCATATTCGTCTATCTTCTCTACCCATTCCCTTCAAAAGTATGCCAACAGCTACCTGGTTCGGTTCCTCGACCTTGAACCATCGGATGTTTCCAACGGCCTTAATCCTCTTTTTCTCCGTAACGATTTCAACCCCCACATCTACCCCTCGCCCTTCCTTTGCATCCTCAATGGAGGAAAGGACATCAGCCTTTTTGGGTATTAAGAGCTTCACCCCTTCAAGGGAAATGTCAGCGATCTCTCCCCCCAATTCCAAAATGGTAGGGCTCCCCTCTTTTATGACTGAGAGCCTCAAAAAAGCGGGAAATATTATGTGAAATCGAGGGTGTGCCCTCCTTTCGGGTCCCTTATATCCCTCGACGACTTCCATAATCACCTCCACACCGACAACAGGCCATTCGCAATGAAAACTCTACCCGATTGTCTTAGCGGAAACAGGGAGGAAAAAATCCACCTCTTCCAGCGTGGGGACCGACCTCCCTCCCATTCTAATACACTTCAGGGCTGCCACCGCATTGGCGAATCGGAGGATTTCTAGCGCTTCTCAGTTTCTGATAAGCCCATAGATAAAACCGCATGAAAAATATCTCTTGCCCCTGTTGTATCCGCAGTCTCCACTTCAAACCCCATTGAATAGACAATTCGATCCCCCACCACCGCCATGGCTCCCTCCTTCCCCAAGGTTGTACAAAGAAATCCTTTGTTGTACTTCTTCAAGGCCATAAGGGCTTTCTCCCTATTCTGGATGCCCGTTAATTTCGGCCCAAAGGTGGAAGAGGTGATGAGGAAGTCTACATCCCTGATGAGCTGTGGCGTCTTCTCCTCCACCTTGTCGATATCGATGACCGTAAAGATGCCTTCCTCCCGAGCCCATTTGATCGCTTTTATTGTAGCTTCAATATCGTGTCCATCTACGTGGAGGATTTTCCCTTGCTGAAATCTCAGATTAAATCTCACGGCATACTACCCCGCCCAATAAAGTCGCCCGATTTGCTTACCCGCCAGTAATCCGGCGCAAAGGAGTTCGTCAGGGAACCAATGAATCGAAGCGCTTGACTTAACGAATTTGCCTATCTTTTTCTTCCCTTACCGGCCAGAACGATGGTAAGCTCACCTTTGATCTTCCTCCCCTTAAGGGTATTGATGACTTCGCTTATCCTGCCCCGGATCGCCTCTTCAAAGGCCTTGGTTAGTTCACGGGTGACCACGATCTGCCGATCTCGGCAGGCCTCCAAGAGGTCCTCCAGTGTCTTCATGAGGCGATGGGGGGATTCGTAGAGGATGGATGTTCCATCTAAATCCCCCAACTTGTCCAAGAGTTTCCTTCGCTTTCCACCCTTTTTGGGCAGAAAACCGGCGAAGTAAAAACTATCCGTGGCCAGACCCGAGATGCTCAGAGCTGTGATGACGGCCGATGGGCCCGGAATGGGAATCACCTGAATTCCCCTTTCGATGGCCTGTTGGATGAGTCGATATCCGGGGTCTGATATCCCGGGGGTTCCCGCATCGGATACAAGGGCGACCTCCTTTCCCTTTTTCATATGGGATAAGAACTTATCCAGCTTCCTCAACTCATTGTGCTCGAAATAACTTACCAATGGGGTATGAATGTCAAAGCGGGAAAGGAGCTTCCTTGTCCTTCGAGTATCCTCTGCAGCGATGAGATCAACATGGCTCAGGATCTTAAGGGCCCTCAGGGTGATATCGTCCATGTTGCCGATGGGAGTTGATACGACATAGAGAATGCCTCTTCCCGGGCTATCCTTGTCCATTAAGCCTCCATTCTGGAACGTGTTACTCTATCGATTTTCCATTCTTGATATCATCTTAGCCTCCTTTTTTCAACAGGTGCTTTGTAACTAATGGGAAAAATTGAGGAAATTAGAGATAGAGGTTGACAAAATCCCTTTGAGCGGACATTATAAAAAGTACCGAACCCTTCGTTTTTTGGTGTTCATATGGTGGAGGAGAGAGAGGAAAAAGGAAGGAGCACTCTCGGTAATTCAAACGGTTTCCGACCGGAAGACGAACTCGTTTGGGCCAGGGATCTGACCAATCATTTCGTCAAAACCCTCAGTGCTTATCAGACATACCCTTTGGACGACCCTACCATGAGGATATTGCAAGACCAGTTGATGGATAAATTTCGATTTTTCCTCGAAAAGGTTAACTACCTTACCTGGGATGTCGCGGAGTACGGAATCCATTATAAGGACGAAATCCTTTACGAGAATACCGAGTCCAAGAGCAGCCTTGCCTTTCGCTTTTACCGGGAAGGCTTCGAGCAGATACGATTTGAGAAAGGATTGCAAGAGTGGGAAGTCGTAGATTTCATGGATGTCATCGCCAGAGCCGATACGCTCAATCCCTTGGAGGATGATTTAATCACCCTTTTGTGGGAACGTGATCTCCAACATATCCATTATGTGGCAAGTCAATATCCCCTGGGGGAATCTTCAATTGAATTTGCCGAGGATGTGGAGGATTTTCGCAAGGCATTGACCCCCGTCCCCATACCGAGTTATCAACAGAGGGGATTAGTTGAGGAACATGGACTGGATCCAAGTTTTTCCCACCAACGGTTGGAGGGGGATGGATTGGAGGTGTCGAGGGATCAGTTGCGGGTTCAGTCTGAAGAGATGAAGGTCCTGAAAGAAAGGGTAGACGTGGAGATCCAGCCCCAATTCCGTTTTCGTGCCATCGAGACCCTATTCGAGGTTATGTCCCTGGAAAGGGAGCCCCAGGGCTTTGATGCCTTCGTCCCCTTTTTGAATCGAGTTATAGAATCACTGTTGGTCAGAGGGGACTTCAGGCAGGCTAGCCAGATCCTGAAGCGGCTCTATATCCTTCTTAATTCTTACAAGCCTCGGGAGTGGCAGGGCAGTGTCATCACGAAGACGATCATCGAGGCGGGTGAACCGGAGAAAATAGAGATTATCGGAAATATATTAAAGAAGAATGAATTTCCGGATATGAAGGGCGCTTTCGATTATTTCCTCCTCCTTCAGCGAAATTCCATCCCGCATCTTTGTGAATTGTTGGGTAATCTCTCCGGTTCAAAACCCAGAAGGATCATCTGCGATGCACTCTCGAAGGTGGGAAAGGATAGCATTGAGCTGATGGCCCCATTTCTTGAGGATAAGAGATGGTATCTCGTTCGTAATATCGTATACATACTCGGACGAATCGGGAGAAAGGAAGCCGTTCCGTTAATTGGGAAAGCCCTTCAACATGGAGATGTGCGGGTTAGAAGGGAGGCCCTTCAGGCGTTGGGACTCATCGGGGGAACCGAGGCGATGCGGTACATGATTCGCTCCCTGGAAGATGAGGATACCAAAATAAGGGGAAACGCAGCCCTCAACCTGGGAAGGATGGGAGAGATGGCCTTGGCTCCCCTCACGGAAAGAATGCTATCCAAAGATTTCTATAAGAAGGAATTGCAGGAGATCAAGGCCTTTTTTAAGGCGGTTGGAATGATTCGATCGAACCATTCCATTCCCCTGTTGTACTCGCTCCTGGAGGGAAGAAAATGGTTTGGGCGAGCTAAGGCCGACGAGATCCGGGCCTGTGCCATTGAAACCTTGGTTTGGATAGGGACGGAGGAGGCGAAAGAGGCGCTCGGGATGGGTGCCGGATCGCGAGATGAGTCCGTGCGAGAAGCGTGTCGGCGAGCATTGTTGGAACTGTCTTAGGGGCTAGCACGGTGGACGAGAAGAAGGAGAAGGTTCGGTTCATTACACCCGATTGGGTAAAACCTCCCCCACCAGTTATAGAGGGGAGGCAACTGGCCAACCAGTTTATCCTTGGCCTCCATAGCCTCATGAAGGCCGCCCCGGTTGATGGTGCCGATAGCGTTACCCTGGATCAGTCCATCTCTCAGTATCTCCGTTTAATCAATCACTTCATCCTTTCCGAGGGGGGGATTACCCTAAAGATCACCGAAGAAGGCCTCGTCTTGAACGACCGGAAAATTCGGGGTAAACCGGAGGATCATGCCGTTTTCAAATCGTTTATGAGGAGATTGATTGGGCACCGGATCGGGAAGCTCGAAATCGATAATCCCTTGGATGAGAGGGAATTGAAGGAGCTTATCTTTCTCTTGGTGGCGTTGAAGGAGGGGGATGAAAACAACCCACTCTACCTAATGAAGGAATTGAGCGCTCGGAAGATTGATTTCATTAGGGCGGCAAGGTTGGAGTTAAAGGAGGAGGCTCTCTCCAAAAAGGCCGAGAGAAGGCGCTATGCCAGGGAACTCTATTTTACGGCCATTGGGATCGTAGGGGAAATCATGAAAGATGTGGCAGAGGGGAGGGCATTCAATATGAGGAAGGCCAAGAGGCTGATGCAACAGATAGTGGCCTTTTTTATGGAAGATGAGTTTATTCTTTTAGGCTCAGCCATGATCAAGGACTATGGCCAGTACCTGTACAATCATTCCGTGAACGTTGCCTTCTATTCCATCGCCTTGGGACTCCAATTGGAAATCCCTAAGAAAAATCTCGTTCAACTGGGTATCGCTGGCCTCTTCCATGACATCGGAAAGATTAGGATCCCCCAATCGATCCTGAGCAAATCGGGCCAGGTGACCGCCGATGAGTGGAGGGTTATACAAAACCATCCGATTCATTGCGTGGAGAGCACTATTCAGGCAAATGGTTGGAGCGAAACCACAGCGAGGATGATCGAGACGGCCTTTGAACACCACATGAAAGAGGATTTGACGGGGTATCCGAAGTTGGCCGAAAAGAGGGAACTTACCCTGTTCGGAAAGATAATCGCCATTGGCGATTTTTTCGATAACTTCGTACGATCTCCTTCCTATCGGCTTTTCCCCGTCTTTTCCGATCGGAGCACGGGCCTCTTGTTGGAGCGAGGCGGCAAGGATTTTGATCCAACCTTGGTGAAGCTGTTCGTGCATATGATCGGTTTTTACCCCATTGGTACCCTCGTGGTTTTCGAAAATGGGGAGATGGGCATTGTAGTGGCC
>Ga0209427_10000837_pt1 | contig 34044 bp, 29 predicted proteins | sample DeeMarSWOR136_30_FD_187465 | JGI IMG/M metagenome (GOLD analysis project Ga0209427, IMG submission 187465) | Marine sediment microbial communities from White Oak River estuary, North Carolina - WOR-1-36_30 (SPAdes) (version 2) | ecosystem: Environmental > Aquatic > Marine > Intertidal zone >...
GAGATCCAAAACTGTTATGCCTTCTAAAGCTTGACCCATCTCATTCTCCTCTCCGTTCCTGCTTCAGGGTGCGTCTCGCTGCAAGATCAAAGCGTGCCACTTTCCTCTTCTGTTAAAGGCACTTTCTCAACCTCCCCCTTACCAGCGGGATCTTCAGCCCAGATGGCCTAGGACCTACCTCCCCTTGTATACTGGCTTTCTCTTCTCAGCAAAGGCTTTCATCCCTTCCTGACTATCCTCGGAGCCATCGAGAGCAAGTGCGGACATGATAAGCAGCTCGAGCCTTGAATCAGCATCAATGTAGGCGGTCCGGTTGATATAGGCCTTTGAAATTTTCATCGCCACAGGACTTTTGTCCACTAACTGAGCCACCAGCTCATCAACGGCACTCTCTAACTGGTCAGCGGGCACAGCTCGATTCACTAATCCTATCCTTTCTGCCTCCTTCCCTGAAATCATTTTACCTGTAAAAATAAGTTCTTTAGCCTTTCTCATCCCTACGAGCAGTGGTAGTCGGAAAGGGCTGCCTCCCGCACCAAAAAAACCATAGATCATATGTTGATCGCCTAACTGAGCATCTTCGGATGCGATCGCTAAGTCACAAGCCAGCATGATTTCAAACCCGCCGGCCAATGCGAATCCATTAACGGCTGCAATCACCGGTTTGCTCATCTCTACAATTCTTCTCATTTTCACTCTATTGCCATACCGGTAAAAGTCCTCCTTTGCTTTTTGGCTAGTCAATTTTTCTCTGGAGAATTTTAAGTCTACCCCTGTGCAGAAAGCTCTCCCCTTCCCGGTAATGACGACCACTCTGATGGTATTGTCCTCCTCAGAATCCTCAAGGGCCTCCCCTATTTCACGAAACATCACGTCATTCATGGCATTTAGGACTTGAGGTCGATTCAGAGTAATTTTCGCCACACCATCCTTTTTTTCATAAATAATCGTTTCGTTACTCATGGTCTGCTACCTCCCGATTGAATGAATTTATTCCATTTCTCTAGCCCCAGTTCCTATGAGTGTATGACGATCCATTGCCTCGAGTACTTGAAAAGTCCGGTTTCGCATTTTTATAGAGCTTCAGTTAAGGAATCCCTATCTGCCTCTCGACATTTAGGTCGTTCTAAACCTCAGTCAAACACTCCCTCTTGCATCAGCTGAACGAATTCCTTATCAGGAATACCAAGGATTTGAACATAGACGGTCTCATTATGCTCCCCCAACAACGGGGGACGTGCCCGCTTATAAGGTGCCTCGGAAAGGGTGAAACCGGGAGGAAGATAGAATGACATCTTCCCTGTTTCCGGATGTTCTAATTCTTGGTAGCACTGATAGTGGCTCAGTTGTGGGTCTCCGGATAGGTCTTTCGCGTCCGCTACGAGACCCGCACCGATCCCTGCCCCTTGCAGTAAACTCATCACGGCCTCAGGCTTGTGTTGGCTTGTCCATTCTTCCACTAGCCTATCCAGCTCATCCTCATTCTGTTTTCTACCTAGTAAGGTATTAAACTTTGGGTCCTTTGTCCAAGCCGGACTCCCAATCACACGGCAGAAGTTCTCCCATTCCTCATCTGTGAAGACAGCAATGGCGCACCACCGATCATCCCCCTGACAACGATAGATCCCATGGGGTGCCGCAGATGCAAGGCGATTCCCTTCTGTTCTTGGTTCTCTTCCGTTCACCACAGAGTCGAGAAAAAGGGGTTCGATGCAGTGCATCGCCGCCTCATGTTGTGACACATCAAGACATTGTCCCTTACCTGTCCGACGCCGGTACTCAAGGGCAGCCGTGAGAGCGATCGCGTTGAATAAAGGAGCTATAAAGTCGGTGAAAGCCCCGTAGAGTCCGGAAGGAGGTCGATCAGGCCAACCTGTAATTGAAACAAAACCTGATAAAGCGGTTAATACAAGACCGAGTCCTGGGTGTTTCGCCAAAGGCCCTGTTTGGCCATGCATGCATGTTCTGAGCATAATGATATCAGGTTTTATCTTCTTCAGGTCTTCATAACCGAGCCCCCATTTCTCCATTGTCCCCGGGATAAAACTCTCAGCCACAACATCTGCCCAGGCGACCAGCTTTCTCATGATCTCCTTAGCTTTCGGGTGATTGAGATTGAGGGTTATATCCAAGCGTTCTGCCGAGTGGCAATGGTGCCAGTAATAAGAACGCTCTAATCCAGAAATACCACCTATAAAAGGTGTCATGGTCCTCAATGGATCGGGACGGAGCGAGGATTCTACTTTAATGACTGTTGCTCCATAATAAGCCAAGAATTTGACAGCAAATGGACCAACCCCCAGCCAGGTAAAATCCAAAACCTTTATTCCTTCGAACGGGTGCATCTTCTCTTTACCCTCCCTACGCTTCGAATTAAACAACCCCCTTTTGTTTCAAGACCAGCAGTTCCTCTTTAGAGAGACCAAGCTCCTTTGTATAGACTTCTTCATTGTGCTCACCAATCAGGGGAGCACGACGATGTCTCTTATCGAACGCCGCTGAGGTTTTAAAAAAGAAACCGGGATAGGTGATGGAACAACCTAATTCAGGATGATGAATTTCTTCCCAATACCCCCTGGACTCAAGCTGACTGAAACTTAGGTTATCCTTTGGCGTATGGACGGGGTATAGCATAATCCCCCTTTTTTCTGCCTCTTCGAGTAGCTCCGCTTTCGTATGTTCCAGAAAAAATTTTCTAAAATCTTCGACGACTTCATCGACAATCTCTTGGTTCGCTGTTTCCCATACAAATCTCGTCCAATCAATCTTTTTGAGTGTCTCCCCCGCCTTTCCTTCGCTCTCGAGCCATTGGGTTAGCGCAACACTGCTTGCCCCCTGCTGCCCTAGTCCTGTCATGATACTAAATGCAATGTCCCCATCCTTACATTGCCAAAGCATGGGAGCACCCGCCCACGCTGTTTTGCCGCCGGGACGAACTTGGGGACGCAAGTAGATCCTGCCCGAGCGCTTGACAATCGTCCCATCCTCAATGAGCAATCCTGGAGGTTCCGCATTAAAAGGCCAAACAAGAGAAAGCTGGGCGGACGCATCAACCTGTTGCCCTTTTCCGGTTATCCCTCGATAATAAAGGGCTATCAGCGTGCCAATCGTAGCCTGTAAGACACCGGCGACCACATAAGAGAAATTATGAAAGGTAGGTTTCAGTGGACCCCGGTCAGGGTCACCGGTCAAAATGGCATTGCCCGAGAGAGCCCAAACGACAATGTCAGGAGCCTTGTAGTCTTTGTAGGGTCCTGTTTGGCCAAAACCAGTGATAGAGGTCATAATGATCCGTTGATTTATTCGACGAAGGACGGGATATCCCAACCCTAATTTGTCCATATGCCCTGGGGGGAAGGATTCGATCACAATATCAGCATTTCTAATCAGCCTCTTGAAGATTTCTTGTCCTTCAGAAGTTTCGATATCAAGGGTGATTCCCCTTTTGTCAGTATTAAAGCCAAACCAGTAAAAGCTTTTCTCCGGATCAGGGATATCATGGAAGAAAGGGCCAATGTTTCGGCCAGGATCCCCTCCGGGTGTCTCGATCTTTATCACGTCGGCCCCAAGACCTGCCAAGAGCTTTCCACACAGATAACCGTTCGCATTGGTTAGATCCAGAATCCGATAAGGACTAAGCATATTCTCAGTATTCTGTCCCATACTTGTACCCCCGTGTCCCATGGAGCCCCACGGCCAAAGCCCGTGGTACCTCCATGTTCTTCGGCGGAGTCCGCCGAAGCATACCTTCCTACGCACAAGGCTTCGGAGCGTTATCCTCTTCGCATTCATCCACGGCCATCGGCCGTGGTCTTCTGCGTAGGCGCATAAAGCATTGATAAGTCTTAGGCCCTTGCCATAAGCCCCCCATCTGCAAAATAGACCTGTCCGCTTAGATAGGAGGAGGCGTTTGAGGCAAGAAATATCATCAAGGGAGCTATGTCTTCCGGTCGTGCGCGGCGGCGCATCGGTATATAATGAGCGACAGAGTCATCCTTTTTCCCCGCAAAAGAATTCTCCATCCAACCGACCCCGACCGCGTTTATCCTTACATTTGTCCGGGCCCATTCTAAAGCCAGCGCGCGAGTTAATTGAACCACACCGCCCATACTCGCACAGTAGGCGGTCCCGTTTGGCAATCCCCTTTCTGCTCCCCCTGAAACGATGCTAACGATCTTTCCTGCCTTTTGTGCCACCATATGCTTTCCAACAGCCTGAGAGCAAAGAAAGACTGCCGTGAGGTTCGTATCTATTACCCGCTTCCACTCCCCCTCGGTGACTTCAAGAAATGGCTTCCCGAACTCCAGGTTCAGATGGTTCACAAGTATATCAATTCTTCCAAACTGCGATAACGTGTCATCCATCATTTTTTGAATCTCTCTGGACGACGTTAGGTCTGTCTGGATGGCCATTGCCTTACGCCCCAGTTTTCGTATCTCCCCAATGCCGCTCTCAATTTGCCTTTGCTCGGGACCGGCACTCACAACCGCAGCCCCTGCCTGCGCCAGAGCCAACCCCAAGTCTTTGAGCCAACTGTGACCACAGCCGGCCAGGATGGCCACATTCCCCTCTAACTTGAATTCCTCAAGAATCATCGTCAGTCTTCTCCTTCCTTAGGATGAAAAAGGAAATGGGTGGTAGGCTTTACGGCATCATGACCCCTCCAACGGGAAAATAGGAGCGTAGCCCGTTGGGGCATATCCCGCGCTGGCAATACCATCAAGGACGAAGCACTCCCCTGTGACATAGTCTGACGCCTCGGAGGCTAAGTATACCGCCAATGGCCCAATATCCTTGGCCTCACCAAAACGCCCCATTGGAATGAAGTCTGGATTGCGTTCTGGCAGACCGGATGCTTTCCCCTCCCAAATTTTCAAAAACCCTGGGGCAATACAGTTCACTTGAATATTCTCCCTTGCCCAGGTAACCGCTAGGGTCTTTGTGAGCATGATCACTCCGGCTTTGGCGGAAGAGTATGTAAACCAGCCCTTCGGACCCCTTATCCCGCCCACGGAAGACATATTGATCACTTTCCCGCTTCGCCGCTCGATCATGTATTTGGCGATAGCCCGACAACAATAAAATGTTCCCGTAAGGTTAATGTCTATCGCATTGCGCCACTTATCATCATCAAGCTCCCAAATCGGGCCGGGCAGAATCGGGGTAGGATCCCAGGGGGATGGTTCAATCCCTCTGGCAATCCCTGCATTATTAACCAAGATATCGACGGTGTTAAATTCCCTGATCGCGCTTTCCATAAGATGGTCAACTTGTCGTGAATCCGTGACGTCCGTAGGGATTGCAATGGCCCTTCGTCCAATTTTTCTGACCTCAGCTGCTGTTTCATTAATGGGTTCTGGTCGCCGGGCAGCTGTCACGATATCGGCTCCCGCTCGGGCGAACGCATGGCAGATTGCTTTTCCTAAACCGGTCCCGCCTCCGGTCACAATGGCAACCTTCCCTTCCAAACTAAATTTTTCTAAAATCATCCTTCCTCCTCGCATGAGTGAACGGAATGGTCAGAACAATCTTGTGCTGAGCAAAGCGCCTATTTCTTCTCCTTTGAAACTCTCTCCTGAATAACTTTTGTGTCCTTTGGCACTGCATGTATTCTCATGACAACCTCTCCCCATCCTCCCCGATGGGTACCAACATCTGAGCAATGAACGGTGTCCTGGAAAACATCTGTAGAATTGTCGTAAAATGCCTGCCACATTCGATCCACGACCGGTTTCATTGCATAGACGAGTGAAACACATATTCTGCCAGGAGGGCATTCCTCCGGGATCAGACACCCTCCTGCATCCACAACAAACTTATCCCCTACTCTGTGACCAGCCCCACAATTGTGCGACGCTATCACCTCAATGACCATTTTATACTTCACAAATGCGGGACCATTCTCCATCACCTTGACGTGCTTGGGATTGGAGCGGTGGATCGCTAATTCCTCATCGGTGAGCTCATGATGTTCCTGAAACTTCTTCCATCGTCTTTCAAGCACTTCCTTTTTGCTTTCACTCACTTGGCTATCTCCTTCCTGGTCAGGGTTGATATAAATTTATCGTTCTTGCCATCCTTGTCCAAATGATGTTTTCGAAAATCTCCATCCTGGACAGCAGCATCAGGCTCATCCTGACCGACCATCAAATGATTTTTCTTGCCGCCCCCTTTTTCAAGAAGACAAAACACCATCAAGAAGAATTTTTCTGTAATTTCTTACAAAGTGATCTCCTTTCAATTTGTCCTTGTTCATCGACCATTGAAGCAACATCCCATCATGAAATGCCATAATGAGCAGCGCAGTCATGTCGGGATCAATCTCTTTTCCGAAAACCTTTTCCTTCTTCCCTTGTACAACTATTTTTTTGAGAAAGTCTTGATATTTTCCATAAATCCGCTTGATTTCGGTTTCAATTCCAAGACGCACCCCCATAAGCTCTGCCGCTAGCTTTGTAAAGGAAACGCAAAGTTCCCGGTTGTAATAACCAAAAGCAGCACAATACCGGGTAACCTTTTCGAGCTTATCAAGAGCCCCTCCCTCTACTTGACTTACCGCATGAATGAGCCCATTTAAGAAATGACTTTCGTATTCCTCCATAAATCTTCTTAGGAGATGTTCTTTACTTTTAAAATGAAAATAAAGGGCTCCCTTGGTCAGACCGGTGGCCTGTGCGATGTCATTGATCGAGGTCCCGTGATAGCCCTTTTTTAGAAAACACTTCATTGTTTCACGAAGAATCAGCCTCACGGTTTCTTGAGATTGTTGATTTCTAGTTTTCTTAATTTCCCTGGTCTTGTCTGCCATATGGACGATCTAGATTAAAAATTTAGTTTTAGTGCTCTCCCAGAGGGGGCTTTGCCTTTCCCTTACTGAATATAACAATTAAGGAACTAACAAAAAGCAGCATTGCAATAATGAGAGCGATTGCCGAAATAGGTCGGGTAAGAAAAATGAGAGCGCTCCCCTTGGAGAGTATGAGTGATTGACGGAGATTGAGTTCTAACATTGGCCCCAGAATGAATGCAAGTAAGAGGGGGGCACCTTCGTATTCAAATTTTCTATAAAGATAGCCGACGATTCCGAAGACAATCATGACGAACACATCGAAGATACTGTTGTTGAGAGAATAAGCGCCTATAATGCAAAAAAGTAGAATGAGAGGGAAAAGGATCTTGTAAGGAACCTTCAGCACCTGCACCCAAATGGGTATAAGAGGGAGATTCAGTATCAAAAGCATCACGTTCCCTATATACATAGAACTGACCACCCCCCAAAATAGTTCCGGATGTTCTTTCATGAGGAGAGGTCCAGGTTGCATTCCATGAATTAATAAAGCTCCAAAAAGAAGTGCCATAATAATATTCGAAGGAATGCCAAGGGTGAACAGGGGAATAAAAGAGGCTGAACTGGCAGAATTGTTTGCACTCTCTGGCCCTGCGACGCCTTCAATGACACCCTCCCCAAATTTATCAGGGGTCTTGGATAGTTTTTTCTCCGTCGCATAAGATATAAACGAGGAAATCGTCGGCCCTCCGCCAGGCAGCATACCCAAAGCAAACCCGATCACGGTTCCTCTTAGAATCGCCCCCTTTGCCCGCATCCAATCAGACAAACTTGGAAATAGGTGTCTTATTTTCGTCCTTACAATTTCACGGGGCACAACCTCTTCAATATTCATCAGAATTTCGCCAATACCAAACAGACCCATTCCTATAGCGATGAAACTGAAACCACTTTCCAGCTCGAGGATATCAAAAGTTAACCGAGAGGATGCACTAATAGCGTCAAGACCCACGGAACCAAGAATGAGGCCAAAAGCTGCCATCATAAGAGATTTGATGACATGACCCCTTGTCAGATAGGGGATGAGGGTTAGTCCGAGAAGAATAACTGAAAAGAATTCGGGAGGGCCAAACTTCAATCCAAATTCTGCAAGCGGCTTAGCGAAAATCATGAGCCCTACGATTCCGATGGTTCCGGCAATGAAGGATCCGAAAGCGGCAATGCCCAAGGCAGGCCCCGCCCTCCCATCTTTTGCCATGGCATGCCCATCTAAACAAGTAATAATGGACGAGGCCTCGCCAGGTATGTTAACCAAAATCGATGTCGTAGAACCTCCATATTGGGCGCCATAAAAAATTCCTGCCAGCATGATGATGGCTGCCACAGGGGTCATCTTGAACGTTATCGGCAAAAGGATGGACATGGCTCCAATCGGCCCAATTCCAGGAAGGACACCTATCAGTGTCCCCATGAGAACTCCAAGGAAACAGGACAGGATATTCGTGGGTTGAAGTCCTATAGAAAAGCCGTAGAGGAGGTTATGAAGAATATCCACGGATTCCATCCATTAGAGACATTTTGGCTTAAAACCCAAATATCCCCCTTGGGAGATGAACGCCCAGCCATTTATAGAAAACGACATAGGTGACCGATGTAATAACGACAGCGCTCGCTACTCGAACCCAGAGCTTTGTTCTTTCTATGATCCCCAGCAATACGATCATGAGTCCACAGGTCGCAAGAAGATACCCTATCCTTGGTAAAAAAATGGCATAAATAAAAAGTGAGGTTAACACGATAATGACCCTACCCCATTTCATCCCTTTCCATAGATTGGTTATATTTCCTCTCCCATTTTCCTTTAAAAAACCTGCGACTATAAGGATGATTGCCAGTGTACCCAGGATACACCCTGACCAGAAGGGAAAAAACCCGGCGCCCGGAAGACGAAACGTACCAATATTAGCCTGGAAGGATTTTACGCAAGCTACAATGGATACTGCCAGCCAGAATAGACCACTCGCCTGATCACGCATATTTGTAACGCAGCAGTCAATTGATCCGGTGCCCGCCCACTTTCAGGACCCTTTAACTGAAACGTACGGCTGAACACCCACCCGATTCACAGAAAAAGGTTTCGTGAACCTCTCGACTCCGCGGCCTGTCCTTCGACTTTGCTCGGGATGTTGAGCTTGCCGAACCAAAGGCCGGGGCTTGCCTTCGACCCGAGACTTCGGCGTGAGCTCAGTCGAACGCTCAGGCCGAGGGGCTCGAGGAATAGCCAAGGCTTCTCGGCCGCTAGGTTGAGCCCCTCGATTGAACTCGGAGCCTTGAGCCCGGCGAAAGGCTCACGACGAGGCCTCGGCAAACATGTACTCCAGGACAGGAATCTCCTGTGGTTAGGTTAGGCTACGCTATTACTTGATTTGTTCACGCCCAGAGGGCGGGACATCCTCCTTCAATACCAGTGTCATTCTTGACAACTCGCAATGCCCGCCCTGATAGCGGATGGCTTATTTCCCTACATAGAGCCCGAATTCTTTTAGCAACGGCACAGAAACATCTTCTGCATTTTTGATAGCTTCCCTCATGAATTCTGGCCCCCCCCATCTGGGCTGTTCACCCAGTTTTCCCAATCCTTTCTTAAATTCGGGATCATCATAAGTCTTTTTGAAAGCATCAAGAAGCTTTTTTTGAATCTCTGGGGGAGTATCTTTGTGAGCATACAGGCCGACAACAGTGGGGAGTTTTGCGGCTTCAGGAAAACCGACTTCAGTGACACTCGGCACATCAGACGGCTCGTCAAATCTTTCATCGGTAAACATCACCACGAATCTAATTCTCCCTGCCTTCACCGCACCTCTTTGCGCTCCATAGGGTGCCGCTGATATATCCACATGTCCTCCGATGAGAGCAGCGGTTTGTTGTGGGGAACCTGGATACGGTACATCGACCGCATCAATGCCGGCTTTTTGAAATATGAGACGCGTATACGTGAAGAGAGAGGTCCCACGGCCTGCATGAGCCCATTTTAATTGACCGGGATTTTTCTTTGCATACTCCAATATATCGTTAAGAGTCTTCCATGGAGAATCAGCCTTGACCGCAATTCCTAATTTATACTGCATAAAGTTTGCTATGGGGATGAGATCCTTTGGGTCAAAGGTTATCTTTTGTGTATGAACAGTTGATGCAAAGAACAGGTTAGCAAGAATTGCCAGTTTATACCCATCCGGGTTGGACCGAATGACCTCGGCAGCGCATAGGCTTCCACTCGCTCCCGCTTTATTCACCACAACCATAGGTTGTCCTAGGTACTTGGGAGCGACATCTGCTATGACCCTGGCCGTGATATCCATTGAACTACCGGCAGCGTAAGGACAGTAAATTTCAATGGGTTGTGAGGGATACTCTTTTCCCTCCGTAGGACGGATGCCTAAACTTCCCACTAAGACGACTGATAAAATGAATAACAACGATTTTCTCCACATACGTACCTCCTTTCTCCAGAACCCTAGGGTTTTCTGAAACAAGATGTTTTACGTTTTATTCTTTGGTTGCATTCAGGCAAATGCTGCTCCGTGCAAAGCCGTTCGTTCACGATACGTCGTCTTCAAGATCGGGGATGTAATCCCTCAGATTGATGCGACCCATGGTCTCCTCAGGCACTTTTGCGACAGGGGGAAAATCTTTTCTGAAAGGTTTCGCCGTTGCATCGATGCCGACTTTGGTGACAACGCTTTCTTCCGGGGCTGACATATCCAAGTCGGTCCCCAGCACCCCGGGTAAAATCATGATATCCCGATCCGCTTGAACGCGTGTCGCCAGAGCCCATGTCATCTGTGCGCCATTTTCAATGTCGATATCTGTGTCAAAGCAGACCACATACTTCAGATAAAGATCGTTGCCAAAAGCGGCAAGAATCGCCTGTTTCGGTTGTGCCGTATGTTTTTTGTCAAGTTGAATAAACCCGAACGTCGGTGGTCCATACCTGAAGCGTTTGATATCGGAAACCGCCTCCTTTAACTGTCGGTTCATGAAAGCGTGCCCTGCAATCCGACCGATACTTGACATGGGCGCAACCGGCCAGGCACCCATATCCTGGACAATGGGATCCCTTCGATGAGTGATCGCCTTTATCTTCACGGGATGACGTTTGGCCACTTGATGATAACGGGTGAAATCCCCCCACGGCCCCTCGTCCTCGAGGGCATTCGGAGGAATTTCCCCCTCAATGATAATCTCTGCCCAAGCAGGAACCAGAACGTCTATGGTTTCGCATTTTACCACTTCCAGAGATTCCTTCAGGAGGCTGCCCGCCACATCCAATTCTGAAGGGGGATGGGCAATTCTGCTTTGTGCCGCCACAGCCCAGGCCGGGTGAAGTCCAAGGACAAAGGCAATCTCCAGAGGTTTGTTCTGATCTGATTTTTCTTTATATATACTCCACAGATGGCGGCCGGGCGTAAGATGGGTAACGCCCAGATCGGCTTTTTTTACCATCAGCCGGTAATGGGCAGCGTGTAGATAACCTCCCTTTTCATGCTTCACCACACCGATGGCTCGGGTCAGGTAGGGCACTTCCCCCTCGTGATGGATGACAAACGGAAACTCATGCATATTCACCATCTTTCCAGTTTTAATCACTTCTTTACACGGGGCATCTGATTTTTTCACCTCCTTTGTTGGATATTTATTCAACCGGATCGTCTCCTCCTCACTTTTGTCGTAGAAATCCTGAACCTTCTCTGCTGGAACACCAAAGGCAAGACCGAACTTGGCCCATGTATTATCCGTGTTACAAACAACCGGGATATCATAGCCTTTCACCTTTTCGAAATAGACAAGGGGATGTTTTCCCATAAGATCCAGCTTCTTAACGATGGCCGAAATTTCATATTTTGGATCAACTTCCTTTGTCACTCTCACGAATTCTTTGGGCAGTTTTTCCTCACATTCAATGATGAAATGTCTCAAATCCTTCATACGGGCTCCTTTCTCATCCTTGGAGTATTAAATTCTGTTTTGCTAAGAAAGTGCGCTGAATGTCTTTGGGTTTGAATATGTGTTTCGAATCTAATGGAAACCAAAACTACCAAGCTGGAGATATCATTATCTTTCGCAATATCGAAATAAAGACCTGCTCCGACGATACACCGAACCTCGGGGGTTAACCGAAGATAGAATCGATTTGGACCTAACTATTTTTAAGAACGAACTGTTCCTAAATTCCCACCCGGAAGCATAAAATACCGACCGAATAGTATTTTTCGTCACACTTATTTCTTGAGTCAATCCGGCGCAATGACGAAGACGGACGCCCCCTCCGTCTGTCCTAAGCCTTTTTCCGCGCCCACGTGGCGAAGTCAAAGTCATCCGCCACTCGTATGAACAGATTGGTGACATTTTGACCCAACCGAGTGATGTGACCCTTTCCCTTGGTGTCCTCGAGGAAGACCAGTTCGCCCGTGCGCACGCGACGCTTCACGCCGCCGGAGACTTCGACTTCTAGTTCTCCAACGACCGTGATCGCGAACTGACGCGCCGGTGTCGTATGCCACTCAACAGATTCTCTTGGCGCATACTCTCTGACCAGCACCCCAGTCACCGGCAAGGGTTTCGCCTCCCGCCGACCCCGTCCGCTCGGCGCAGTTACAACCAACAACTCCTCCAAATGCGAGTTGCCTTGTGCATCCGCATAGATCCGCAGCACGGGCGTATGGCCCTCCACCAACGCCGGCTGTGCCCAAGTCTTTTCGACCACCGCGACTGGGTCGAACGTTCCCGCGATTACAGCCATACCCCCAGGTTTCAACACTTCGCGCCTTTTCGTGTTTGCTCCTCCCTCCTTTTTTTGGTATTCTAGCCAGTTGCATGCCTTTTGTTCCTTCGCCATTTAAAATTGAATCTCGCGACGTTTCGAAATATCTTTGGAATCTAATAGAAAACAAAAATATCTAGTGGGAAATAACATCGTTTTCCTTGGTAATCTTCTCTATCCCTTATCGTTGCCTGGTAGACACTTCAAAAGTAACATACCAAACGTATGGTATTTTTGGCCAATTTAATGAACCATGCAAATTTTGTCAAGAGAAAAATGGAGTAAAAAAGACCATCAAAATCTTTCCGAAAATGACGCCACAGGATCCTAGGGTAACCGAAGACAAAATGGCGGGGGGAGTAAAGAACCCGAAGATCAGAGTATCCCTGCGCATGCTGGGGGGATTCTATTTTTTTCCTTTACAGACTTACTTCATCAGTCCCGGTAAAAATAGTGCAAGCTGGGGGAAGGTAATGAGTAAGATGACAAAAGCAATCTCCACCACGACGAAAGGCAATATCCCCTTGAAGATGACCTCCATGGGCACGTCTTTAGCAACCCCGCTAATCACATAGACATTCATCCCTATGGGTGGCGTAATCATTGCAATCTCCGTTACCAACACGATAATGACCCCAAACCATATGGGGTCGAAGCCCAGCCCTGTGACCACGGGAAAGAAAATGGGTATGGTAAGCAAAATCATTGACATCGTATCAATAAGACAGCCAAGGACCAGATAGACACATATGATAAGCCCTACCACGAGCACTGGAGGAAGCCCAAAACTCGTTACGATCTCTGCCAGCTCCATGGGAATGGTACTCATCGCGATAAAAGTATTCATGATAAGCGCACCGATCAAAACCATGAAGATCATCCCTGTGTTTAACACGGTATCCACAATGGCGTCTTTGAATCCTTGCCAACTCAGCCGCCGTCTGATGAGCGTTACCACAATACTGCCGAATGCTGCAATCCCCCCGGCTTCCGTAGGGGTGAACCAGCCAACAATAATGCCGATCAGAACGAGCAAAATCAACAGCATGATTTCTGCGCATTCGCCAAATGCCACCAACTTTTCTTTGAGGCTTGTTGCCGGTCCTGGGGGGCCAATCTGTGGCTTGAGCCGTGCACGGATGTAAATCAAGGACATAAACATCAGGGTCAGGATAATCCCAGGAATGATACCGGCGACAAAAAGCTCGGCGATGGAGGTTTCGGTGATAATCCCATAAATAATAAAGATCCCGCTCGGGGGGATAAGGATACCTAAGGTACCGCCAGCAGCAACACATCCGGTGGCTAGCGCACTGTCGTATTTATAAGATCTCATTTCGGGGATGGCCGCTGTGCCTATGGTCACCGCTGTGGCGATGCTCGAGGAGCTGATCGCAGCAAAAAGGCCACATGCCCCGATGGTAGACATGGCCAGACCACCTGGGAGGCGTCCCACCAAGTTGTATGCAAGCCTCAACAGGCTTCGGCCCAATCCTGCACTGAGGCAGATGGAAGCTGCCAGCAAAAAAAGAGGGATGACTTGAAAATCATAGCTCGAAATAGCGTTAAACGGCTCAGTCGCTACGACATGAAATGCGGCAGTTGGGTTGACCAGATACCAAACGCCCACATAGCCCACCAGAGCCATGGAGAAACCTATGGGAAATCCCCAAAACAGCAGAAGAAGGACGACAAGGATACCGATTACGCCGATCGTAAACGAACTCATTTCTTCCTTACCTGATTCAGCGCAATGAGTAAATGGCGGAAAAGAAATCCAAAAAGGATGATGCAACCCAATACCCAAGCAAATCTAAAGGGTGCCTTATTCAGATGGAGCACGTACGTCGTCGCCCCGGGTGTGGTCGCATCTTCTAATCCTATCCAGAAACCACCCCAGGCGAGCAGAGCGATGACCCCCAGGCTGAGAAAGAGGAAAACAGTAGTGAAAAATGACTGAAGCCGCTGCGGGAACCTGCTAAACAGTATCCTGATAACGATATGGCTCTGTTTCCGTTCTGTGTAGCCTACCGCAAAGGAAATCAGAAAAACTCCGCCCAAGCTAACAATCTCGACTGTCCCATAGATGGGCAATGCAAAAAAGATACGGCCAATCACATTGGCAACAACAGCGCCCATCATGACGACTAACGAAGCACCGCAAACGACAATAGCTACCCTTGTTGTCAACCCATCAAGCTTTGACCAAAAAGACATTTATGGACACCCTTTCCGTTAGCCGTTCGCGGAACATCAGACTGATTCCGCTACGGTTACCCTAGCCATTCTGCCTACTAAGAAAAAACAGGCTGGCCGCTCTCCAAAGAGATAGCACACGTCAGGAGAGCGGCCAGGAGTCTTCGCACAAAAAACTGCTCTTTAAACATGCTCACTTAATGTAAACATCCATACGCTCGCGGGTAAACTTAAGTACCTCTGTGGCTGGATACCCTTTGGCATCGAGATCTGCCGCCTGGCGATCCTGGACAGGTCCTATGACATTAAGCCACCTCTTTCTCTCCTCTGGTTTAAGGGTGACAAATTCCATACCCTGCTTCTTGCACCATGCAACGGCTCCTTTATCTCCGTCATCATACGCTGCCACCATGTCACGTTTGAACTCCTCACGGCTATCATCGATGAGTTTCTGAAGGTCGGGGGAAAGTGCCTTAAACCTATCCCAGTTCATTGCTACAAAGTAATTCGAAGGGTTATACAGGCTGAAACGGGTGCAGTACTTTGCCGTCGGAGCAAGCTTAAATGATTGAATAGCATACAACTGGACAGTCGCACCATCCACCGTCCCTTTTTGCAGGCTGATCAGCAATTCAGCCATCGGCATCCCTACGGGCGTCCCTCCCATTTCTTTAAGCATTTCAGCCGCCTCTCTCACTGGCACCCTCAATTGCAGACCTTTTATATCCTCCAGGGTACGGAGCGGTTTTGATTTGGTAATCATATTGGCAGGGCCAATGGCAATCACGAACAGCTCTTTCGTTTCCTGCCATTCTTTGTCGTAGGCAGGAAACTTTTTCCGAATGTCGTCCAAAATACGTGTACTGGTAGCCCCATCGGGGATGCCTGCAAAAAACATAGAAATGAGTCCGGTAAGTTCAGCACCCTTTCGAGAATACCGAAAACTTCCACCGATGTCCGCAACGCCCTTTTCTACACCAGCGTAAGTCTCAAAGGCATTGACCAGAACCGCTCCAGGAAAGATGCGGACTTTGAGCTTGCCTTTGCTTTGCTTCTCCATCTTCTTCCCCCAGCGATGAAACACCTTGTCAACCAAGGAACCGGCAGGGTCCATGTGACTGAGCTTCAGCTCAATGGTCTTTTGTGCTGAAGCTGGCGCTGCACAAACGCCCAACATCAAGCCGCTTACAAACACCACAACCATTGGAATCGCTAAGATTCGTTTCATAACGCATTCCCTCCTTTACAATTGATTTGGCGACAAGCCCAAGACTTACATACCAAACGGATGGTATTCTGGGGCATCTTACTCATCCAAGAAAATTTTGTCAAGAGCAAAATGATTTTTCTCACCAAGGCAAAATCTTTTTCGAATCGGTCACGCTGGAAAAATTTACGTCCGCTCGAAGGAGCATTGTTTTTTTCTTGGACAATCATCTATCCGTGATCCATTTTACTTTGGCTGGATTTCGTGCGACCAACCGTAAGAATTCAACATCTGAATATCCTACAGTGAATGCCACATGAACCTGATGATCGGGAGGAATTTCCAAAACCTCTCTTAACTTTTCCGAGTGCTTAATTGCGAAGACCAAGAAACCAATAATACACGTCCCCAAGCCTAAGGCTTCGGCCATCAGGACCATGTGCATCGCCGAGAGGCTGGCATCCACTTGGGGACTTGTCGTTAACCCTTCTCTCATGTGGATGAGAATCAGAACAGGAGCATGGTATAGAAGCTGGTCTTTCCCCTCCTTCCACCTTTCTGCCATCCGATCAACGAATAAGGATGGATAATATTGCATCGTGATGTATTCCTCAGGTAAGGGTTCTCCTGATTGGTGATAGCGGTCAAGGGCCTCTCTCACCCATTTCCCTTGTTCCTGTAATGTCTGAATTGCTAGTGTGCAGACCTGATTCAAAATTTTCCTTCCCGTGACCACAATATACTCACACCCCTGACGGTTTCCTCCCGTCGGGGCAAATCGTCCTGCTTCAATGATCTTTCCTAATTTCTCAGTCTCCACCGGTTTGCTCTTATAAATTCTTTGACTTCGACGGCGCCGAAGGGTTCGGAGGAAAACGGCTGGATTAGGGAGTTCATCCATTGTCGGAGCAAGCTCAAATTCATTTTCGTTCAAATTTGAAAGCCTTGGAGCATTGGTTGGACAGACTGCCTTACAATGACCACAGAGATTGCATGCACTGGGATCTATGACCCCTATCCTCTCCACCCTTTCTTCCAATACCCCCCGAAGACAGATTCGCACACAAAGGCCACACAACGTACACTGATTCTCATCGATCGAGATCATTTCGGACTCCCTGCTCTAAAATGTCCGGTCTATTCGATCTATCTTTCTAAAAATAAACTTACAATTTCAAAAAAGCGTCCACCGAAGTCAATTGAGTAATGACTTTCAAACCGCGCCAAATATCTCCCGTAGTGTCGGCTCGTCGAGTATCCTGCCCGTAAGAGTACTAGCCTCCTGAGCGGCGACTAGGACGGCATACCGCCCCCACATCTCGGGTAACTGCCAACCGCTTGTATCGGCATCTGGACGGAAAATCTTCACTGCCTCGGTTACTGTGAAATCGGGGCAGAGCGCATTGACCGCAATATTGTACACTTTCATTTCCTCGGCTAACCCAAGGGTAAATCGCTCGATGGCTGCCTTCGTCACCCCATAGGCTATGTTGTATTTGATTGTCTTTGCTAACACCGATGATAGATTAATAAGGTTGCCTTTTTTCCGCTGAGTCATCTGCGGTAATACAGCTTTGGCACATAGAAACGTCCCTCTCAGGTTGACTTGCATTAATAAGTCCCATTTCTTGATTGGAATTTCCGTAAAGGACTCAAAAGTTGAAATTCCGGCGTTGTTGATGAGTATATCCACAGGCCCATACGCGCTATTTACCTGGTCAATTAGATGAACGATATCCGGTTCTTTGGTAATGTCACACCGCACCGCCATCGCCTTACCACCCCGTCGCTCGATCTCTCTCACTGTTTCATGAATCGTTCCAGGGAGTCTGCTCTCTCCAGGCTCCGTTGTCCGTGCCGCCACCGCCACCGACGCCCCGGCGCCGGCAAGCTCAATCGCCATTGCCTTACCCAACCCTCGGCTCGCTCCTGTGACGATAGCTGTCTTCCCACCCAATCTCATCTGCTTTTTGCCTTCTTCAAATTCAGAGGATCTTTTTAATTTCGATTCTCCTTACGAGTCAATTGACAAACCTGGGATGACCCTAAAAAAGCAAATCCATTGCCTTCAGGTTCACTGCCCCGATTCTTTCCTATGAGCGTATGGCTCTTTTTATCAGCGTCTTCGCAATTTCGACTTTGTAGGCATTCATGCTGAGGGGCATTGCATCCGCCATTGCCTGCTCTGCTGCCTCAGCAGCCTGATGCTCGTCGATGGGCCGCCCAATGATCACTTCCTCGGCTTTCTTCGCCCTTACAGGCGCCGGGGCCACGGCCCCAAGGACAATACGCGCATCCACGCAGACCCCTGCTTCCATAGTGATGACCGATGCAACGCTCACAATGGCAAAATCGATAGGCTTTCTCAACGTGAACTTCAGGTAGCTCTGCTGGGCTCCGTCCAGCGGCTTCGGGATCTGAATTTCGGTGACCAGCTCATCCTGGTCAAGCAGGGTTGACCCTGTTGCGCTTGGAGTGAAGAAAGTCTTGGCGTCAAGCGTCCTTTTCGAAGTCACGATGCTCGCATTTAATGCAACCAGTACGGTGCCGATATCGGAGGGGCTGATCGCTAAGCATCCGCAATTGAAACATCGGTTCACCTCCGTTTCGATTTCGCTGACACTTGGGCTCGATGTTTCTTCAACATCTATGCTTTTGACCCGCTCGGATACCGATAACTTGGGAATCCGGACCCGCGGCGCTGCCTCAAATGAGGGACTTCTGAAGTCCGCTTCTGTCCCATCCTCTTTGCCACACGGTTGTCCACCTTTGAATGACAGCTCAATGAGCCTAGCCCCTTCCCTGCCCGAGGCTACCGCCTGAACCACGGTCGACGGACCGCTCATAAAATCGCCTCCGGCAAAGAGGTTCTTGCCCAGGAGACGCGCTGAAGACCCTGCTTTGCGTGCTTTCTGTCGAAATGTGGCAGGGAGAAGGGAGGTGTCAGGTACTTCGCCAATCGCTTTGATGACAGCGTCGAAGGTCGCTGTGAATTCTGAGCCGGGTATCGGTATGGGGCGGGGCCGGCCCGATGCATCCGGAGAGCCAAGTTGCATTCGCAAGCACTTCAGCGTTATCTTCCCGTTCGACTCCGACGCCTCGGTTGGCAGCGTGAGGAACCAAAATTCGATCCCTTCCTCTTCTGCCTTCTCTACCTCACTCCTGGACGCCGGCATCTCGTCTTCACCACGCCGGTAGATCACAACGGGCTCCGCACCTAGTCTTAGCAATGTCCTGGCGACATCCATGGCCACATTGCCGCCGCCGACAACCGCCACCTTTCTCCCCGGTATCTCTCTGGCGCCGGTATTCATTCTTTTCAAGAACTCCAGACCAGATAAGGCTATCTTCTCCCCTTTTATTCCCAGCGGCCTCTCTTTCCAGGCTCCACTGGCAAGAAAGACCGCATCAAAGCGCCCCATCACCTTGGCGAGGGTAATATCCTTGCCTACGTTGACTCCAATCTCAAACTTGATCCCCATATCCTTCAACGCTTGAATTTGCTTTCTCACCACATCCTTTGGTAAACGATAGGGTGGTATGCTGTAAAGAAGCATCCCTCCTGCTTCTGGCATCCTCTCGAATACAGTGACCAGGTGGCCGGACTTCCTAAGGTAATAAGCTGCGGCAAGTCCCGCTGGCCCGGAACCAATGACAGCAATGCTTCTGCCGGACTCGGTCTTCGGCGGCATAAAGAAATCCGTCATCTTCTCCAGAATGGTATCGCCCAAAGATCGTTCAATACACCTGATGGCTACCGGTTCATCCAATTCGCTTCGATAACATTCTGGCTCGCAAAAAGTAGGGCAGACCCGACCCGTTATGGCTGGGATGGGATTAGAGTTCAATAATATCTGTGCCGCTTCCATGAAATTGCCATTTCTAACTCTGTCCAGATAAGAGGGGATATTGATAGTCGCCGGGCAATATGAAGAACAGGGATAGTCAGCGACACCTGCGACACCGAATATGGAATGATAACGATGATCTCCGGTCAGGGCGTTGCAGATCTTACCCCCTTTACGCAGGCACACGATACGTCCGCCGATCTGGAACGGATACCTATAGTACCAGCAACGCACATCCTGACAAAGATTACCGCCAATGGTTGCCGTATTGCGGATCTGGGCTGTGGCCACAGAACGGACAGCTTCAACAAGCATCCTGCAGCGATCCTTGAGAAGGCGAGACTTCTCTATGTCGGAGAGCTTCGTGAGCGCACCTATCTTCACTACCCCGTTTTCTTCCTTGACGTAATCGAGGCCTGATATCGTCTTGATATTAATGAGAGCTTCAGGATAGCTTAAAAGATGCTCTCCCTTGAGGGTTAAGAGCAGGTCTGTCCCGCCTGCATTGACCACGGCTTTGCCCTTGTACCCTTCGAGAAGTGCGCACGCTTCATGGACCGTCTGTGCATTGATGTGTTTGAATGACCTCACGCCACACCTCCCTTCCGGGCCTTTAGCGTTACCTTGCCAAGCGCCTTGAGCACTCGCTCCGGTGTCGCCGGATACTCGTGCAGCCAAATGCCGATGGCATTCGAGACCGCCATGAGCACCGCTACCGGGCCCGGTGATGTGGCGATCTCGCCAACCCCTACGGCATGGAAGCGGTGGCTGGGAAAAGGTGTTTCGAGCACCACGTTGTCAACGGGCGGTAGCTCAGAAAAGGTGCGCCACTTGTAGTCGATCAGGTTGGCGTTTAAAATATGACCTGTCGAACGGTCTAGGATCGTCTCCTCAAAGACAGCGCTGTCAATACCCGCAGATCCCAGACACCCGTTCATCTGGTTTTCGAGACCGGGAGGATCTATGATCTGTCCCGCGTCTGTGGTGTTGACAACCCGGTGTAAGGTCACCTTCCCCGTCTCCGTATCGACCTCGACCTCCACAAAGGACATCATACAGTTGGTCAGTGTGTAGTCAGGCTCAAACCGTCCATATCCAGTGATCGTCCGGTCAATGCCCATTGCCCTCCAAGGTCTCGTCTTTTCCGGATACCTCTTGACGAAAATCTGCCCGTCCGCAGTATCTAGCTCAGAAGGCTCTACCTCAAGCATGGGGGCGATGAATTCGAAAAGCTTCTGTTTGGCATCCTCTGCTGCTCTGATCACAGCACTTCCGATTGCGTACGTTCCCCTAGAGCCGGCAGGTCCGAATTCGTAGGGATTGATCAATGAATCGGAGGGTGTTACGGAGACGTTCTCCATGGGCAGCTGGAGGACCTCAGCAACCATCTTCACGAAGTTGCTCCGCTGTCCTGTGCCGTGCTCCGTGACGCACGAGAAGAGCAAGGCTGTTCCGTCCGGATGAAGGCGCACATGCGCTTCAGACGCGTCCTCACCAATATCCGCATTTCCGTGGACACCTACACCGACGCCTCTCCTTTTTGTGCCCTCTACAGCAATGGGTTTCAACCACCCCTTCCACTTGTCTTTCCAGCCAAATAACTCGGCGCCTTTATCCATTGCCTTTGTGAAGTCTACGCCCCGGTAGGTATACCAGTTGCCGTCCCGCCAAAAGTACCCATCACCGGGTTTAACAAAATTTTTTTTCAGAAACTCGAATGGGTCGATCCCCAGTTTTTCCATCGCTAGGCTCAAAATCGGTATGAGGATACACTTGAGCTCCTGACCCCCAAAGCCTCTCACGACGCCTGAGGCATTCCGGTTAGTACAGACAATGACCGGCTTTAAGTCCCAGTTAGGACACCGGATGGCAATCTGGACCTCGCCACAGCCCACAGCAACCTGTGACTGTGTCGTCATGGAGTAGTAGCCCGTGTCGATCAGCCACGTGCCTGATACAGCGGTTACGGTCCCGTCCTTCTTCATGCCCACCCGGGCCTTCATGTGTGACGCAGGCCGCATCGTGAATGCCGCCAAGTGTTCTTCCTTCGTGAAGATGAGTTTCACTGGCTTGCCCGTCGCCCTGCTCAAGAGAGCTGCATAGCACTGGACTTGCCAGGACATAAACTTTGACCCGTAACTGCCGCCGCAGGGACCACCTATGCTTCTTACTTCGACTTTCCTCCCCATGATATGGAAAAGGACGATCTTGTCCATGTATGAAGCCTGATTTGACACCCAGAGCGTCACTTTGTTCGGCTCCTCCCACAGCGCTATTGCTCCCGGAGGCTCAGGGGGTAACGGGTTCGGTATGTTCTCGTAGCCAAAAAAACCTTCTGTTACTACGTCAGCCTCTTGAAAGCCCTTCTCCACGTCACCCATAACAACTTCCTTCAGGCTCTTGGGTCCGAAAAAGGGCACGCCCGGTGTGACCACGTTCCCGGGGAATTCGTCATACAATTGGGGAGCGCCGGGCTTCAACGCCTCTTCCATGTCAAAGACAGCGGGTAACAGCTCATATTCCACATTGATCAGGTGAAGGGCCTCTTTCGCGATCTCTTCAGTTTGAGCCGCAACGAGCGCTACGGCGTCGCCGACGTAGCGGACCTTTTGGCCAAGAATGCGGGTATAGCGGGGTGTACCTCCTCTCCAGTCCGGAACGTCTTCCCAGGTGAGTACGGCTTCAACCCCTTCAAGCTGCTCTGCCTTACTTTTATCAATCTTCTTTATAAGCGCATGGGCATGGGGACTTCTCAACACCTTTCCGTACAGCATGTTCAGCATCTTAATATCATTAAGAAACCTCGCTCCGCCCGTAATGATATCCACCGCGTCTTTTCGCGGCGTCGCCTTGCCTATATGTCGGTACGTGTTGACCATTTTGCTCACCTCGACATTCTGGATGTGGCCATAACGGCCTTCAGCACATGGTAGTGGCTGATGCACCGGCAGAAATTGCCCGAGAGAGCTTCCTTCACCTCTCCCTCCGTAGGAGAAGGGTTCTCATGAAGAAGCGCTTTTGCACTCATGACGATGCCTGGAGTACAAAACCCACACTGAAAGGCTGAATGGTCGATAAATGCCTGTTGAAGAGGATCAAGCTTTCCTGTTTTTGGATCGCTCAAACCTTCGATGGTTGTTATCTTCTTCCCATTGCACTCGACGGTCAATGTCATGCAGGAAAGTACTGCCCTGTCGTCCATCAGCACCGTACAACATCCACACGCTCCGTGATCACACCCTATTTTAGTCCCGGTGAGCCCCAGCGTCTCCCTGAGGGTATAGGCCAGCGTATGAGATGGATCGGTCTGGTTTGGCTTGTCTCCAATCTCCAGTTCGTAGAGGTGCCCGTTCACTGTGAGACGAATGGGTGATTTCTTCATCCTATGGGCACCCTCTGGGGCCTTTGATAAAACAGCACTTTTAGGCCTTAAGACAGCTCCACCTCTGGCCGCTGACTTCCTTAACCTTCTTCTAGATATCTTTCTTGTTTTCATTAGTCCCTCTATCTGATTAAGTTTTTGTATGACCGGCCATTGTTTTTTTGTTAGCGGATTCATCTCAGTCAAACACTCCCTCTTTCATCAACTGAACGAACTCCTCATCAGGAATACCTAGGAGCTTCGTATAGACATACTCGTTATATTCACCCAATAACGGAGGACGTGCTCGCTCATAGGGTGCCTTGGAAAGCGTAAAGCCTGGAGGAAAGTAGTAGGGCTCATTCCCAAAATACGGATGCTCCAATGCCTGGAATAATCGATAGTGTTTTAGTTGAGGGTCCTCGTTCATATCTTTAACATTTTCCGCCACCCCCGCACCTACGCCCGCTGCCTGCATCGAGGGCATCACCTCTTCAGGTGACCGTTCGCGGGTCCATTCCTCTACGAACCCATCCAATTCATCCTCATTCTGTTTTCTACCCAAGAGGGTCTGAAACTTAGGGTCCTTGGTCCAAGCTGGGGTTCCAACAACACGACAGAAACTCTTCCACTCCTCATCCGTGAACACAGCAATCGCGCACCACCGATCCTCACCCTTACAGCGGTACATCCCATGGGGAGCAGCATTGGGAAGGCGATTCCCGCTTCTTGTCGGTTCTCTGCGATTTACAACTGAGTCAAGGATCAGGGGTCCGATACAATGCAAAACCGCCTCATGCTGAGAGATATCCAGGCACATTCCCTTGCCTGTTCTTCGTCGGTAGTCCAGAGCCGCCATGACAGACACCGCATTAAACAGAGGAGCAATGAAGTCAGTGAAGGCGCTAGAGAACCCACAGGGAGGCCGGTCAGGCCAACCCATAATCTCAACATAACCCGATAAAGCGACCAATACGAGGCCAAGTCCTGGTTGCTTCGCGGATGGTCCGGTCTGTCCTTGCATGCAGGTCCTCAGCATAATGATGTCGGGTTTTATTTCCTTCAGATTTTCATAATCCAGACCCCACTTCTCCATCGTCCCCGGAGTAAAGCTCTCAGCTACAATATCGGCCCATGCAACAAGTCTTTTTGCAATCTCCCTCGCCTTTGGGTGATTCATGTTGAGCGTTATGTCCAAGCACTTTGTCGGATGGGCATGATTGAAGTAATAACTCGTCTCTGGACCGATGACGCCCCCTTTAAAAGGGGAAGTAAACCTGTGGGGATCAGGGCGCTGAGAGGACTCGACCTTGATGGTCGTTGGTCCATAATAATTCAAATAATTGACCGTCAAAGGACCCACCCCCACCCATGTAAAATCCAGTACGTTTACTCCTTCGAATGGTCGCATCTCTTCCTCCCTATCCTTTCCCTTATATCACGTTCATCTGTTTCAGAGTCAAAAGTTCCTCCTTCGAGAGCCCTAGCTCCCTTAGGTATATTTCTTCATTATGCTCGCCGATAAGTGGGGCACGCCGACATACGGTGTCAAAGGATTCTGTGGTTTTCAAGAAAGGACCATGATAAGTGATCGAAGTCTCTAGCTCAGGATGATCAACCTTTACCCAATAGTCCCTGGATTTAAGCTGGTTAAGCTCCCGTATGTCCTTTGGACGAAGTACCGGATATAACATGATCCCCCTTTTACTTGCTCCCTCAAGTAGCTCTGCCTTCGTGTGGGCCATGAAAAACCTGCTAAAATCTTTTACCACCCCATCCACCATCTCTTGATTGACCTGTGACCATTCCATCTTACACCAATCAATCCCTTTCGTTGTTTCGCTAGCCATCCCCTCGCTCTCCACCCATTTGGAAAGTGCATTGGTACTCATCCCATAACCCAGACCTGCCATGATGACAAAGTTGATATCCCCATCCTTACACTGATAGACCATCGGAGTAGCTACCCAGAACGTTTTTTTTCCCGCAAGAACCTGGGGGCGTTTCCAAATCCTTCCTTGACGCTTCATAATCGTTCCCTCCTCTATCCACATTGCATAAGGTTCCGCACTCACAGGCCACGAAAGGGATAGCTGGGCTGAAGCATCAACATGCTGCCCCTCCCCAGTCCTCTCCCGATGATGGAGGGCCACCATCGTGCCAACAGCAGCCTGGAGAGCGCCACCAACGATATAAGAGAAAGGGAAGCTAGACATAACGGGTGCCCGGTCAGGGTCACCGGTGACATAAGCATTACCGGATAACGCCCACACCACAATGTCGGGTGCCTTATAATGCTTATAGGGCCCAGTCTGCCCGAAACCAGTGATAGAGGTCACAATCACTCGAGGATTAACTTGACTAAGTGCGGAGTACCCTAACCCCAACCGATCCATAACCCCGGGGTCAAAAGACTCAATGACGATATCTGAATTCTTAGTTAGCCTCTTAAAGATTTCCTTCCCATCCACTGTGTCGATATCAAGGGTGATGCCTCTCTTGTTTGTATTGAAAGCAAACCAGTAAAGGCTTTTCTCGGGATCAGGAATATCATGGTAGAAAGGGCCAATGCTTCTGGCCGGATCCCCTCCAGGCTTCTCAATTTTTATTACATCGGCCCCAAGATCGGCCAGAACCTTTCCGCAGATAAAACCCCGCTCGTTCGTCAGATCCAGAATACGATAAGGACTAAGCATGCCTTTTGCATTCCCTTTTCCACTCATACCTTCCCCTCCTCTGACGAATAGACCAAGATCATCTTGCGTTTCTTTCTCTAAACATCTTTCTTTTAAGGAATCCTAATCTTGCCAGCCCCTTAGACGGCTTAAAGTCACGATGCGTATGGGCTCCTCCTTATTGAAAAGAACTGTTTCAAACCCCATTGCTCGCCCCTTTCTCAATCCACCATGCAATAACCTCCATTGACGCTTAAAACCTGCCCTGTAACCCACTCCGAAACATCAGAGGCAAAGAATGCAACGGCGTTTGCAATATCCGATGGGAGCCCCAAACGCCCCATAGACCGCGCCAGGGGATAAACCCTCTTCACCTTCTCCAACCGCTCTTTCTGTTCTGGCGTCGTAGGACTTTCAGTTCCCGCACGCTCGCTCGTATACGTCCCCGTCGTTGCCGACGCAGAAACGCAGTTCACGTTCACGCGATAGCGGGCTACCTCCTTAGCCAGGGCCTTGGTGGAACCAACCATACCAGCCTTGGCTCCAGAGTAGATGACCTGTCCCGGCTCCCCTATCCTCCCAGCATCTGAAATAATGTTGATGATCTTCCCATAATTCTGCTTCACCATGAACTCAAGCACTGCCCTGCAACAATTCAAAGTCCCTACCGTATCTAATTGTATCCACCTGTCCCAAACCTCCCTCTCTGTCTCCAAAAAGTTACGCATCCCCAATTTAGGATCAGATTCCAATAGTCCCGCAGGCAGCCCTGCATTGTTAACCAGAATGTCTACCCTTCCCCATGTCTCTATCACCTTTTTAACCATTTGCTCCACCTGTTCGGTTTTCGTAATATCCGCCTGAATCGGAATGGCCTCAGCACCCTCATTCTGAATCTCCTTGGCTACTGACTCAGCCCGCTCAAGGTAGTAATCATTGATCGCTACCTTTGCTCCCTCTCTTACAAGGGTCAGGGCGATGATTCGACCAATCCCCCGACCAGAGCCTGTGACGATCGCAACTTTTCCTTTTAATTTCAAATCCATTTCTCTACCCCCTTATATCATTTTTGATTTTCTTGACTATTGTCCCATCCCTATGAGAACTCGTAAAATTGCGGTATTCAAAAGCTGTCCCATACTACCTGATCGCACTCAATCCTAATACGCTTCTACCTACGATCAGTTTTTGAATCTGAGTGGCTCCGTCAGGAATGGTCCAGACACGAGCATCTCTAAGAAATCTTTCTACGGGGTTCTCCTCTGAAAGGCCCATCGCTCCATGAATCTCCATTGCCATCGAAGTAACCTTGACAGCCGCTTCTGTCGCAAAAAACTTGGCGATCGAGGTCTCACGATCACACTTCACTCCCTTATCCAACATTGATAGGGCCCGGAATGCCAACAGGCGGGAAGCCTCGGTATAAGCGATCATATCAGCGATCATTTCCTGAATTAATTGAAAGCTTCCAATGGGTTTGCCAAATTGATGCCTTTCCTTAGCATAGCGAATGGACGCGTCAATCGCGGCTTGAGCCATACCGACAGCCCCGATGGCCATTGTAGCCCTTCCCAACTCAAAGAGTTGAAGCACTCTCTTCAGACCCTCGCCTGGTGGTACGATGAGATTCTCCTTAGGAACGCGACAATCATTAAACACAAGTTCAGAAGGACAGGAAGCTCGAACTCCCATTAACGGAAGTTCCCTCGCCTCATAAGGGGAAACCTCCCTTTCCACAATCAATTGGCAGAGGCCAGAGGCACCTGATCCCCTTCTTGTTTGAGCTGTGACAATGGCCACATCCGAGATAACGCCATTGGAGATCCAGGTTTTCATCCCATTAATCAAGTAATGATTCCCGTCCTGGGTGGCTGACGTTTCAATCGCCGCAGGGTTTGACCCTACATTTGGTTCCGTATTAGCGATACACGGGATTTTTTCGCCCGTTAGCAGAGAGGGAAGAAACTTCTTTTTCTGCTCAGGAGTCCCTAATTTTGAAAGCATTTTAACGGCGCCGCTAATAATGATAAGAATGCCTGCAAGTGACGCAAATGCCCAAGCCAATTCCTCGAATAAAATCCCCCAGCTCACGTGATCCAGACCGTACCCTCCTTCCTCTTCGGGAACAAGGCCCCCCAGGTATCCCAAGGGTGCTAACTTATCCAACAATTCCTTTAGGCGCTTCCGATCGTGGAGAAGCTTTCCCTTATCATATTCGTCAGCAATGGGAATGATCTCTTTTTCCATCACCTCTCGTGCACTTTCTTTCAGCAATCGTTGCTCACCAGTAAATTCAAAATCCATATGGTCTTTCCCTATTTTAAGAATTTTCGTCTATTTTTTGAGCAAAAAAACTTATTGCCAGGATGATTGTGACTGCTGAAATGAGTTGAGTGAACCCCTCGACTCTCCAGCCAAAGGGCCTGGGCTTGCTCGAGGTTCACCCTGAGCCGCGTTTGTCCACCTCGCCTTCAAAGGCAGGGCTTTGTGCGGACGAACGGGTGAAGAAAATTAACATACCGAACATCTGGTATTGGCCGATATCCTATTTATCCGACAACTTTTTGTCAAGAAGAAATATGCTTATTTTGAAATCTTCTTTTCATCTTTGTGGACTTCCGCCAGGACTGCAATCATCCGAGGGATGAGGGAATGGGCTAGGTCTCTCCGGCTTCCTCCACACAAGATGGTAATGAGCCTTCCTTGAGAAATTTCCACAGCCCATTCCTTGAGTTCCCTGGTCAATAAGATATGGGCCTCAGGCGTAAGTCCAATATCTCCATATTCTCCTTGGGTCCCATCATACCCCCAGTTCCAAAAAAGAACCTCCGGCTGAAAAGGTTTAGCCTTCGATAATAAAAATTCCCTGACAATGTCTAGATACGCTCCATCCTTCACCTTCATGGGGACGTTGACATTGACTTTGTTATTTTCCTCCCAAGAAGGGTATCCGCAGAAGCAACCATAAAGGACATCTGGATCCGCCTTGAAAATCTCCCAGGTTCCCTCGCCATGATGAGCATCGGTGTCAATGATCGCGAATCGCCTTGCTCCAAATCTTTTCCGAAGTTCTTGAATGGCAATGGCAGCCCCATTAAAATAACACCCTCCCCCGAAAAAATCAGTTCCTGCATGATGATCACCATATCCTGTAAAAACAAACGCATGATCAATCTCACCCGTCCATATCTTTTCCGCAGCTCGAATGGTACCCGACGCGGAGAGAAGGGCCCCTTCAAAGATTCCCATTTTCCTTACCTCCTCCACCATGCCGGGAGAATGGACTTCATAGAGAATTTCATGAGAAACAGACTCTAAATCAAAGGAAGAGGTAGGTTTTGAAGGATAGAAAGCATCATAGAAAAAGACATTTTCCCTTTCGAGAATCCCCTTCAGTGCCTGTGGAAAATCTCGAAGTCTTTCACCTTCTTGATAAAAAAAGAAGATTCCGGTTCGCATGGTCTACAGACAATATCCCTTTATGTTATTTGTTTGACTTCCTCTATCAGAAATCGTAAAAAATTCGATAGATTCAGAAATCACTTTTCCGTTTTGCCAATTATAGACGATTTTTCTCGGGGTTTCTAAACTTATTATAAAGGATAAAGATTATTCATGGCTGACCTTATCCTAGTGAATGCGAATGTGATTACCATGAATCCAACCTTTCCAAAGGCCCAATGGATAGCCGTCAAAAATGGCACCATCCAAATGGTGGCGAGGAATGGTGGTTTTGAGGAACTGAAGCATTCAAAAACGAAAGTGATCGATTGTCAGCATAAAACAGTTTTGCCGGGTTTTATTGACACCCACATTCACTTTCATGGCCTTTCCGAAAGACTGGTGACACTCAACCTGAGCCCTCAACATCATGTCCGTTCAATCTCTGACATGAAAGACAAAATTAGTCAAATCTCCAAAGAATTACTGCCAGGGACCTGGATAAGAGGTGGCGGATACAATGAATTCTACCTGGCTGAAAAAAGACACCCTACACGATGGGATCTGGACATGGCTTCATCCACCCACCCCATTAAATTAACTCATCGTTCGGGACGGGCCCATGTATTGAATAGCCTCGCTTTAAAGCTTCTCCATATCTCAAAGGAAACAGCCGATCCTAAAGAGGGCCTTATCGATCGGGATCTTCAGACCGGGGAGCCAACAGGGCTACTCTATGGAATGGGGGACATCCTTGCGACATTAATTCCTCCTATGGACGATGATCAGATGGAGCAAGGCGTTAGATTGGCCAGTAAGGAGCTGTGTTCTTTGGGGATCACCTCGATTCATGATGCCTCTCCTCGGAATAATTCGAATCGATGGGAGATGTTCCAGCGGTGGAAAGAAAGGGGTCTCCTGAAACCCAGAGTATGTATGACCGTGGGTATCCAAGGGTATCAGGAATATGAAACGCGTTCTTTTACAACTCGAATCAATGAACATCAATTAAAACTTAAAGGAGTAAAAATCATCCTACATGAAACCACTGGACAGCTTTCTCCAAGCCAAGAACAACTAAACGAGATGCTCCTTCATGTTCATCAGTCTGGAGGGCAAGCCCTCCTCCACGCCATCGAGGAAAGAACGATTGGGGCCGCTTGCACTGCGGTAGCATTTGCATTGCAAAAGTCTTTTAATCCTGATCACAGACACCGCATAGAACACTGCTCTGTGTGTCCTCCCTCTCTGGCCAAACGCATCGCTTCCCTGGGCATCATAGTGGTCACCCAGCCTAATTTCATTTATTACAATGGAGATCGGTACCTCAGGACTGTTCCCAGGCAGAATTTGGAGCATTTATACCCTCTCTCCACTCTCATCAAGAGTGGGGTCACGGTGGCTGGTAGTTCAGATTGTCCCATTGCTCCAGCAAATCCAATCATAGGAATCTATTCTGCTATTTCTCGCAAGACCGAGGCTGGGGAGGTTGTTTTACCTGAAGAAAAGATCTCTATTTGGGAAGCTTTGGAAATGTATACAAAGGACGCAGCGAAAGCGACTTTCGAAGAGAGGACGAAGGGGTCGATTGAACCTGGCAAATTGGCGGACCTCGTGGTCTTGAGTGGTGATCCAACAAACCTTCCGGCGGAAGAGATAAAGGAGATTGAGGTGGAGATGACGATCCTTGATGGTGAAGTGGTGTGGGATAGAATGAGTTAACCGATTATCCCCTTCTCGAGATAAGAGGACAATTCCCCTTCTGTGAAACCTAGTAATTCCATGTAAACATACCGATTGTCTTCACCCAACAAAGGAGCCCCTCTCCAATTGGCCCATGGGTTCTCTTCGAATTGAATAGGGGAGGTATCTGAAACAGTTTTACCGAGAACGGGATGCTCTAATTGAAGAAAGAAATTTCTCGCAGCCAGATGAGGGTCATTGGCAAGGTTTTCAGCGTTCTGAACGACTCCCGCTGAAACACCCCCTTTCTGAAGTCGATAAACCACCTCTTCTGGAGGGTGCTTGCGTGTCCATTGTTCCAAGAATCTGTCCAAATCCTCCCTATTCTCCTTTCGTTTTGAAAGATTGGAGAATCTTTCCTCTCTGGTCCAATCAGGCCGCCCTAATATTTGACACAGGGTTTCCCACTCTGTTTCATTGAAGACAGCAATGACACACCATCTGTCTATCCCTGAGCATTGATAACATCCGTAGGGAGCAGCTGGGATATCTTTTGAATGATTGCCTTGAGGAAAAATGTCTTCATGATTCATACATCGATCTAAAAGAACAGGACCCATCAATGTGCAAATTGCTTCGTATTGCGATAAATCGACATATTGACCTTTGCCTGTTTTATCTCGGTATTCTAAAGCCGCCAAAACAGCCAATGCACCATAAAGACCGGCGACGGGGTCTGCATAGGCATAACCCATCCCCGTAGGAGGTTCATGAGGAAAAGAAGTCAGATAAGTCAGCCCTGAAAGAGCCTGAAGTGTAGGTCCAAAAGCTACAAAATCTCTCCAAGGGCCTGTTTGTCCCATCCCTGACATGCTCACCATGATGAGATCTGGTTTTACTTCTTTCAGGGTCTCGTAATTTACTCCCCAGTTTGACATGACCCGCGGAGAATAATTCTCAATGACCACATCGCTTCTCTTAGTCAACTTGAAAACAATCTCCTTTGCCTCCGGAAAACTCATGTCCAGAGTTATGCTTCGCTTGTTTCGATTCCAATGATTGAAATAACCTGTGAGGTTGGATTCAGCACCCCTCGCTATCTTCTTTGACTGGACCTTAATCACCTCGGCTCCAAAATCACCGAGAATCCTCGTGCTATAAGAACCGGCCAATACCCAGGTAAAATCCAATATTCTTATCCCACTGAGAATTCCCCGATTCATTTGAATGATCCTAAATCGCATTCATAGAGGAAAGCTTCTGCAATTCCTCTTCAGAAAGACCTAATTCCTCTTGATAAACCTGAAGATTGTCTTCACCCGTGAGAGGTGCACGTTTCCAACGATTTGAAGGATGAAGACTGAATTGATAGGGGACTCCCGGATATTGAATGGATGCTCCTATCTCAGGATGATCCACATCAATAAAAAAACCACGTGCCTTTAGCTGACAGTTCTCCAAAACTTCCTTTGGAGAAAAAACGGGAGCCCATGGGAATCGCATCAGCTGGCCCGACTCGAAAAGCTCATGGGCGGTGTGAGTTTTGGTCCATCCTTGCAGTACTTCAATAATATGATCGAGATGCCTTCGCCGAAATTCCTCCTCCCTATACTTTTCATCTTTTAAATCCTGCGCCATCCCCTCATTATCCATCCACTCCACTAAAGTCTCCCACTGTTGAAAAAGGCTGATGAGAACGTAGCCATCTTTACAAGGTAATATGCTAAAAGAGTTATTCCAAAGAAGGGCTCCCTGCCTTGTTGGGACAATCTTCTCATAAAAGTATTGAATCATGACATGTTCTAGACTAGAAACCACAGCTTCCTGCAGCGAGATGTCTAGATGCTCTCCCTTGCCACTATGATGCCGCTTCCTAAGCGCCAGGAGGATTCCTATCGCAGCAAAAAGTGACGCCATATAATAGGATTGCTCTCCAAAAGGTTTAAGAGGTGGAGATGAGGGAGAACCGGAAACATACATTTGTCCTCCAAAGGCGGATGCCACGATGTCACAGGCTCTGTACTGACTTCGAGGACCCGTTTGTCCAAAACCGGTGACGGATACCAAAATGAGTTTTGGGTTCGCCTCACTTAAAACCTCATAACCGAGACCAAGTTCATGAAGCCATCCTGGAGGAAATGTTTCTACGACAACATCCGTTCTTTTTACCAAGCTCAAGAAAATCTCTCGGCCAGCTCCATTTTCTAAATTCAGGGTAATCCCGAGTTTATTGGTGTTATTGTGAAAGAAGAACAGACTCTTTTCTGGATGGGCCGAATTGCCTAAAAAAGGACCGATTTTGCGAGAGGGGTCTCCCCCTGGCTTTTCTATTTTGATAACGTAAGCGCCTAGATCTGCTAAGAGCTTAGAGCAAAAGCTAGCCTTTTCATCAGCTAAATCCAATACTCGTATCCCTGACAAAAGCCCCTCTGTTTCTCCTTTAGCATTCAATCGCTGCCCCCATCACAATCAATGATATTACTGAACTACCTTCGCCTTGAAGGCGAGGAGTTTTGAAAGAAAGGTCGACTTAACTCGACCTAAAAATCCCCTCCCCCTTCGATATTTATATCACTTTCCTTCGTTCTCCAATTTGTCCAATAAAATGGTTCTGTTAAGACGGGCCCTTTCGTACTGAGGATTTAGATGAATCGCCTTTTCGTAATATTCTAAGGCCTTAGTCAATTCACCCTTTGTGAAGCATTCGTTCCCAAGGCTTTGAAAAATATCAGCAACCAGCTCGCTGTCACCCCATCTTGTTCTGGAAGCATCGTTTAGGTGTCCCTTGTAGTCAAACCCCTCTGGCAGAATATTTTCAATATCGATCAGAGACCCCTCCTTTTGCAGGAGGGTTAATACATGGGGTCCCATCCCAAAGGCATTTTCTAAATATAGTGCCTCTGCCACGATGCCCACTCTGCGGAGAAGACAATTATACAGGACTGTTAACCCCAGACAATTTCCCACTGTCTGGCTATCCTGGCTCAGTTGTGCATCGGTGACGTGATGCAATTTATAGGAACCG
>Ga0209427_10000840_pt1 | contig 33970 bp, 34 predicted proteins | sample DeeMarSWOR136_30_FD_187465 | JGI IMG/M metagenome (GOLD analysis project Ga0209427, IMG submission 187465) | Marine sediment microbial communities from White Oak River estuary, North Carolina - WOR-1-36_30 (SPAdes) (version 2) | ecosystem: Environmental > Aquatic > Marine > Intertidal zone >...
TACATCCTTTTCAAAAAAGGGAGGCCTGAAAAGAGGGGGAGTTTCGCTCCACTCAGATCCTTCCTTTCTTATGATTTCGTGACAGCAGATCATCTCAAGGAGATGCAGCCCCTCGAATCGAAAGGCGAAACGGCCAAGTGAATTCAATATCTTTATAGCAGACTGGGTCCCATGAAGAGATGGAGTAAGTGAAAAGCCGATGAGAAGATCGGGTGATAGGACAATGGGGATTTAGGAAACCATAAAAAACGCAAGGAGAAAAGATATGCGAATTGCCTATTTTGACTGTTTTTCCGGAGCCAGCGGAGACATGATCCTCGGATCCTTAATCGATTCAGGGCTGAACGCTCAGGGCTTAAGAGATTTGTTAAAAAAAATCCCAATCCCGAGCGTCCAGTTGAACGTCAAGAAAGTCCTTAAAAGAGGAATTTCCGCAACTCAGGTAAGGGTGACAGGGAAAAAAGAGAAGAAATCCTTTCGAACCTTACATGAAATGGTGAATCTCGTTGAAAAGAGCCGCTTGGATGAAGAGGTGAAGAGAAAAAGCAGGGAGGTATTTGAACGGATCGCCTCCGTTGAGTCAAAGATCCATCAAAAACCAATGAAAGAGATCCACTTCCATGAATTGAGTGGTTTGGATTCCATTGTGGATATTGTGGGGTCCATCTGGGGCTTTCATCAGATGGGGATCGATCGGCTTTATGTCTCCAGGGTCAACGTGGGATCAGGGTTTGTAAAATGTGAACATGGAATTCTTCCAGTCCCCGCACCTGCAACATTGGCTCTTATGAAAGGAAAACCCATCTACTCCTCGGGTGTGGAAAGGGAACTTCTCACCCCGACGGGTGCTGCCCTTCTCACCTCTTTGGGCTCCGAATTTGGCGGAATGCCCCCCATGAGGGTGGAGAAGGTTGGGCACGGTGCTGGAAGGGACGATCTCCCCCATCCAAACCTTCTCCGGCTGATCATCGGGACCGCCTTAGTACATTCAGGGATGGAAAAAGTGATGGTCATAGAGACAAATATCGATGACATGAACCCCCAATTCTATGACTATGTATTCGAAAACCTCTTGGCCATGGGAGTTATGGAAGTTTTTCTCACACCTATCTTGATGAAGAAAAGTCGGCCAGGAACTCTCCTTACGGTGATCTGTTCTCCTGAGAAAATAGCCTCTGTTACACAGTTTCTTCTGAAGGAAACGACAACCCTTGGCTTGAGATGGCACGAGGAGGAGAGGAATCGGGCGGAACGAGAAATCCTAACGCTTACGACGAGATATGGAAAGATCCGTTTCAAAATGGGTCGATGGGAAGGCAGTATGGTCAATCTTTCTCCCGAGTACGAGGACTGTAAACAGTTAGCACTAAAAAAGAGGGTTCCCCTGAAGGAGGTCTTTGAAGAAGCGAGGAAAGAGGCGACAACCTTTTTGAGAGGGCGGAAACCCCGCGATTAGTCAACGTTTTCATCGCCTCATCATCTCCTTGAAAACCATTGAGAGAGGTCTTATATTAAGGTCATAAGGAGGAAATGAGATATGAGAATTTTCAGATTCTTAATTATTTCTTCGATGTTACTTGCCGCTGCTTTCTTCCTGTCCTCTCCCGGTTGGGCCCAATCAAAAGAAGGGACAAATCCCCCTATAATTTCCCATAGCTTTGCCGTTGAAAAAGGGCAGTTTGGATATATCTGGAAGATCTATATTGAGGCCGAAGATCCTGATGGGGATATGTTGAGAATTGCTTCAGTTGTCCATCAGGTAGGCTATGGATCCTACCCAACGGATTGGACCTTCATCAAACCAAAATACAGCAAGTATTTTAAAGGATATCTTCAGTGGAATACCTCTAGCTCACGGACAGTCTACTTGAGGGAATGGACAGAAATTACCTTAAGCGTTTCCATCTTTGATCGAGCGGGGAATGAAAGCAATGTGGTCATTTTTCCTTTCACCTTCGAAACAGGTGTCAAAAACCCGTATGGATACACGTTGCCCCCTCCCTTTGATCAAGGAGGACTGCCAAGAATGGGGTACATCGCGATTAACCTCATTGAACCGACCATGACGGGGAATGGTTTGAGGCGTGACTAAAACCGCTGCTTTTTTAATTTAACCTTTGGAAAAGAGGCCCTTGTTCGTAAGGGCCTTTTTTATTTCTCTTGCTTTTCTCGTGAGGGAATGGTAAAAAAAGCTATCATCTCTTGCCAAAGGAGGAACGCCATGAGGAAAAATATTTCAAGGAGACACCTCATTATTCTTCTTTTGCCCGTTCTGCTGTTGAGCCTGGGATGGATGGGTTGTTCAACCTCAGTAGAGGAGAGGAAAGGGGAGCCGGGGACGGGTGAAGGGGGCCCGACCCGATATGGGGCGAAATACTACTCCTTCGAAGATGTCCTCGTTCCAGGAGAGTTAAAATATAGGCCGAAGGACTCTGTCATCTACGAGACCCCCCGATTCAAAATGGGCCGCATGTTTTTTACGAAATGGGGCCTCGATCCAGATTCGGTGATCGAGTTCTTCATGTATAACATGGAAAAGGATAACTGGAAGTTGGTGAACAGTTTTAGAGGGGAAGAGTCCATCCTGAATTTCTCAAAGCCTGACAAAACCTGCTCGATCAAGGTAACTGAAAACTGGCTGGGAAAAACAAAAGTTGAGATCCGAGTTGGAGCCTTGGGGGAAAAGCCGATGTAAGAGCCTTTTATGTTGCTCAAACGAGTTAAAAGAACCATTGACCACTTCCATTTATTAAATCAAGGCGATCGGTTAGTGGTGGGTGTTTCCGCGGGAGCGGATTCAATGGTTCTTCTCCATGTGTTAAATACCTACCGCCAAACTTTCAACCTTTCCCTTATCATCGCGTATGTCAACCACGGTTTAAGACCCAAAGAATCGGAAGAAGAAGCCGAGTTTGTTCAAAAGGAATGTGACCGCCTTCAACTCACCTTTGAATGCGGGACGTTCAACGTGAGGGAATTTCAGAATGTGAGTGGGTTCTCTGTGCAAGAGGCCGCCCGAAGACTCCGATTCCATTTCTTCAATCAACTCCTTCAGAAATATGAGGCTCAAAAGATTGCACTGGGGCACCATGCCGATGATCAGGTGGAGACAGTCCTCTTAAGGCTGATGAGGGGAGCAGGACTTCAAGGCCTGAAAGGGATCCTCCCCGTTCGGGAAGGAAGGGTGATTCGACCACTTCTTGAAGTATGGCGGCATGAAATTGAGACGTTCGCTTTTCAACATAGTATCCCTTTTCTTACCGACGCTTCAAATCTAAAAAAAGACTATCTTCGGAATCGGTTGCGTCTCCACCTGATTCCTCTCCTAGAGAAAGAGTATCAACCCAATGTTAAACAGGTTCTTCTGAGAACTTCGGCTATCCTCAGGGAGGAGAATGATTATCTGGAGAGGGAGGCAGAGAAAGTCTATCGAAATATGGTAGGTGCAGAAGGAGAAGCCCGTACCTTTCAATACGCGGCCTACCGATCCCTTCACCCGGCTCTCCAATGGAGGGTCCTTCAGAAGACCCTGGGAGACCTTTATGGTGAGGAGAGAGAGGACTTAGAGGTTCCTCAAATTTTCAAAAAATTGCAGCAATCCTCTCCAAGCTTTCAACTGGAACTCCCCCTCGGAATCTGCATGGAAAAAAGATACAACACGGTTCACTTAGTAAGAAAGAGGGTTGAGGCCATCCCGCCGTTTGAAATAGAACTCAACTCGCCTGGACGGACTATCATCAAAGAGATCAGAAGGGAAGTGGTGATTGAAGAGATGAGCGTCAAGGAGCAAGATCTCATTCCCAAAACATCTCCTGACACAGCCTTTTTGGATTATCAAGCCCTCCAATTTCCATTAAGAATCCGAAATTTCAGGCCGGGAGACCGATTTCAGCCTTTGGGAGTGAAGGGAAATCAAAAATTGAAAGAGTTTTTTATTGATCATAAGGTCCCAAGGTTTGAAAGACCGAGGATCCCGTTGCTCATTTCTGGAGAAAAGATTGTCTGGGTCATCGGCTACAGAATTGATGAATGTGCCCGGATTGGTAATAAGACTAAAAAGATTTTGAAGGTTAAGGTCCTGTAGAAAAAACTCACCTCTTTTACGCATGGTTTGATGTTTTGGTAATTTTCCCTGCCTTTGTTGACCCTTCGATTCTATCCAATGACTGCCCTGAGAATTAGAATCGAGTGAGTTCAGGGCCACCCCACAGCATGATCTCCGGGCTAAACGCTGAAGGAAAGCCAAGGGGGTTGACATTCAAAGAAAAGGTAGGTTAAGTTTAAACAATTCCTATAGAAAAAGTAGAGTTTTGTAACCGGTGAAAATTTCAACAAAAATAAGGTATGGAGCAAGGGCAATGTTGGAACTTGCCTGCCATTACGGGGAAGGTCCAATTGACTTAAAAGAGATTGCTAAAAGAGAGAGTATATCTGTAAAATACCTCGAACAAGTCATCGTTCCGCTTCGGACCGCTGGCCTGGTTAAATCGGCCCGTGGTTCCAAAGGGGGTTATTCTCTAGCGAAACACCCCTCGGAAATCCATTTAAAGGATCTGGTTGAAATTCTGGATGGTCCATTGAACTTGATGGAATGTCTGAACGATCCGAAAGCCTGTCAGAAAGTTCCATACTGCGTTACCAGAGACATATGGAAAGAAGTCTCAGAAGCGATCAATGGCATTTTCTATTCCGTGACTTTAGAGGATATGGTGAATCGAAAAAAAGAAAAAGAAAGCCGTTTTCCATCGATGTACCAGATATGATTTCGAACAGATTTATCGCTATGCGCAGAGCGCTAAGCGCATGGCGTTTTTTCTTAAGGGGATAAGAGATGGCAAGAATAGCCAGTTTCATTTCCGATTTGATTGGGAAAACACCTTTATTAAGGTTCAATCATATCACAAAAGATTGTAAGGCAGAGGTTGTAGCAAAGCTGGAGTCCTTCAACCCATGCGGAAGCATCAAAGACCGGATCGGCGCCTCGATGATCGAGGCTGCGGAAAAGGCAGGATTGATCAATAAAGATACGATTATTTTAGAACCCACGAGTGGGAATACCGGCATTGCTCTTGCTTTCATCTGTGCGGCTAAAGGTTACCCTTTGGTGTTGACCATGCCGGATACGATGTCTGTGGAACGGATCCATCTACTCCAAATGTTCGGGGCAGAGGTGATTCTGACATCTGGCCATGAAGGAATGACAGGTTCGGTGAGAAGGGCAGAGGAGATGGCTGCCCAGGACTCCCGATACTTTATTCCTCAGCAGTTTAAGAATCCGGCCAATCCGGAAATCCACAAGCAAACAACTGCTCGTGAAATCTGGGAAGACACGGATGGAAAGATCGATATTTTGGTAGCAGGCGTAGGTACAGGAGGTACCATTACAGGAGTGTCCGAGGTGATGAAGCGGAAAAAACCGACATTCAAGGCCATTGCGGTAGAACCCGAGAATTCGTCTGTTCTTTCGGGAGGAAGAGGGGGTCCGCATAAAATACAAGGAATTGGTGCTGGGTTTATTCCAGCGGTGCTACGGATGGATTTGGTGGATGAGGTGATCAAGGTGTCCGATAAAGATGCAGGTCTCTTTACAAGGAGATTGGCCAGAGAAGAGGGAATCCTGGCGGGGATTTCGTCTGGTGCAGCCGCATGGGCAGCTATTGAGGTGGCCAAAAGGGAAGAGAACAGTGGAAAGATGGTTGTTGTCATCCTCCCCGATACCGGAGAGCGATATCTCAGCACGTGGCTTTTTAATGAGCTGAAACAACAATAGAAATTCCAATATCCAAATTCCAAATCCCAAATAAATTTCAATATCCAATGACCGAAGCGTTTGGGTATTGAAACTTGGATATTATTTGGATATTGGTGCTTGTAGATTGGTTATTGATGCTTCAGTAGAGGGGGTGGTGATTGTGATATGGATCATGGATCACCCCGGAAGGGGAACTAATTGAATTTGAGATTTCAGATTTAAGATTTAAGATTGAGTAAATCTGCAATCCCTGCCTACCGGCAGGCAGGTACAATCTGAAATCTAAAATAAAGATAGGGAGGTAAACGATGGCGAAAACCATTGAAGAGATAAATGAGAAGATTAAGAAAGGTAAGGCGGTTGTCTTAACGGCCGAAGAGATCATTGATTATGCTGCTGAAAAGGGAGTTAGAAAGGCGGCTCAGGAAGTGGATGTGGTGACCACAGGCACCTTTGGTCCCATGTGTTCATCCGGAGCCTATTTTAACGTGGGGCACACGAAACCCCGGATCAAACTCGGGGGAGGAAAAATCTACCTCAATGATGTTCCAGTCTACGCAGGTTTTGCAGCTGTTGATTTCTTCTTAGGAGCGACGGCCATGCCGGAGGACGATCCCAGGAATAAAATCTTTCCTGGGAAATTTTCTTATGGCGGGGCCTATATTTTGGAGGAACTGGTAGCGGGCAAGGATGTGAGGCTTACCGCCACTGCTTACGGAACCGATTGCTACCCTAGAAAGAGTTTAGAAACTTACATCTCTTTGAAGGAGATGAATGAGGCCGTCCTCTTTGACATGAGAAATGCGTATCAGAATTACAATGTGGCAGTCAACCTGTCGGATCGAGTGATCTACACTTATATGGGGGTTCTCCAGCCGAAATTGGGCAATGCCAATTACTGCAGTGCAGGCCAATTGAGTCCTCTCATGAATGATCCTCTCTACAAAACCATTGGGGTAGGAACTCGAATCTTCTTGGGGGGCGGAATCGGATATGTGGTGGGAAATGGCACGCAGCACAATCCCAACGTGCCAAGGACAGAGGGAGGAGTTCCTAAAACATCAGCCGGAACACTTTCTGTCACCGGAGATTTGAAGACGATGAGCGCAAAATGGCTCAGAGGGACTTCCTTCACTGGTTATGGGGTGACCCTTACCGTTGGGATCGGTGTCCCTATTCCTATCTTAGATGAGGAAATTCTTAAATATACCATGGTTCGGGATCAAGAGATCTGGGCCCAGGTTGTGGATTATAGTGAGGCCTATCCTCAATTTATCCCCGGGAGCTTAGGAGAGGTCAATTACGGCCAGTTGAAGAGCGGAAAGATTACAGTGAAGGGAAAGGAGATCCCCACTGCGGGTCTCTCCAGTTATCTCAAGGCTAGGGAGGTTGCCCAGGTTCTGAAAGAGTGGATTGAGAAAGGGAAGTTTATTTTGACCATACCTGTTGAATCCATTCCCTCGGTAGATTCAGGGGTTGTCTTCAAGCCGTTAAAAGAAAGACCAGTAAAAAAGAAATGAAAATTGCAAATTGTAAATTGCAAATTTCAAATTGAAAAAATCAAAAATTCAAAATGTGAAATTTGAAATTAATGAAGGGGGTTCTTATGCAGAAAAAGAGACTGGTGCTCAACTATCCTCCTCATATCGTCGAACAACCCGTGATCTCCAAGTTGGTCAAAGATTTCGACCTGACTGTGAACATATTAAGAGCCCGGATCACACCTAAGGAGGAGGGGAGACTCGTTTTAGAAATTACTGGGAAGAGGCAAGCGTTGGAAGCAGGGATCAGTTATGTGAAAGAGATTGGAGTGGAAATCCAACCCCTGGCCCAGGACGTCAAGTGGCACGAAGATCGGTGCACCCATTGCACCGCTTGCATCTCGATCTGCCCACCCAAAGCGCTGGATGTTGACAGGAAAACGATGGAGGTCTCTTTCAATCGGGACAAGTGCATTGCCTGTGAACTTTGCATTCCGGTATGTCCCTACCAGGCGATGGAGATTTTGTTTTAAGCTTTCCCTCCTCCCTGCCTACCGGCAGGCAGGCCACCCCTCTCCCGCAAGGAGACTGTGTCGTAACCGCAGGGGAAGGGGAGAGGCAGTCAAAATGTCGGTTTTTTTATATTGCGACACAGCCAAAAGGGGGAGAGGGAGGAGAGAGGGGGATTCAGTAAAGGAAGTGATAAATGAAAAAGAGGGTGGTCGTTGCCATGAGTGGTGGTGTTGATTCAAGCACCACGGCCTGGCTTCTCAAGGAGATGGGCTATGAAGTGATTGGAGCGACGATGTGCATCGGAACGACAGATCAGACTCCATCTGGCGCAAGGCGATGTTGTGGCCTTGTCGATATCGAAGATGCCAGGCGTGTTGCCCTTCAACTGGGAGTCCCTTTTCATGTCTTCCATCTCAGAGACGAGTTTGAGAAGGAGATTATTGACTATTTCTGCGATGAATATACGAAAGGAAGGACGCCAAATCCTTGTATTCTTTGTAACGAAAGAGTGAAGTTCGGATCCTTTCTGAAGAAGGCTCTGGATCTGGGGGGAGATTATATAGCAACCGGCCATTACGTCCGACTGGAATTCAATGAGAGCATGGGGGAGTTTTTTTTGAAGAAGGGAGTAGACCGGAGGAAAGATCAATCCTATGTCCTCTTTTCCCTCACTCAGGATCAACTCCGCCACAGCCTTTTCCCCTTAGGAGAATATCGAAAGGAGGAGATCAGGCAGCAAGCTTTCCATCTTGGCCTCCGGGTTCATGACAAACCCGAGAGTCAGGAGGTCTGTTTCATTCACGATACTTCCTACCATTCCTTTTTGCAGGAAAGGTTGGGGTGTTCGATTGAACCTGGTCCTATCATCGATCAGCAGGGGAACGTTTTGGGCAGACATAAAGGATTACCCTTCTACACCATTGGACAGAGAAGGGGGCTTCGCCTAGCAAAAGGCAAACCTCTTTATGTCATCGGGATTGATCGATTCAGGAATGCCCTGATTGTAGGAGAAGAGAAGGAGGTTTACGCTGACACCTTTACTGTCAATTCCGTGAGCTGGGTAAACTCGCGGGAGATGCGTCCATCTTTCTCAGCACAGGTGAAGATTCGATATAACCATCCGGGCTCGGAGGCTCTCCTCACTCCGAGAGGGAAAGACGAGTGGCAGGTGAGATTCAACATACCCCAAAAGGCCATCACTCCGGGTCAGGCGGCGGTTTTCTATGAGGGAGACAGAGTCCGGGGTGGAGGGTGGATTGAAGAGGTGATAAGAAGTTCGGAGTTGGGAGTTCGGAGCTCGGAGTCCAAAAACTGAATTACGAATTTTAAAAATCAAAGTATGGGGTTAAAATTAAGTGGTATGGACAAGTCAGTTGAAGAGAAGACCGCTCGCCTCAAAGAGATCTTCCGATCCATGGGGAAAGTGCTCGTGGCCTATTCAGGAGGGGTGGACAGCACCCTTCTTCTAAGGGTGGCCCACGAGAGTCTTGGAGGAGGACATGTCCTTGCGGTCACAGCCCTGTCCCCTCTTTACCCTGATAGGGAATTGGCAGCAGCCAAGAGGATGGCCTTGGAAATGGGTTTGAAGCATATCCTGATTGAGTCGAATGAATTGGAGATCGAAGGATTTTCAAGAAATCCTTCGAATCGTTGCTATCTTTGCAAAAAAGAACTGTTCGAGGAGATGCAGAACATAGCGCGGAAGGAAGGGATTCCATACATCGTTGAGGGTTCAACCCTCGACGACGAGAGAGATCATCGACCAGGGAAGAAGGCAATTCAAGAGCTAAGAATTCGCAGTCCCCTCCAGGAAGCCAGGTTCACGAAGGGGGATGTCAGGGAATTATCCAGGGCGTTGGGTCTCTCCACTTGGGATAAACCCTCCTTTGCATGCCTCGCCTCACGGTTTCCATACGGTGAGGAGATTACTCCAGAAGGGTTGAAGATGGTCGACGAGGCTGAGAATTTTCTCATTAGCCTTGGATTTAAGCAAGTTCGAGTTCGGCACTATCAGAACTTGGCTAGGATTGAAGTCTATCCCGAAGAAATCAGCCGATTGATGAATGGTTCTCTGAGGGAGAAAATTGTGGATCGTTTAAAGAAGATTGGTTATCACTATGTCACTTTAGATCTTCAAGGGTTCCGTTCGGGGTCTATGAACGAGGTCTTATGAAAGCGATTGCTCTCTTGTCCGGGGGGCTTGACAGCACCCTGGCAGCCAGGATTGTCAAAGACCTTGGAATTGAACTGGAAGCGCTGAACTTCTTAACGGTTTTCTGCACCTGTACAAACCGGGGGGAGACCTGTTTAGCCTCCCAGAAAGCGGTCGATGTTCTGGGCATCCCTTTGAAAGTGATGAACGTTTCTGAGGAGTACCTCGATGTGGTAAAACATCCTACGCACGGGTACGGAAGTAATATGAACCCCTGCATTGACTGCCGGATCTTCATGATGAAGAAAGCGAAGGCTCATATGGAAGAGGTGGGGGCTTCTTTTATTGTTACGGGTGAGGTCTTGGGAGAGAGGCCGATGTCCCAGCGCCGGGATGCCATGCGCCTCATCGAGAGGGAGGCTGGACTGGATGGCTTAATCCTTCGCCCTCTTTCTGCGAAACTTATGGCTGTCTCCATCCCTGAAAAGGAAGGTTGGGTGGACCGGGAAAAGATGCTCAAGATCCAGGGGCGTTCAAGGAAGCCCCAGATCCAATTGGCAAACCATTTTGGTATTCATGATTATCCTTGTCCTGCCGGGGGCTGCCTTCTGACAGATCCAGGATTTTCAAAGCGGATCAGAGATCTGATCCACCATCATTCCGATTTCTCCCTGAACGATGTCCATCTCTTGAAGATAGGGAGGCACTTCCGACTTTCCCCTAAATTGAAACTCGTGGTGGGAAGAAACGAGGAGGAGAATCAAAAGATCCAGACCTTCTTGCAAGAAGGGGATATCGTGCTTAAACTCTTGCGCTTGCCTGGCCCACTCTCTCTGCTTCGAGGGGAAGGCGGAGAGAGAGAGATTGAGAAGGCTGCAGCCATTGCGGTCCGTTACAGTAAGGCGAGGGATCTCCAGAAAGTGGAAATGACTTATAAAAAGAGAAAAGGAGACGGGGAGCGCACTCTCTCTGTGTCACCTTTATCTGAAAAGGAGATCGAGGAGTTGATGATCAATTAATAGACTATCCAGATCAGAGGTTCAGCCCTGAACCACATAGGGTTCAGGGCTTAGTCCTGCACCTTATATGGTGCGGGACAGGGGGAGAAAGGAAGTCTTGAAAGATGAAGAGATGTCCGAAGTGCCAAACGAAGAATGAGGATTCAAGTAATTTTTGTAAACAATGTGGGTCCGAATTATCCAGTTCGTCCTTCGAGGATAAGAAAGAGAAGGTGTTAGGTGAACAGAAGAAGAAGTTTCCCTGGATGTTTGTCTCTCTCATCGTTGTTGCTTTTGTGTTGGGAGGGGTCGCCTACTGGCTTATCGCAGGAAGTTCATCCACCCAATCTAAGATTCCATCTCAGAAAGTAACGGGAAGGGTAGACTATACTGGCCAGACGATTCCTATGGTCGATGTTCAGGTAAAGGTGGAGAATGGAAAGATATCGATCCCTCTCGAAGTGGTGATAGAGAAGAAATTAGTTCGATTCGAATATGTGGGCCAGGGGCTGAAAATTCCCCTCCTTTCCTACATTACCCTAGGGGGAAGGGTGGTGACAGCGATCAGTATGTGCGAACCCTGCCGATCCACGCGTTTTCATATCAAGGACAAGGCCATGGTGTGCAACGCCTGTTACACCGAGTGGAATTTAGAGGACCTCAAAGGGATAAAAGGCGGCTGCCTCAATTACCCCCCTGAGGTCATCCCAAACACCGTGGAGAAGGGCAGGGTTTTGATCGATGAAAAAGTGGTGGTGAACTGGAAACCAAGGGTGTAGTGGGATAGAAACAATGGAGAATGAACAGTGAACAATGGACGATGGACAATGAAAGAAAAGAGAAAAAGAATAAACGATGAACCATGAAACAATGAACGATAAACGATATTGTGAGGGTCAAAGTGAGAAACAAGATTCAAAAAATTGGAGAGAAAGTTCTCAGCGGACGATCTGCGACTGTGAAAGACATCCTTCCTCTCTTAGAGGCAAAGGGTCCTGACATCGTGGAACTGGCGGCCGTTGCCAACCGGGTCAGAGTGGCGTTTACCGGCAACCAGATAGATCTATGTTCTCTGCTCAATGCTAAATCAGGACGGTGTCCAGAAGATTGCGCCTTCTGCGCCCAGTCAGCTCATTATAAATCGGAGGCTCCCACCTATCCCCTCATGGATCCTGGACAAATGGTGAAAGAGGCCAAGGAAGCCCAGACGAGAGGAACAGGCCGTTTCTGTCTTATCAGTAGCGGGCGTCAACTGAATGACAAAGAGTTTGAGACTGTCCTGGATGCCCTGGGTCGCATCAGAAAAGAGACAGAGCTCGCCCTCGATTGTTCTTTTGGTACCCTGACCAGGGAAAGGGCAGAGGCCTTAAAGAGCGTGGGAGTGACCCGGTACAACCATAATCTTGAAACGGCAGAATCTCACTTCTTACAGGTATGCACCACCCATTCCTTTCAAGACCGTGTGCGTACCATCGAAATTTTAAAGGACCAGGGATTCTCCATCTGCTGTGGCGGCATTATTGGACTGGGAGAGTCGGCTCAACAGAGGCTGGAGTTGGCCTTTTCCCTGAGGGAATTGGGGGTCGATTGCATTCCTCTTAATATCCTCAATCCGAGACCAGGAACCCCTTTGGAAGATTCAAACCCTATTCCTCCGATGGAGATCATCAAGACCATCGCTCTGTTTCGTCTCATCTTGCCGAGGGGAACCCTCAAAATCGCGGGAGGAAGGGAGGTCAATCTGAGAGATTTACAATCCCTCGCTTTGGTCGCGGGTGCGAATGGATTGATTGTCGGAAATTATCTCACCACTCCTGGTCGAAGCGCTGAGGACGACTTGACCATGATCAGGGATCTTGGGTTTGAAGTTAAAGGAGACTCATGAGACTTAAAGACATTTCTATCAGCAATCTTCGAAGACGGAAAGGGAAGGTTTTCTTTCTCGTCCTCGGTCTCACCATCGGGATCACCACCGTGGTTACGCTCATCTCCATCACGCGGATGATGAACGAGGATATCTCCAATAAATTGGACGAATTTGGAGCCAATATTGTCATCCTACCTCGTTCCGATGATCTCTCACTCTCTTACGGGGGGATGAATGTAGGAGGAGTGGCTTTCGATACTCAAACCTTGAAGGATTCCGATGTTCCAAAAATTCGGCAAATCGAGGTGCGGGAAAATATCAGCACTGTTTCACCCAAACTTCTTGGCGTGATAGAGGTTGAGGGGAGAAATGTCCTCCTCATGGGTGTTCGTTTTTCGGAGGAGGTGAGACTGAAGAAGTGGTGGAAGATACATGGAGCTGTTCCCAAGAGTCAGGACGAAGTCCTACTCGGAAACGAGGTGGCGGTTAAGCTTTTCAAAAACACCAATGACATGTTAACGATCAGTGGGAAAAAGGTGAAGATTACAGCCGTTCTGGATGAGACCGGATCCCAGGACGACTATGTCATCTTCGGAGATCTTACGTTTGTCCAAAGTTTGATCAAGAAGCCTGGTGCCTTGAGTCTGATCGAGGTCTCGGCGTTTTGCAATACCTGCCCGATCGAAGAGATCGTGCGGCAGATCTCAAACGAGTTGCCCCATGCCAAAGTGACAGCCATTAAACAGACACTCCAGACGAAGATGGAGGCATTAGACCATTTTAAGAAGTTTTCCATCGGTATCTCGATCATCGTTCTTCTCATTGGCGGGTTGATCGTCTTCACCAATATGATGGCCTCGGTGAATGAGAGAAAGAGGGAAATCGGTATTTTTAGAGCCATCGGTTTCAGGAAATCCCATGTGATCCGGATCATCTTCTTGGAGGCCCTCATCATCGGCTTGATTTCTGGAATCATGGGATACTTGCTCGGTTTGGGAGGATCCCAGCTGATCGGTCCCATCATCACAGGGATGAAGGGAGGAAGGATACATATCGATCCCGTTTTAGCCATAGGGGTCATATTCCTTTCTGCAATCATTGGAATTCTTTCCAGCGCCTATCCAGCGCTCCACGCATCAAAAATGGATCCTACAGAGGCGTTGAGAGCGCTGTAAAAGGCAAAGGGCATAGCGCATAGGGTTATAGCCTTTAAACAAAGTAGCCGCAGGCTTGAGCCTGCGAGATCGAGTGACATGAGTTTAATAGAGATAAATAGACTGAACAAGAGTTATGAGAGCGGGGAGGAATGCGTCCTGGCACTCGTCGATGTGGACCTCCAGATTGAAAGAGGAGAATTCATCTCCATCATGGGCCCCTCTGGCTCAGGGAAATCGACTCTGTTGACCATTTTGGGAGGGCTCAACCATCCGACCCAAGGAAAGGTGGTGGTGGATGAGATTCCGATTTATCAACTTCCTCTGGAGAGGCTGGCCGATTTTAGGAGAGAGTATCTGGGTTTTATCTTTCAATCCTTCCAGCTCATTCCTTACCTGACCGTGGTTGAGAACGTGATGCTACCTCTCTCCATTACGGGAAGGTCGAATCGGGAGCAGGTTCACATGGCCGAAGGGATTTTGGAGAGGATGGGCCTGAAGGGAAAAGAAAAGAGGCTTCCGGACCAGCTCTCAGGCGGAGAGCAGGAGAGGGTGGCCATTGCAAGGGCCTTGGTCAATTCGCCACCCATTCTTCTGGCCGACGAACCCACAGGGAACTTAGATTCGAAAACAGGCAAAGAGATCATAGATCTCTTTAAATCCCTCAATGAAGAGGGTCAAACGATCATCATGGTGACCCACAATCCTGAGAACGCGGTTTTCTCCTCCCGCACCATCCAACTCCTCGATGGGAAGATTGTGGATGGTATTTAATCGAGACTCATTCAAATGTCACTTTGAATAGACCGAAGAGCCCGGAAGGAAGAGCTACCTCCTCTTTGCTTTCTCCAGAGTCAGAATGCTTCATTGGAATCTGTCATTCTGAAGGAGCGAGACCAATGAAGAATCTAACCTCTTCGGCGGGTGTAGATGGTGCGGTAGCGATCGGGGGAAGAGGTGATGCAGATAGTGCATTCCTCAGACGAGGGATCGACGGGCTCCACAAGGACCTCAAATCCAAGCTCCTTGTATTGCTCGGCCATCTCCGAGAGGCGGGGTTCGTCGATGGTAAAGCGTTTTTCCCAACCTTCTTTGTGAAGTTCTTCTTCTCGGGTCATTTGGGGTTCCTTACTCACCCTCACCCCCTCCCTCTCCCAACAAGGGAGAGGGAGAAGCTATGAGCTCTCCTGTCAATGGAGAGGGGAATAGGGGGATTAAGTTCTTCTTCTAGGGTCATCCTTGAACACATCAATTGTCAATGGTCAATAATCAATCGTCATTGATCATTGGTAACTGCCAATTGGTCATTGATTTTTAGAAGACTTCTTCCACCCATCGGAATGAGAGATTGCTCGTGGTTCGCAAACTGCCACGCAGGGCGTCGGCTGTCCACCATAACCTGGCTTGCAAGGAGCACAACTGTACCTGACCTTCTTGCGCTCCTCATGCTCCACGAATGCCACCAGTGCTTCACGAAAGATGTCAATCTCATCCGGTCCTATTTCAAGGATCTTTGTCGGACAGACCTCACCACACTTCCCGCATCCATTGCACCTATCCGTATCGATGACGATGTACCAGTCGCCCGCCCCATCCTTAAACCCATAGTTTGAGATCATATCTTCTCGAATTATTAATAACCAGACTCCAAACACCAAATAAATTCGAATTACCAAGCACCAATTCCTTATACAAATTTGAAAAATTGGAATTTGGTGATTATTTGGTTATTGATTTTTGGTCATTGGTTATTTGTCTTATGCTTTACGGGCACTCTTCGCCTTACCCATGTTAAGGAGTACATTCCCCAAAAGGGCTGCTCCAATGGCGCCTGCGAGCTGGGTATCGAAAGGAATATTCTTGTTGCGATACTGCTTATTATACCAGACCCGCTCGGCGGTTTTAATGCCCAATTCCTTCTCGAGCCTCTTCACAACGCCTTCGTTCTTAGCGATGCCACCCGTGATGACGAACTTTTCCTTGACGCCCAGACGATTGAGGAGCTCCATGATCCGGTGAGCCATGGCTGAGCAATAGGCTGCCATAATCTCATTTTCAGGCATCCCTGACTCCAGCAAACCGACGACTTCGCTCTTGGCAAATACGACACAGGTGCTGCTGATCATCGGAGGTTCTTTTGGGATCTTAAAAGAGCGGGGCCCGATCTCCCAGACGGGAACTCCGATGAAGTCGGCAAAGACCTCCATCCCACGGCCGGTACCGGCAGCACACTTGTCGTTCATCATAAAGTTGAGAACATTTCCTCGATCATCTACGTTGATCGCTTTACAGTCCTGCCCTCCCATATCCATGACCGTCCTGACTTCCGGACCATACATGAAGTTCGCTCCACGGGCATGGCAGGAGATCTCGGTAATGGATTGCTGGGCCATGGGCACATTGACCCGTCCATATCCCGTGCCAATACAGTAATCTATATTCTCAACCTTCAAATCGGTCTTTCCCAGGGCAAAATTCATGCCTGTCCAGGCACTGGTCGGACTGTCCGAACCGGTTCGCGTGTTGCCATAGGCATAAAACTCACCGTCAACCATGATGGCCGCTTGGGTGCTTACAGACCCGACATCCACCCCAGCTGTGACCACCTTACCTTTTTTCCAATCTATATCCGGGTTGACCCAATTCGCTTCAGGCCATCTCCAAAATTCCTGAAGTTTTGCTTCCTGAGCCATTATTAACTACTTCCTTTTTCAGGCAATTGAGTTGTCTTAAACAATTAACCTTTTCCTTCTGAGGCAGTTTCCCTTTACACGACCTTTGCTTTGACTTCTGCGATCATGAGCCCGGCGAGGGCGGTTTCGGCTGCCCCAAGAGCACCGATATAATCGGGGTTCTCTGGAACAATGACATCCATATCGAATTCCTTCTTAAGAGAATCGATGAACCCGGCGTTTCTTGCCATACCACCGACCATCACAACATCCTTTTCCAGTCCGATGGTACGTGCGACGGAGGCAATTCTTCCTGCAATGGCGTTCATGACAGCCCGGGCAATATCTGGCTTTGGCGTTTTTTGATGAATCAGGGAGACCACCTCGGACTCTCCGAAGACTGCACACTGTGCGTTCATCGGAATCGACCGGGTGGAGTTAAGGGCAATCTTGGCCAATTCCTCCACAGAGACTTCCAGGGCTCTGGACATGGCTTCCACGAAGGTTCCGGTCCCAGCGGCGCACTTCTCGTTAATGGCGAAATCCAAAACCCTTCCGTCAGGACTCACTTTGATCACCCGGCTTTCTTCTGCTCCCACATCAATGACAGTCCTTGCTGTAGGAATGAGCTTATTGACGCCCCGAGCATCAGCAGTGGCATCGGGGATGGAACCGCTCGCAAAGGCCACGCGTTTGGCTGCACTACCGGTTGCCACCACGCATTCAACATCTTTTCTGGTTAGGCCCACCTTTTTGAGAACCTCATCGTAGCGTTGCTCTACTGCGTCTGCTTTCTTTATTCCCGTAGGTCCCGCTATCTTTCCAAGTATCTGGCCATCTTTCTTGATTACAATATAGAGATTTTTACCCCCTACGTCTATTCCTGCAACGATCATGATTGACCTCTTTTGTGCATACCACCTATCCAAATCTTTAAAAGAGAGGTAAAAGGTTGTCAAGAATAAAATACGAGCAGGGTATCTGTTGATAACTTATTATAATTCCAAATTTTTTTGAATTCTTGTCTGCTCCCACGTATGCCGAGCCACTTGGCATAGGATAGCCTTTCAGAAAAAGGTTTCCTCGATTGACATTCGAAATCAGGCTATCGAGAAAAAGTTTGACAAATCAAGATGAGGAAAGTTATATTTGATCAAGCCATGAAGGCAGAGAGGTCCGCAGACCTCGCGCCTCATGGTTTTTTTTTGCCCAGAAAAGGGGTTACTTACGATGAAATCCGTCTCAGACTCAAAGAGGGTAATTTCAGTGGCTCCCATCGGTGTCATCCATACTCCACTCAAACGAATGAAAGACTGTCCATTTCAGGGGGCAAGGACCGCAACAGTTGGAGAAATTTTGTTAAAAAAGCGATTCCTCCCGGCACTAAAGGATCTGGATGGAGTCAGCCATCTCTATGTTCTGACCTTCATGCACTCTGCAAACCGGAGAAGGCTGCAGACGGTTACTCCCTACGGTCCAGAGATCCATGGAACCTTTGCCACCCGTAGCCCTCATCGCCCCAATCCGATTGGATTGACTGTGGTGAGACTTCTCAAAATCGATGGGTGCAGACTTCGTGTCAGGGGAGTGGACTATTTAGATGGCACCCCTGTCATCGACATCAAGCCCTATCATCCCCGCATCGATGCTTTCCCCCGAGCCGTGGTTGGATGGTATGAGAAGGTAAGGAAAAAAGCAAAGAGAAAAACCGATCGATCAGTTTCAAAGCTCGTTAAGTAAGTGTCCGGAAAAAATCTTCGGGGGTGTTGTCATGATAAAAATAACAGAGTTAAGGGGAATATTTTTTATTTTACTTTTAATGCTCTTTGGCCTACAGACTCCAGCTTCAGCCCAGACGACTGAAATGCGCATTGCCGACAGCAAGGGCGATTGGGGATATCCCAACCCTTACCGGCACTACCCCCGGGGTCCGGGGTACGTCCGTATGAGCTGGGTTTTTGATACACTGGTCTGGAAGGATTCAAATGGGTACATTCCTGCTTTGGCCAGTTTCTGGTCCTTTGACCCCAAAAAGCTGGCCTTTATTTTTGAATTGAATGCCATGGCCAAATGGCATGACGGGAAGCCCCTGACTTCTGAAGATGTGGTTTTCACTATCGGGTATTTTAAGAAACATCCCTATCGTTGGATTACGGTTGATGACGTGAGCCGGGTGGAGGCCGAAGGTACGCACAGAGTGGTCATCCATTTGTCAAAACCGTACTCGCCATTTTTATCTGATATCGGCGGGACCATGCCGATCCTCCCGAGACGTATCTGGGAATCTGTGGATCGACCAGAGTCATACGACAACCCCAAAGCTTACATTGGCTCTGGTCCCTACCAGTTCAGGGATTTCAACAAGGTCCAGGGCAGTTATCTCTACGAAGCCTTTGTGGATTATTACCAAGGGCAGCCCAAGGCCGACCGGCTCGTCTACGTCCGTTCGGGAAAACCTCTTGTGTCGCTGGCAAACGGGGAAGTGGACCTGGCCAGTATCCAGCCCGATATGGCCGAGCCACTTAAGCAAAAGGGGATGGTGATCATCAAGGATGAGAAAGGTTGGAACAAGAAGCTTATGATCAACCACAGAAAGCCTCCTTTCAACGACAAGCGTTTTCGCCAGGCCCTGGCGCATATCATTGATCAACAGGAAATCGTCGAGAAGTCACATCGGGGGTTTGCCACCCCCGCGTCCTATGGCCTGCTCTCGATCGACCACGAGATGTATAACCCGAAAACGGCAACTTACCTGCATGATGCGGAAAAGGCTCGCGGGATCATCGAATCCATGGGGTATCAAAGAGGTCCAGACGGTCGTTACCTTCGAGACGGTCGTCCATTGAAAATTGAACTGCTCGCTTCGACGATCACGGTAGGCGGGCAGAGCGCGGCGGATCGGGACGGGGAGGTGATCAAAAAGCAGCTGGAAGCTGTTGGCATACAGGTGGATCTAGTGAACATGGAACAAGCTACGACTGACAGCAGAGTGAAGAACTGGGAATTTGATCTCGCCGTTTCAGGTCACGGTGGGATTTGCGGCGACCCGAGAATTTTAAACGAAATGATTTCTTCTCATTACGGTGCAGGCTCGGTCAACAGTGCCCGTTATGATGCCAACCCGGCCCTCAACCGGCTTTTGGAAGATCAGATGATCGAAATGGATGAGAAAAAGAGGAAGGCCATCGTTTATCGGATTCAGGAAGTTTACGCCGAGGACCTACCGGCCCTTTCTCTGTATTACCCGGATTCCATGGCTGCTTACAATCCAAAGAAGGGAATCGTCTGGTATTTCACCAAAGGTGGCATCAGCAAAGGAATTCCCATTCCTCAGAATAAGATGTCCCTTGTGAGATAATCCGTTCCGGGAAAGCTCGGTTTATGATCAAGCCGCCAAACCGTTGTGCGAGCACAAGGGCACAGAAAGACCTCTTCGGTCAGCTGGGTCTACACTGTCTTGATGGCGGGGAGTTTTGTCTGGTAGCATAAGGGACAGCCAGAGGGGATTTAAATGCAATGGTCTCGTATGAAGGTTTTTTCAAGAAGGAACGGAACGGTTTCGGCCTACATCCTGGCGGCCCTCATCATGATCTATCTGAGTTACAGCCTGCCGGCTTTTCTCCCCGGCGATTTTGTAACCGCCATGTATTCGAGTTCCCATGTCACGCTGACCGCAGATCAGGAAGCACAGATCAGGGCTTTTTACAATCAGCGGGAGGGTTTCATCCGGTACCTGGGGAATCTGTTCACGTTGAACTGGGGATATTCCTATGCTTTCTTAACCCCAATTTCGGACTTGATCCTGCATGCCCTTCCATGGACCCTATTGCTTGTGGGAATCGCGCATATGATTTCCATGGTTTTGGGTTTTATAGCTGGCGTGGAGGTGGCCTGGCGTCGAGGCGGTTACTGGGAGAAGATCGGGGTTGGATCCATGACCATCATGGAAGGAGTGCCTGAAATCGGCAGCGGTGTGATTCTGCTTTTAATCTTTGCACTCTATCTCGGATGGTTCCCGGCATCTGGGGCTGAGACGGCATATGCTAGGCACTCTGCAGGAGAGTGGGCCTGGGATCTTTTACGCCACCTCACGTTGCCTCTCTCCACACTCATTCTGGCCTATTTCCCCGGTAACTTCCTGCTTACGCGGGGGAGTATGGTCATGGTACTTAAGGAGCAATTTGTGCAAACCGCTCGGGCAAAAGGGCTGCCCACCATACGAGTTCGGTATGTGCATGCGGCGCGCAATGTACTCCTACCCATGGCAACACGATTTGGGTTACGGATTGCCTTCATGGTGACCGGGGCCCTGGTGGTGGAAACCATCTATTCTTACCCAGGCTTGGGCACACTGCTGTTTAATGCCATTGGGATGCGGGATTTACCCCTGATCCAGGGCATCGTCCTTCTATCATCTCTGATAATTCTCTTGGTCAATCTGGCTCTCGATTACCTCTACGGCTGGATCGATCCACGGGTGAAGCATGCATATTGATGTTCGCCGCGAATTAGCCAGGGATCCCTGGTTCGTGACAGGCATGGGACTGGCCTTATTGCTGGGTCTCCTGGTTTTGCTCGGTCCGATGCTGGCCCCGCATGATCCGCATGACATGTCCTTTCGGCCACTCAGTCCGCCTTCCGCCGTGCACTGGCTAGGCGTCAATGACGGTGGAATGGACATCTTCTCCGAGCTCCTCTATGGGATACGAAATACAGTTGGATTTGGTCTTCTGACTGGAATCGTTGCCTTGTTTTTCGGAGTGGCCGTTGGACTTGCCGCGGCTTGGTTTGGCGGATTGCTGGACCAGATTATGATGCGGCTGGGCGACATTCTGCTTGCCATTCCCGCCATTATGATCCTGATTCTCACTGCTGCTCTATTCCGGCCGTCGCCGGTGATGCTGGCTTTGATCCTGGCAATCATGTCGTGGCCCACTACTGCCAAAGCCATCCGGTCACAGGCTCTCGTCGTGAAAAACCGCCTTCATATACAGGCGTCAAGACAGATGGGGGCCTCGGGCTGCTATATTATCGTGAGGCACTTGGTGCCAGAACTCTTCCCTCTTTATCTGATTGGCTTTGCTACCAAGGCCCGCATGGCCATGTTCATGGAGGCTTCTCTGGCCTTCCTGGGATTGTTCGATCCGAGCCGAAAATCCTTGGGGCTCATGATTGGCTATGCGCTCAAATACTATTACCTTCACATCTGGTGGAACTGGATCATACCGCCAGTTTTTCTTCTCACCCTGTTGATCATGACCGTCACCTTCTTGGCAGTCAGCCTGGAGAAGGTATTTGATCCGAGATTGAAGGAAGCATGGTGAAGGTAGAGATAGATCGATTGACTGTGACGTATCGTGACGGGAATCACTCCCTGCTGGCCCTGGACCAGGTTAATCTCAGGTTGGTGCCCGGCCGGGTCACAGCATTGGTGGGTGAATCCGGATCGGGCAAGACCACCCTGGGTAAATCGCTTATGGGGCTTCTGCCGGAGAGTGCAGAGGTGGGAGGGAGCGTAAAACTGGGTGATCGAGAGATTGTGGGGTTGGAGGAATCGAGCCTGAATCAGATCCGCTGGTCCCATGTGGCCATGGTCTTCCAGAACGGGGCGGCAAACTTAAACCCGGTTCACCGGATTGTCGACCAGGTCGCCGAGCCTTTGATCTGCTCGGCGGGATTGAAGGAGAGACAAGCAAAAAAAGAGGCAGAAGCCCACCTGTTGAGAATGGGACTCAACCCTGAACATGGATGTCGCTTCCCTCATGAGTTGAGCGGCGGCCAAATCCAGCGGGCTCTCTTAGCCATGGCCTTTATCCTGAACCCGGAGGTGGTCATTCTGGATGAGCCAACCGCTGCCCTCGACGCTATGGCCAAGTCTTTTGTCTCAGGAGTCATCCGCCACGCTCGCAACAGCGGTAAAACGATCCTTTTGATCACGCACGACCTTGACCTGGTGCGGGGTCTGGCTGATGACGTGGCTGTAATTTACTTAGGACAGATCATGGAAAAGATGGCTGGGACGGATCTACTGACCTATCCCCTTCATCCTTACACACTTGGTCTGGGGCGCTCTTATCCAACCCTGGAAACAACTCGCGATCTCGGCGGTATTCGTGGGGACGCCTTCTTTCGACTTCTCCATTCCCATTCCAAAAACGCCTTTAAGGTGGCAATCCCTGATCAAGAGGAGGCGTCGACATGGAGACACGAAGAGGGTTCTGTCCCGTTAACAGGCTGTCTATTCCAACCTCGCTGTACCCAGGCCATCGAAGCCTGCAGCCGGGGGTCCGTTCCTCTTGAGAAGGTACAAGGGCGAGAGGTTCGTTGCCTGAGAGGTGGCATCGTTCAGATTCTCGAACTTCACCACGTCTCTAAGAACTACGGTCCGATTACGGCCCTCCATCCCACAGACTTAGAGATTCGAGCTGGCGAAGTCTTTTGTCTGGTGGGCGAAACCGGCTCCGGTAAAACAACCCTCGCCATGATTGCTGCAGGATTGTACAAACCGGACAAGGGGCGTCGTGTCATTGAAGGCCGTGATATGGACGAATGGATAGACCTGGACTACCCTTCTTTAGCCAAACGAATCGGAGTGATCTACCAGAACCCTGCTGAATCTGTCAGTCATCGGCTTTCCGTTTTTGATATTGTGGCTGAACCTCTCAGGATTCAGGGGGCGATTCGTGAAGAAAGAGAGATGAGGACCCATGTGCTTCGGGCTTTGACGGAGGTTCGCCTCTCCACCGGCCCGGAATTTCTAAAGCGTTATCCCCACGAGCTCAACATGGGTGCCATTCAGCGTGTTTGCCTCGCCAGGGCACTTGTGGTTAACCCTATCCTACTGGTTGCGGACGAGCCGACCAGTGCCCTCGACCCGAGTATTCAGGCAAAAGTCCTTAAGCTCCTTCTTGACCTTCAGATTGAAAAGGGATTAACCATGCTCTTTGTCACCCATAATATCGGTTTGGCCCGTAAAATAGCAGACCGAATCGGCGTGATGCTGGCCGGACGACTGATGGAAGTGGGTCCGGCCCACGACCTTATTTCTCACCCGTCTCACCCTTACACCCGGCTTTTGATTGAAAGTGCAAGTGGAAGAAAGAAAGGGACTGGAACGGGAGAAGGAGAAATCAGTAAAATAGGGTGTCCGTTCGCTCCTCGGTGCGAGCTTGTCGAGGAAAGATGCCTTCATGAATATCCAAAAGGGATAACCCGCCAAAGCCGAGACCATTTTGTTTGGTGTCATTTTCCGGAGGAGAGGGAGATCTCCCTTACCCAAAGGAAAGCCACTATGTCATTCCCAACGCATGCAGAGACTGGTAGCGACCATTTCACGGGAAAGGAGGAATTATGACCTCGATAAAAATGGATCCTCAGTTGATCAAGAAAACGACCGATTTTCACGGACACTGGTGTCCGGGGCTGGCCATTGGGATTCGGGCCGCTGAATTAGCTTTGAGAGAAATTGGAAAAGGACCGGATGAGGAAATCGTGGCAGTGGTTGAAACGGACATGTGTGCCGTGGATGCCATTCAGTATCTGACCGGATGTACCTTCGGCAAGGGAAATCTTATCCATGAAGATTATGGGAAAAATGCGTTCACCTTTTACCGCAGGCGGGACAACAAAGCGATTCGTTTGGTGACTCGTCGGGAGATCTTCGGAAATGCCGGACCCGTCTTCACGGAATTGAACCGGAAGGTCCAAGAAGAAGGACTGACTGAGGACGAAGAGAAGGCCTGGCGCGAGATCCGAGAAGGAATCTCAAGGCGCATTATGGAATCAGATCTTTCCGAAGTGTTCGAAATCAAAGAGCCGGTCTACCCGCTCCCCATGAAGGCAAGGATGGTAGCCAGTCTGGTGTGTGAATCCTGCGGAGAGCCGGTCATGGAGACCAGAACCCGCCGTTTTCGTGACAAGATTCTATGTATTCCCTGTTTTAACGTTGTTGAGAAAAGGCACTAAGAGGAAAGGTCTTTCAATCATTCTTGGTCAAGGTAAAGATTGGCTACGCTTCTTGCTATGGAAGACCTTGTGAGGCGAATTCCATAGAGGATTTCAATAATGACAACGTTGGATATAGAAAATTCCGATTTGACATGTGGGGAAATTTGGAATAGAAAGATCTTGGCTTATTCCTTGTGGGAGGAGGTGAGAGCTCCATGCGGCTTGGCTGGAATTATGTTTATCTTTCATGAGACAAAATCCAAGATGCCCATAGGTTTGGGCCGATAAAGATGAAAGGCAGGGGCGTGAGTGAGTATTGCGCCGAGCGGATGGGTGGCTCTCGTTTCCCGTTTCAATAATCATAACATCTTTTTCCCTCTTAGTTCGCTAGCCGTCTTATCCGCTTCTTGCTCCCCTTTTGCCGGATCTAAGTCTTTTCTAAAATTTGCTTTTGGAAATAATTCGTAGAGCAGGAACCATGCCTAAATTTGCACACTTTTTTGCGACACGTTGGGGTATCATTGGAGTGGGAGCGTTGATCGGAGTTTTTGCCGCGCTTTTACAGAAGTGGGGAAACCCGGGAAATATGGGTATCTGTGTGGCCTGCTTTGAAAGAGACATTGCAGGTGCGCTGGGACTTCATCGGGCGGCTGTGGTTCAATATATGCGGCCTGAGATCATTGGCTTTGTCCTTGGATCGCTGATTGCAGCGTATGCGTTTAAGGAATTCCGATCGCGGGCGGGATCAGCTCCTATTGTTCGATTTTTCCTTGGCGCTTTTGCCATGATCGGAGCCTTGGTCTTTCTTGGATGCCCATGGCGGGCTGTGCTCCGTTTAGCCGGAGGTGACGGAAATGCCATTTTTGGTTTGCTCGGACTCATCGGAGGAATATGGGTGGGCACACTTTTTCTTAGGAGCGGCTACAATTTGGGACGTTCTCAAGCGACTCATACCTCGGTTGGATGGTTGTTACCTTTGACGATGCTTGGGTTCCTTGTTTTAATGCTCATCTTTCCTCAGGTTCAGGGAGAGGACAAAAGCGGAGTCTTATTCTACAGCCAGAAAGGCCCTGGATCCATGCATGCACCCCTTATCATTTCATTGGTGCTCGGCCTCTGTATCGGATTTCTGGCCCAGAGAAGCCGTTTTTGCACCATGGGTGCCATCCGGGATTTTGTCCTTTTCAGACAAACCCATCTCCTTTCAGGGTTTATTACCCTTGTCGTGGTTGCTTTCATCACCAATCTGATTTTGGGGCAGTTTCACCCAGGTTTTGCCAAACAGCCAGTCGCCCACACGATGAGCCTCTGGAATTTTGGAGGAATGGTATTGGCGGGATTAGCCTTTGCCCTGGCTGGAGGGTGTCCAGGGCGGCAGCTCTTTCTTGCAGGAGAGGGTGACGGGGATGCAGCGGTGTTCGTCTTAGGCATGATTGTCGGAGCCGGTTTCTCACACAACTTGGGACTGGCCAGCTCACCGGATGGCGTAGGGCCGCATGGGATTGCTACTGTGATTATTGGCCTTCTGACGTGTCTGTTTATTGGATTTACCATGAGAAGAGAAGTGGTTGAAAAGTAAAAGTTTAGGGGCAAAGGGGAACGGTAAAGATGCTCGTTTGATAAAATTGAAATTGGCGTCTGTCATTGTCGAAGCTCGTATCGAGGCTCGTATATGGATGCTGTATACTCAAACTTCTGATTTCGAGTCCCTTGCTTCGATACCAGCGTCGTCACCGATGAACGGGTCTCTGTGTACGAAACACATTATACAAGGAGGTATTAAAAATGAGTGCAATCGTCGATGCAAGAGGGCTTTCGTGCCCGCAACCCGTTCTTTTAACCATCAATGAGATTAAGAAGGTGAAAAAAGGTGAGATTATCATTCTCGTAGATACAGATACTTCAAAGGAGAATGTTTCGCGTGCCGCAACCTCGCAGGGTTGGACCCTAAAGGGTGTTGAACCGGAAGGGACCGGATATCGCATCAGTATTTCAAAGGATTTATCTGAGAGTTACATGAACAAAGTTCCAGTCTAAGAGACCCGACCACGGGAGGCTGGTGGATGTGCTGGAAAAACTTTATAGCGGCTCCTTTAAACATTCTGCTACTTAGTTCATAAGCATATAACAAAGGTCGCCTTAGTTGAAATTGCATGTTCCCCATAAGACTTATAAAAGAATCGCAATTATAAAGCTTTGCCTGCCGGTAGGCAGGGAAACACATGCACCAGCCGATTGAAGACAACGTTGAGGTTAATCCATGTCACCGTTGGGATTTCTGAGAAAGAATCAACAGGAGGTTGAGGAAAGGGAAAACGCTGACCGCGGCTTTCTGGTTTTTGAAAATACCAGCGAAGTCATCCAGGCAGAAAACCTGCTCAAGAAGAGAGGCTGGGAGATCCGCGTGATGGGGCCGCCGCCTGAGATTCGAAAGGGATGCGATCTTGTCATTGAATTTTCCCTGATCGAGGAGCTGAAGGTGACAAAGGTCTTGCAGGATGCCGGGATTCCACCCCTTCAGGCAGTCCCTGTCACGAGCCCTTTGCTGCAGCCGGTTGATCTTTTTAAGATCAAGGATTTTGGCAGACACCTCATGGTACAAGCGGCGAATATGAAGTTGACTGTTGACAAAGAATCCTTGACCATTGTGAACATTTCCGGAGGTGGTTGCCCGGATGTTCCATATCTGGCAGAACAAATGGTGGGTAAGCCGCTAGGAGAGGCCCCGAGTCCCCGGGAGATTGGGCATACCCTTTGTGGTTATGCCCTTCAGTTAGCTTATGAGGAGATGAAACGAAGATGCTCGCAGTCGTAGGCACTGTCCCTGACCGTGACGTTCCATTGCTTGCAGGAAAAGTGACGCTGGAGAATGGGGATATTTGCGTCCAAGGAAGAAGGGTTAGCGTAAAGCGAGGGACTCCGGCTTTGCTCGCGGCTGCTGTCAAAGTTGGAGAGGCATTAGGTCAGGAAAAACCCTTTGGCTACTTGGTCGGTGATATTGGCCGTGGCGACGGGAGTCAAAAGCTGTATCAATATCTTGTCCAGCACCTCAAGCAGACCGATTTTCACACCATTTGCTTCCATTACTTGCAACCCATTGTAGGATGGCACAACCGGATTCAATCGATCATCAAGAAGATGATTCCAAAGCCGATTCTCATCGCAGATGCCGGATCTATGTACGTGGCCAAGATGAGCGGACGATCCGAGGCTTATGACCTTTTTACTCCGGATATTGGAGAACTTGCCTTTCTTGCGGACGAACTGGCCCCACACCCTTTTTATACAAGAGGATTTCTCTTGCATGAGGAGAACCATGTGCCCGATTTGATCGCCAGGGCATACGCCAACGGAAATGCTCCGCAGTATCTACTTGTTAAAGGGAGGAAGGATTACCTTGCAAACAAACAGGGGATCCAGGCAATCATCGACAACCCTCTGGAAGAGGCGATGGAGGCCATCGGAGGCACCGGGGATACGTTGACTGGGATTGTTGCTGTCCTGATCGCAAGCGGAATAGATATCCGTGAGGCAGCCATAACTGCTGCAAAACTCAACCGCTTAGCTGGAGTTTATGCACGTCCAACACCGGCGACGCAGGTAATGGAAATTATTAAATGTATACCCGAAGCGCTAAAAATTCTTATGAAGGAATGCAAATGGAAGACAGGAAAGGTCCACGATTGACAGAGACGGTTAAGGGGGCAGGTTGAGCATCGAAGCTGGGTCCGGGGGACCTGTATAAGGCACTGTGCGGCCTGTCCTTGATGGATGACCCAAACCTGATTGTCGGGATGGAAAGGGCTGATGATGCCGGAGTGTACAAACTCTCCGAGGACCTCGCAATCATCCAGACGGTTGATTTTTTTACTCCTGTTGTTGACGACCCGTATCGGTTCGGTCAGATCGCTGCTGCTAACGCGCTAAGTGATGTCTATGCCATGGGAGGAAAACCTCTCACCTCAATGAATATCGTCTGCTTTCCAATAAAGACGATGGACATATCAATACTGAGAGAGATTCTTAGAGGGGGCCTGGATAAGATAAAGGAGGCGGGGGCTACACTAGTAGGGGGACACAGTGTCGAGGATTCGGAGTTGAAGTACGGGCTTTCTGTCACAGGGACCATTCACCCTTCTAAGGTGCTAACCAATGTGGGGGCTGAGGTAGGAGATAGACTGATCCTGACCAAACCTCTTGGGACCGGGATCATCAATACAGCAATAAAAGCTGGAATGGCAGAAGAGGAATCAATTGAAATGGTCTCAAATTATATGGCCCGTCTGAACAACACGGCGTCGGAGGTCATGCAGGAAATAGGGGCCCGCGCCTGTACTGACATAACTGGATTCGGTCTTTTAGGCCATGCCTGCGAGATGATTCAGGGGACCGGCAAAGGAATCATCATTCATGGCTCCAATGTCCCTGTATTTCCTGGCGCCGAGAACTTCGCGCGGATGGGTCTGGTTCCGGGAGGGACTTATCGCAACAGAGATTTCAGGATCCACCAGGTTGATATTGATCCCACCGTCTCACCGTATCTTTTGGATATCCTCTTCGATCCTCAAACATCTGGAGGGTTACTCATTGCCGTCCCTGGGAAGAAGGCAGAGAAAATGGTCAATAGGCTAAAAAAAAGAGGGATCGATGAAGCGACCATCATTGGAGAGGTGGTCAACGACCCCAAAGGAAGAATCGTGGTTGCGCTAAATGACTGAACGCAACCCCAACCCTCCAGTATTATCAATTTTGCTTTGATATATCATGAATAAGGAGGAATAAGCATGTCGGTGATTGACTGTCGAGGTCTGGCGTGTCCGCAACCTGTCATTACTGCGAAATAGGCATTGGATCGAATTCAGAGGGGGAGTTGATTGTCATTGTGGATAATAGCGTCTCCGGTAACAATGTGGAGCGATTTGCTCAAATATGCTTTCATTGCGGATGATAAAGAGTATGGCTCCAGCAGCAAAGGCGAATCCCCACTGGGATCATCCGTGCTGACGCCCAGCACCAGAACGTTCAGGCGCTGATAGAGATAGAGCACTCTAGTGTGCACTGCCATCTCCCCCACTCAGACCTGGCTAAAGGCTCCCGGAAAAAACGTCATCACCACCGACCCACAAAATTCGTAAAGCCATCAGCAGTAAAAGAATTCCGTGAACAGATGGCCGCTCCGATTTTTAATAGGTGATTATCTCCTTTCTTATCCCCGGGTATCAATGTTTTCCGGGGGCCAGCGGCACGCCACGCCTCTCGAAGTGGATGTATGATAGCAAAGCCACCATTCTTGGGTCATCCGCAGCTAAGGGGTCGCCCTCGAGAGGATTTCGAAGACACCAATTGACCATCTCGAACAGAGTGACAACCCTTCCGATCTGCTTCTGGAACTTGGGATAAGTTTCGGGGTGTGTGTTGGCTCCATTCGGGTGACACTGGTCGCAGGAAACCTTATTTTTCCCAAGGGCGGAACTATGAAAGAGCCTTTCGCCCTCCTTAACGACCGTCATGAACTCCTTGGTCCAGCGCTCCTCATCTTGTTTGGTGAACTCGTCCGCCTGGGTTGATAATTTCATTGTCAAGACGACCGATAGCATCAGCCCTATCAACAGAACTCCAAAGAGCTTTTTCATGTCTTTCATCGGATACCTCCTATCATTCTCTAATAGTGATTTTGAGGTGGAATGCGGCTACCGACATTTTGATACTTCACGTCTTGCGGGCGGCCGGTCTTGGTGTTGAAGACCACGCTTCGGTTCTTATTGTCAGGAAGCTGGTAATGCATGTCCACGTTGCCTGTGCGAAGGTCGATGAACTGCCAACCCGTCGCATCCCTCTCAAAGAAGGGATCTGCACGGTTCATAGGGACCGTAAGCTTGGGGAGATGGCTCGGCGCCTGGACGTAGGACTTGGGGTAAGGCCAGGGCCAGGCAGTTGCCATCACGGCTTGGAAGCTAATATTTCCAATCTGGTTGTATTGGATCTGGTGGACATGACCATAGATCACGCTTACCTTCTTAAAAGGTTTCAGGAGTGCCTGCACGCTCTCAGCATCGTCAGTCCAGAAATTCCAGCCCTTATAGATTTTCTGAAGGGGGGAATGGGAACACACGACAATGGGAATGCTCTTATCGACCTTCTCCAAGTCCTTCTTCAACCACTCGCGCTGTTTCTCGCCCACCAAGAAAGGTGAGCCCTCCGGGTTGTCGAGACGTGCCATGGCCAGCATCCGGTCCATGGGGTCTGCCCAGTTCTTATGAGTCCACTTATCGTAGGTGAGGATGCTGTTAAGGACGATGAAATGGATTCCCTTATGATCGAAGCTGTACCATAGAGGGCTTATCTTGGACTCCCAATATTTTCCGAGATCGAGATAGTAATCATGCTCTCCAATCACGTAATAGACCTTCCCCCGAAGCCTGGACATGATCTCCAGGCCGTGATCCAGTTCCTCCTTCTTTCCAAGTTGTGCCAGGTCGCCCCCGAAGAAGAAGAAGTCGGGTCTCGGTGTGAGCAAGTTGGCTTCCTGGATTGTTCGGATGAGACCCATGTCCCAGTTGCGAACGAATTTACTGCCTTCGATCTGCTGGATATGGGCGTCAGAGATGTATGCAAAGGTAAAATCCTTGGCAGGGTTCTTCGCACCGAAGGCCACCTTGATAAGGCTTATGGGTAAGGCACTCGCCGTGACGGCTGCGCCTGTGGTCTTTAGAAACGTACGACGGTCCATCTTCATAGCTGCCTCCTTTTCGATTTTATGCCCGCGTGCCTCATTTCTGGGTGAACTCCGGGCTTGTCAGGGCCTTCAGAAACTCGACCAGGTCGGCTTCTTGCTCCTTGCTCAGGTTCAGGGGACGGATGCCGCCACTCAAAAGCTCCGGCACGGGGTCAGTCTCCTTCACTCGCCCGCCATTGTTATAGAACAGGACAACCTCCTCCAAGGTCTTGAGGCTGCCGTCGTGCAGGTAGGGGGCAGTGAGATCAATGTTTCGAAGGGTAGGGGTTTTGAAGGCGCCGATGTCCGTAAGGTCGCGTGTCACGGCGAACCGGCCGAGGGACGATGTTTTTGCATTGCTGAGTACTGCGATGTCGGTTCCCTTCTTTTTTACGTCCTCAACGGCCGCCGTCAACTCGTCGAGGTCCTTAGGCATCTGTTGAGCTGCAGCGCCGATCATGTGAAACCGGTTGTCGGTAAAGAGCGCCTGAGTCTGCTCGATGACATGGCACGAGACACACCGTCCCTGATTGAGAAAAATGTCAAGTCCGCGGATTGCTGCAGGGCTCATGGCTTTCTTGTCTCCTCCGTAGAAATACCGGTCAAAGGGAGAGTTTCCTGCAACCAGGGTTCTTTCGAAGCTTGCGATCGCTTGTGACACCTCTGTCATGGTGATCCGGTTGCCAGTCTTGCCGAACGCCTTCTTGAAGAGATCCATATATTCCGGATCGGTTCGCACGATCTTCAGGATAGGTTCGTGACTCGGGAGGGCCATCTCCACCGGGTTAAGGAAGGGCTGGGTGGACTGGGATTCGAGAGTGGGTTCACGGCCGTCCCAAAACTGACTGTGAAGATAGGCTGCATTGATAACGGTGGGGGCGTTTCGTGTTCCCGTGAGTTTGTTGATTCCCTCTGACACCGGGAGACCATCAGCAAAGCCTTTTTCTCTGTCATGGCAAGTAGCGCAGCTGACTTCTCCTGTACTGCTGAACCGTTTGTCATGGAAGAGCTTGTCCCCGAGCTTTACCTTGTCGGGCGTGATGGGATTGTTGGCCGGGATCGGCATCGGCGGAAGGCCGAGTGGCGCGGCGAAAGCGACACATGTCACAAGGGTCGCCGCTATGACTCCGAGCCTTAACATACGTTTGAAATGTCTGGCTGTTGTCTTCAAGATTCTACCTCCTCTCCGGTTGCCCCGGGAAGCCGCGAGTGCCATGCAAGACACCGCTTTCTCCCGGGACTCCTTGTTATTCTTCTGTTTCACAGAAGAAATTATTGTACCGCTTCGAAAAGCTTCCTCGGACAGACTTACTTCGCCGTGGCTTTAGCCCTTTCCTCATGAGACATCTTGGCCAATCGTTCAATTTACTTCATGTCCAGCCCCAGCCCTAATGGCGGGCCAGCGATGGCTTCGGGGCGATCAGCCGCCCTTCACGCCTTTGGCGATGCGGTCGCCGATCTCCTTGTCGATTTTGCGCCAGTATTCGAACGCACGCTGCAGCACGGGCTCGGACACGCCCTTCTTGAGATGCCCGACGACGTTGGACACAAGCCGGTCGCGCTGCCCGTCGTCCATTACCTTACGCACCAAGGTGCCGGCTTGACCGAAGTCGTCATCGTCTTTGCGCAAGGTGTAGGCGGCGCGGATGAACTCGCCGCTGGCATTCCAGACCGCTACTTCGGGATAGCGCTTGCTGTCAGCCTGAGGGCCACCCTTCGAGTTCGGTGCGTACACGGGGTCGGAAACGTTCAGGACCCGCATCGCCCCGTCTTTGCTGTAGCTGTGTACCGGTACCTTTGGCCGATTGACCGGGATCTGCTTGTAGTTGACCCCCAGGCGGGCACGGTGGGCATCGGCGTAAGAGAAGAGGCGGGCGAGCAACATCTTGTCCGGACTGACACCAATCCCCGGCACGAGGTTGTTCGGCTCGAATGCCGCCTGCTCGATCTCGGTGTGGAAGTCGGTTGGGTTGCGGTCCAGGGTCAGTCGGCCGACCTCGTGCAGCGGGTAGTCACCGTGCGGCCACACCTTGGTCAGGTCGAAGGGGTTGAACCGGTAGGTCTCGGCCTCTTTGAAGGGCATGATCTGCACTTTCAGCGTCCAACTGGGGTAGTCACCCCGCTTGATCGCCTCGAATAGGTCGCGCTGATGGTAGTCGGCATCAATACCGGCGATCCGGTCGGCCTCCTCCTGGGTGAGGAAGTCAATGCCTTGGTCTGTTTTGAAGTGATACTTCACCCAAAAGCGCTCGCCTTTTGCATTGACCCACATGTAGGTATGACTCGAGTAGCCGTTCATGTGCCGCCAGGTCTTCGGAATTCCGCGGTCTCCCATCAGCCATGTGACCTGGTGCGCGGATTCGGGCGACAGGGTCCAGAAATCCCACTGCATGTCGTGGTCGCGCAGACCATTGTCCGCCCGGCGTTTCTGGGAACGGATGAAGTGCTGGAACTTCATGGGATCACGGAGGAAGAATACCGGCGTGTTATTGCCCACCATGTCGTAGTTACCCTCGCTGGTGTAAAACTTCAATGCGAAGCCACGTGGATCCCGCCAAGTGTCCGGGCTGCCGCGCTCGCCGGCCACGGTTGAAAATCGGATCAAGGTCTCTGTCTTCGTGCCCGGTTGGAACACCGCGGCCTTGGTGTAGGCGCTGACATCCTTGGTCACCTCGAAATGTCCGAAGGCCCCGGCACCCTTCGCGTGGGGCTGGCGCTC